>Ga0209181_10006679_pt1 | contig 16076 bp, 14 predicted proteins | sample MAT05_FD_187208 | JGI IMG/M metagenome (GOLD analysis project Ga0209181, IMG submission 187208) | Freshwater microbial communities from Lake Fryxell liftoff mats and glacier meltwater in Antarctica - MAT-05 (SPAdes) (version 2) | ecosystem: Environmental > Aquatic > Freshwater > Ice > Liftoff... | reverse complement strand
GACGAAGGAGAGCGCGACCTCGGGGCGGCCTCCCATGGCGTAGACGTCGCTGATGGCGTTGGCCGCGGCGATGCCGCCGAAGTCGCTCGGATCGTCGACGATGGGCGTGAAGATGTCGATGGTGAGGACCATCGATCGGCCGCCCGGGAACGGGCGCACCACGGCCGCGTCGTCGAGCGGGCCGGTGCTGAGGTCGACCGAGGCGTGAGAGATCGACGCGATCTTCTTCAGGACTGAGACCAGGCTCTCGGCGGGTAGCTTGCGGGAGCACCCACCGCCCTGAACCAGCGTCGTCAAGCGCGGTGTCGTCATCGGTAGCCTTCTTTCTTCGGTCGTCATGCCGGATCCCGCGGCGCGCGTCACGCGCTCAGCCCGCGGCGGCCTCCCGCGCGCGCCTCGGGATCCTCCCCGGAACCAAGCAAATTTACGTACTATCGTCGGATGAAACGAGCGTTCGTCCCAGCCATTCTCGGCCTCCTCGTCGCGGCGTGCGGTTCCGATCCGGAGACCCCCACAGGCTCAGGCGGAACCGGAACGAGCAGCAGCAGTGGGGGCGTCGGTGGCAGCGGCGTCGGCGGCGCCGGCGGCGTCGGCGGCGGAACCACGGCGTCCAGCGGCACCGGCGGGAGCGCGGCGCCCGCGGGGCCGATCACCGGCCTGGTGAAGCGCTACGACTACGCCTTCGATCTGGCGACGCGCCACGCGAAGAGCCAGCTCGAGATCGCCGTCGCGGCCCCCGGCGGCGACTGCTTCCAGACCAGCTCCGAGCTGCCTGCGGTGACCAACGCGACCTGGAACGGGGCGCCGGCGAAGAGCGCCGCCGTCACCAGCAAGAAGCTCGACGTGTGCGGCGAGGGCGTGTCCGCCGGCAAGCCGCTGGTGATCGGGGCCGAGGTCGACGTGCCGCTGAAGAAATTCTTCGGCCTCGACGTCGGCTTCTCGAAGAAGAAGGACAAGGCCGGCGGCGATTTCACCTACCTGCTGAGCTGGGTCGGCGGCTGCGATCGCTTCGGCCCGTGCGACGACGATCCTTCGCGCCTCGCTGCTTTCCACTTCGACGTGACCCACCCGGTGGGCACCGTCGTCCTCTGTCCCGGAACGTTGACGCCGGGTGACACCGTCACCTCGTGTGATCTCTCCGGGACGCTGGCGCCCACGTACTCCGCCTTTGGCTTCGCCGCGGACACGCTCTGGAAGCGCGCCGCGTTCACTTCGGCCGCGGGGATCGACGTCGTGCTCTACGAGGTGCCGGGAGGGATGATCGGGCAGTCGCTGGAGAAGAGCAGCGTCGACGCCTACCTCACCTGGATAACCGGGCTCCTCGGCCCGTTCCCTTACGGTAAAGAGCTGCGCCTCGCGGGCGGCCCGACGGCGTGGCTCGGCTTCGAGCACCCCGCCAGCATCATTCTCCAGGAGAACCTGCCGGACCTCGCCCAGGCCTACGCCGACGCGACGATGCACGTGTTCATGCACGAGACGGCGCACCAGTGGGCCGGCGATCGCTCGACCATCGCCACCTCGTCGGACTTCGCGTGGAAAGAAGCGACGGCGGAGTACCTCGCCTACGTCTTCGAGGACGAGCACCGCCCCCCGATCGAGGCGGCCGCGTCGCTCGAGTACTGGGCGGCGATCTCGCTCCAGTCCACGTACTTCCCGCGCCCCACCGACGATCCGCCGCCGTCCGTGGACGAGTTCTACGGCGACGTCTACGGCCCGGGGCCGATGGTGTTCTACGTGCAGCTCGAGAGCCTGCTCGGGCGCCAGGTGGTGCTCGACGGGATCAAGGCCTTCCTGGCCCAGCCCGGCGCGCTCGCCGTGGCCGATCTCGAGGAGGCGCTCGAGGCGAGCTCGGGGCTGGATCTCAAGCCCTACTTCGATGCCTGGGCCTTCGGCGAAGGGAAGCCGGAGTGGCCGACGCTGAAGATCGCCACCGCGCAGGCGGGCAGCACCGTGACGGTGACGGTGACGCAGACGAACGCTTCGAAGAAGCTCTACGGCTGCAAGGTCGAGGTCGAGGTCCTCGGCGCGACGACGAGCGCGACGGCGATCGTCGACTTCGGGACGGCGCCGAAGAGCGACACCGCGAGCGCGACCGTGACGCTCGTCGAGGCGGTCGTCGGCACCACGCTCGAGCCGCGGCACCGCCTCGTGGCGCGCCTCGCGAAGCCGGGCATGCCCGCGCAGGCGGAGCCGCTCCGGCCGGTCTGGCCGCTCTGACGATCAGAGCGGATGGCGCTGCTGCGGCTGGGGCTCGAAGCGCCCGAGCCCCGGCGGCACCGGCGCGCTCTGGTTCTTCTCCAGGGTCCGGGCGAGCACCCCGGCGAGGCGCTCGCCTTCCTCGGGGACAGCGCCGCGCGCCTCGTAGAAGACGGCGTAGCGGCCCGCGGTCGCCGGCGGCATGACGCCGTCGTCGGAGCTCAGCGCCACGAGGAGATTGATGACGCCAGAGCCCTTCTCCTCGGCGAAGCTCACGGTGATCGTGCCCCCACGCACCGCGTGGATCGCCTCGACCTTCCAGCCCTTCGACGTGCTGCCCACGACGATGGGCGCGAGGATCAAAAGCTCGATCGGGCCCGCGGGCAGCGGCGCTGCGGTCGCCGAAGCGCGCGCGGTCGGGCCGCCGATCGGCGCGCTGGACGGCGCGGGATCCTTCCCGCTCTGGCGCACCAGATGCAGCGCGAGGATCGCGGCGAACCCGACGACTGCGACGATCGCGATCAGGATCGCGAGGAGGCGTCGCGTCTTCGCGCCTCGGTTCGTCGGGGTCGATTCGCTCTCGCTGGGCACGCCCGCGCGAGTGTATCAGTCGAGTCCATCGAGTACGCTCGGCGCGATGGCGTCACCGCTCCCGCTCCCCCGGGATTTGACGATCCCGGAGCCGGGATCGACCACAGCGCGCGACGTGCTCTCGCGCTCGCTGGGGCGCTTGCTCCCGGATCTCGCGGCCATCCCGCGCAGCTTGCCGACGTCGGAGCGCGGGAAGAGCGAGCTCGACGCCACGCTCGCGGCGGTGCGCCGCGCCGCGCAGGATCGGGCGGGCGCGGCGGCCCTCCTCAGCGCGTTGCGATCGCCGACCGTGGGCGCGCTGGTGCGATCGCTCCGGAACGAGCTCCTGCGCCGGGCGACCTTCGATCGAGCGCGCGCCGAGGCGATGGTGATCGAGCTCTGCGCCACGCTCGGCTTCGAGCTCGCGCTCGCGGGGGCGCTCAGCGACGCGCTGCGGCTCACCCGCCTGCCCGCGCGGATCCTCTCGCTCGGGGCGCGCGCTGCGCTGGCGATCTCGCCCGACGCCAAGGCGCTCACGTTCACCGCCGGGCGCGCGGTGATCGATCGCGACGCCGGCCCGATCGAGCTTGATTTACCGGCGATCGCGCGCGGCGAAGCGTCGACGTCCGGCGTGGTGACGCGGCCTTACCACGAGATCGCCGGAGCGATCGTGCTCGCGACCGCCGACAACAACCCGCGCGCGTCCTTCGGCGCGGAGCCCGGCGAGCCGGGGAACCCGGTCGATCTCGGCGGTCACGCGCCCGAGGCGTGGGCGGTCGCGCTTTGCTCGGCGCTCGCGGTGATCGCGGCGCACTTGCCTGATCTGGCGCGCGAGATCGATCTCTACGTGCGCGCCTTCGTGCCCACCGGCTACCACGCCGAGACGCATCGATCGGCGTCGTACCGCGAGTCGATCGGGGCGATTTACCTGACGCTGCACCCGGGGGTGATGACGCTCGCCGAGGCGGTGATTCACGAGTTCTCGCACAACAAGCTCCACGCGCTCTTCGAGCTTGATCCGGTGATCGAGAACGACGCTCTGGCGCGCTACACGTCGCCGATCCGCCCGGATCCGCGGCCTCTCCGCGGGGTGCTCCTCGCGGTCCACGCGTTCCTCCCGGTGGCTCGGCTCTACGAGGCGATGACGGAGGCCGGACACCCGCTCGCGCGCGGTCACGATTTCCCCGAGCGCTTCGCGCAGGTTCGCGCTCTCAACCGCGAGGGCGCGAGCACGGTGCTCGCTCACGCGGTCCCGACGCCGGTGGGCCGCGCGGTGCTTGACGAGATCCGCCGCTGGATCGATCACTTCGGCGAGTAGGTCCCCATGCGCAGCCGACCTGACATCGACATCAAGATCCCGAGCAGCGTCCTGCCTGGAGAGACGCTCCACGTCGATCTCCTCGTCACCGGCCGCTCGGTGACGCCGATCGACTTCATCGCCGTTCACTTCCACGTGACCGAGGGATCGCGCGCTCACTCGAGCGACGGGGAGTTTGCCCAGCACGAGATCCTCCACGAGACCGTGGAGGTCGCCGAAGCGGGCGAGATCGGCGCCGAGACGTATCGCTACCGCGCCTCCTTCGAGATCTCGTCGGAGCTGCCGCCGACCTACGTGGGGAGCTCGATCGAGCACCGCGCCTGGGTCGAGATCCACGTCTCGATCCCGTGGTGGCCGGACGTGCGCGAGCGCTACGACGTGACGATCCTCCCGGAGCCTCGCGCGCGCCCCGAGCCCACGCCCTTCACCGGATCGAGCCTGCGTGGCAACGAGCCCTTCGTCGAGGTGTCGCTCCGCGCGCAGAGCTTCGCTCCCGGCGACACGATCGAGGGCGCGATCGCCTTCGGCAACCTCGGGGGCAGCGTGGTCCAGGATCTGGTGCCGGCGCTCGTGGGCTTCGAGCGCTTCGGCGACGTGCGCGCGGCGGGGATCGAGATCCTCCGGCACAACGCGTTCCTCGCGGTCTCGAACGACGGGGAGGGGCGCGAGATCCCCTTCCACCTCGCCGTGCCCGCGGGGGCGCCGCCCTCGCTGACGCTGCCGAATGGATTCTTCTTCTGGGTCTTCGAAGCGCGCCTCAACCTCGTCGGCGCGTCCGACGTGATCTACCGAGTACCCGTGACGATCGCCGTCTTCGAAGGGCGCGCGCGCCCCGCCTCGATCGAGGCCGCGCCCATCGGCGCCAGCCGCTGGCGCGCTGTCTGGACCGAGGCCGGAGAGGCCTCTGGCCTCGCGCTCGATCGCAAGAGGCTGCGGCTCCTCGGAGAGCTTTCGGGCTGCGACGTGAGCGTGATCGTGGGCAACAACGAGGCGAAGAGCTCGTCCCTCAGCGCGCGGCTTCGCTTTGAATCCTGGGGCCTCGATCTTGGGCTTGCCAACGCCGGGGTGCTCGATGTCGGCACCTGCTTCGAGGACGAAGCGCTGGAGCGACGCTTCCGGATCACCGGCCGCGATCCCGCGCAGGTGCGCGGCGCCCTCGTCCCTTCGCTGCGCGCGGCGCTGCTCGCCTTCGACGACGTCACGCTCGGCGACGCGGAGGCGCGGGTGAGCTCGAACGCGCCGGGCTACGATCAGCCGTGGATCGGCGCCTTTCTCGGCAAGGTCGCCGCGCTCGCGCAGGCCCTCGACGCGGCCTCGCGCGTCATCCCCGCGCCGGAGGCGATGACCGCGTTCCTCCCCGCGTGGCGGCGCTTCGCGGGGGATCTCGACGGCGATCTCTGCGTGGGCAACATGGGGATCACCGGCGGATCATTCGAAGGCGCGACCGCCGCGATCCTGACGGAGATCGAGGACAGCGAGCCCACGGCCACCACGATCGAGCTCGGGATCGATCCGCCGCTCGAGGCCGCCTTCGACGCTGAAGACGCGCAGGCTGTCGCCGCCGCCTCGCCGCAGGTGCGCGCCCTCCTCGCGTCGATCGCCGCGCTCTGCGTCCCGATCCTCGAGGCTGGATCCACGCTCCCGCGCCCGCCGCGCGCGCCCTCGCCCTCGGTGACGCCGGAGAAGGTGGCGATGCGCCTCCCGGTCGTCCTCGCCAGGCCCGCGTCCACGCGCGATCTGATGGCCGAGCTCCTCTCGCTCACGGCGGCGCTGCGCGGGGAACGACGGGCTGGCCCCTATCGTTGACGACGGCGTCCATCGTGCGAGGATCGCCGCCGTGAAGGTCCTCGACGTTGTCCTCGCCGCTGATCCCGATGTCGCTCCGATCGCCTCGATGGCCGCGTGGTGGGCGCGCCATCAGGCCGTCATTGCCGGCTCCGGTGCGACGATCGATCACGCCATCCTCGGCGGGTTCGCCGCGGATCGCCTCGGATATGCGTTCGCCTCGGGCTACCAGGCCGCGCTGCGGCAGCTCGCGCCGGATCTGCCGCAGGATCGCCTCGCGTCGCTCTGCGTGACCGAGCGCGGCGGCGGGCACCCGCGCGCGATCGAAACGCGGATCACCTCTGTCAACGAAGGCTTTCTCGTCAGCGGCAGCAAGCGCTGGGCGACGCTCTCCGACGTCGCGGGCGTGCTCCTCGTGGCGGCGACGCTGGGGACTCCGGACGAGCGTGGACGCCCGCAGATCCGCGTCGTTCGCGTCGACGGAGGCGCGCCCGGCGTCCAGATCACGCCGATGCCGAGCACGCCGTTCACCCCGGAGATCCTCCACGGCGAGGTCCGCCTCGACGAGGTGCGCGTGACGGCCGCGGCGCTGCTCCCGGGCGACGGCTACGAGCGCTACATCAAGCCCTTCCGCACGATCGAGGATCTCCATATCCAGGGCGCGCTCTTCGGCTTCTTGCTCAGCGCGGCGCGGCGCCACGGCGCCCCGCGCGCGCTGCTCGAACGCTTGGCCGCGCAGCTCGCGACGCTCCGAACGCTCGCGGCGAGCGATCCGAGCGACGCGGGCGTCCACGTCGCCCTCGCCGGCGCGCTGCGAATCGCGACGCCGCTGGTCACCGAGGTCGAGGCGACGTGGGCCCGCGCAGGCGACCCGTCCTATGCGCTCTGGGAGCGCGATCGGCTGCTGCTCAGCGTGGCCGAGAGCGCGCGCACGAAGCGCCTGGAGCGAGCCTGGGCGCGCCTCGCCGAGGGAGGCTCCGCGCCGGGCGAATCAGAGTGAAGGGGAGGGGAGCTACGAGCTGAGATCGGTGCCGCCGCGGAGCGCCGCGGCGCAGGAGGCAGCGAGGATCTGACGCGTGGCCAGCTCGTCGCTGACGATGTGCCGCACCATCCGCCCCGGGCCGGGGCCGCGGTCCCAGCACTCGAGGGTGACGACCCCGTCGCTGAGGCGCGCGACGGCGACGAAGCCCATGTCTTCCAGGGATTGGGCCGCCTGGCCGGCAACTTTGAGGCGCTCGCTTGCGTTCATCGGGGTGCCTTCCGGTAGCGCAAATCGCTGAAGGTGAGGAGCGGCAAGAAGAGCGGGCCGAGAAAGAACAGCCCGAGCCCGAAGAGCCAGGCCTCTGGCAGCCGGAGCGGGCGGGCTGCCAGACCTCGGGCAGCCGGAGCGGGCGGCCTGCCGGCCCTCGGGCAGCCGGAGCGGGCGGCCTGCCGGCCCTCGGGCAGCCGGAGCGGGCGGCCTGCCGGCCCTCGGGCAGCCGGAGCGGGCGGCCTGCCGGCCCTCGGGCAGCCGGAGCGGGCGGCCTGCCGGCCCTCGGGCAGCCGGAGCGGGCGGCCTGCCGGCCCTCGGGCAGCCGGAAACGCCTCCAGAAATAAGCGAACCATGGTCGAGCCCACGCGCACCTCCCTGGAACCTTCGGCTGATCCGTGTTTCATAGGAGGTCCCCCATGCCCCCCGCGCCGCTCGTTCCCGTGAAGACGTCGCCGGCGCGGGCGCGCTGGTCGGCGACGATCGCCGCCCTCCTCGCCGTCGCCCTGGCCTTCACTGCGCCGGCCGACGCGCAATCGCCGCCCCCCACGGTGCAGCAGGGCTCGGTCCTCCACGAGTTCGTCGCCCCCGATCCCGGCGAGGACGTCTCCTTCGCCGCCACCACGCTCGAGGGCGATCTCCCCGCCGCGGTGCAGACGCCGAGCGGCATCGCCACCGCGCCCGATCCGCGCAAGCCGCCGGGCGCCGACCACGTTTACAGCGGCGGCACGACCGACGACAGCCCTGACTCGACCTACGAGCCCGACCGCGACACGCGTCGGCCCAACGTCGAGAACTACGACGATCCGTTCTCCCCCGCGACCGCGCCGTTCAAGCGGCTCCGGGCCTACGACTGGGTCGATCCCGACTACTCGCTCCGCGTGCGCGACAAGACGCTGAAGCCGATGACCGTGGGCGGCAGCGCCTCGCAGGCCGATGAGCCCTTCTACGGGGATCTCTCGGTCGATCTTCTCCCCGACCAGCCGGTGCGGATCCCCACGGTCGGCCCGGGCGCTCGCGTGCTGCGCTTTCATGCGAACCCCGAGGTGCCGGTCGAGGTCCTCCGCGACGGCGCCGACAACTGGTTCGTGCGCGGCTCGGCGCGGGTGCGCGTGCGCCTCGTCATGGAGATCGCCATCGCCCGCGCCTCGTTCGGGAGCGATTTTGCCGACGTGGACTGGAGCGCGCTCACCCAGGGCCAGGCGCCCCCGCACCTCCACGACGCGGCGTTTCAGCAGGTCGCGCACGCCGTTGGCATCTCGCGCGCGCAGCGTCCGCGCGAGGTGATCCGCAAGATGGTCGCGTACTTCCGCGCCTTCGCCCCGTCGGACGATCCGCCCTCCGACAAGAAAGATATCTACCTCGACCTCGCGCTCTCGAAGAAGGGCGTCTGTCGCCACCGCGCCTTCGCCTTCCTCGTCACCGCGCTGGAGATCGGGATCCCGACGCGCATGGTGGTGAACGAGGCCCACGCGTGGATCGAGGTCTTCGACGGATCGCTGTGGCACCGGATCGATCTCGGCGGCGCCGCGGCCAACCTCGATCACGAGCCCGACGCGACGAAGCCCGCGTACAAGCCTCCGCCGGATCCGTACGCCTGGCCGGAGAGCCGCGACTCGGGGCAAGACCTCGCCGATCGCAACCGCGACAAGAGCCAGCAGAACGCGAACGGCAACAGCGGCTCGGGCGGCGGCAGCGCGGGCGGAGACGCGGGCGCACCGCAGCCGGCGCCGAGCAGCGCGATCGATCCGTTGAGCGAGCCGAGCGATCCCAAGGCGCCACGCTCCGAGGTGACGGTGTCGGCGATCGACAGCGACGTGCGCCGCGGCTACCCGTTCCACGTGCAGGGCGTGGTGGCGACGTCGGGCGCGCCGTGCTCCCACCTGCGCGTCGACGTGGTCCTCACGAGCCCGCAGCTACAGCAGGGCATCGTCATCGGCTCGCTCTCGACTGACGAGCAAGGCCGCTTCGACGGCGCCGTGGTGATCCCGCGCGACTTCTCGCTCGGCGACTACAATCTCGTGGTGGCCACGGTCGGCGACAATCGCTGCGCGCCCGGCCGCAGCCGCTGAGCCTGCTGAACAAGCTGCTGCGCGCCCCGAGTCGTCGGTCGGCCTCAGTCAGCGTGCTGGAGCACGCCTCCTTCGGCCTTCCTGGCCTCGGGGCGCTCGCGACGCTTGTTCAGCAGGCTCTGGAGCGTCGGCGCGATTGGCAGGGAGAGAGAGGCGCGGGAGACACGCGCCTCCCGCAGCCGCAGCCGGAGCTACTTGCCCATCAGGCCCTTGACCTCTTCGGCGACCTTCGACTCTTCGCCGTCCTTGAAGCCGACGTGGACGAAGCGAACGATGCCGGTCTTGTCGACGATGAAGCTCGACGGCATCGTCAGCGAGCGCATGCCGTACTTCTCGACGGCGGTGTGCTCCTTGTCCCAGACGATGGAGAACTTGGCGTGGTTCTCCGTGGCGAACTGGGTGAGCTGCTCTTTCTTGGTCGAGTCGGGCTCGTCGACGGAGACGGCGATCACCGTCACTTCGCCCGGGAACTGATCGACGATCTCCTGGTACTTGGGGAACGATTTCTTGCAGGGCTCGCAGAACGTGCCCCAGAAGTCGACGATGACAATCTTGCCTTGCGCGTCCTTCAGCGTCTTCGGGCCTTCGCCGCTGACGGCCTCCGACCCCAGCTCGGGGGCGGCGGCGCCGAGGAGCGGGTGCTTCGCGCCGGACGCGTCCGCGGCACCGCCGCCGCTGCAACCGAGCGCCGGCAAGATGAGGGCAGCGCCGGCGAGGAGGGCGGCGAGGGTGCGGACAGTCGACGACGTGCTCGAGATCATGCGAAATCTCCCTTTGGGTTGGCCGGTGCGGCGCGGTGCGGCGCCCCGGACTGGGGGGCGAGCTTAGCGCAGCCGATCGACTTTGTGGCCCGTCACATGCACGATGCCGCTCTATGGTGCGGCCTTTGTCTTTCTCACGCGGGTCACGAGGGGGCGCCTTGCAGCCACGAAGTTCGGGGCGCCAAGGCCTTTCGGTGCTCCTCACGGCAGCGCTCGCGCTCGCCAGCCTCGGCGGCTGCAACGGCGTCGGCGACGCGATTTGCCCGCAAGGTACGATCCCCGACGACACCGACGACGGCTGCCCTTACGGCCCGCCCGGCGGCCCGCGCATCCACGAAGACGGCTGCCCCAACATCACGCAGATCAGCGGCGCGGCCTGCACCGTCTCCTGGAGCAATGACATCTGGCCGCTGCTCAACGCGGGTGCGCCGCCCGGCCAGGGCTGCGGGATCAGCGGCTGCCACGGCTCCGGCGCCGGCGGGCTGACGTTGCCCCCGGACGACGCCGCGAAGAGCTTCAACGTGCTCAAGGCGTACTCGCCGCAGCAGGGCTACCCGTACATCAGCGACAGCGCCCCGGAGCACACGTGGATCCTCTGCAACCTCCACGGTGACAAGGGCGGCCGCTCGCTGATGCCGCCGACGAAGATGGCTGAGACGACGTACGAAATGATCAAGGTCTGGGCTCAGTGCGGCCAGAAGCTCGACTCGGCGAGCAGCGGCGCAGGAGGCGGAGGCACGCCGTGAGAGCGCGCTCGTGTCGCCTCCACGGCGTGATCGATCGCGGGCCTGATCGTGTACAACGAAAGGACGCCATGACGAAGAAGATCCTCCGGACCCTCGCCTCCTGCGTCATCACCTCCGTCGCGATGATCGTCGCCCTCGTGGCGACGACGGGCTGCAGCACCGTGGCTCCCTACGAGCGCGGCAAGCTCGCCCATCCGACGATGGCCGCGTCGGATATGACGGGCTTCGGGGAGGCGCACCTCCGCGCGATCTCCGAGGGCGCGACGGGCGGCAGCGGCGGCACGGGCAGCGGCTGCGGTTGTAACTGAGCCTGAGCGCGGACTTTTCACCGTGGCCTTTCGCCCGCGGATATAGTGCCCAGCGCGTGTCTCGACGGTTCTTCGCCTCGTCATTCTCCTTCGCTGTCCTTGCGCTCTTCGCCCTCGTCGGCGTGCGTGATGCGCGGGCAGCTTCCAACGATAAAGAAGTCGAAGCGCTCATCGAGAGCGTCCTTCAGTCGGACTACGCCGGCGGCAACTTCAAGCAGGCCCTCGAGCAGCTCGAGTTCGGCAAGCAAGCCTGCGAGGGTTCGTCCTGCAGCGCCAAGGTGCGCGCCAAGCTCTTCATCGCGTTCGGCACCGTGTTCGCCGGCGGGCTGAAGAAGGGCCCCGAGGCGAAGGCGGCCTTCTCTGCCGCGTTGAAAGAGGATCCGTCGGCGAAGCTCTTCCCGAGCTTCAGCACGCCAGAGGTGCAGCAGGCCTTCAACGGCGCGCACGGGGACGCTCCGGCCGGCGCGGCTGCGTCCTCCGCGAAGCCTGACGTCGCCGCGCCGCGCAAGCCGAAGAAGACCTGGCCCGGCGGCGGGCGCTTCCCCCGCGGGTGGCGCAGCGCCGAGGCCTATTTCTATTACAACGAGGCGACGACGTCGGAGGCGAGCCGCGACTGGCTCGACTGCGTCGACTACACGCAGGCCTCGCTCCAGGCCGAGAACCGGGTGACGACGCGCTTCCTCACCGCTACGTGCGAAGAGCGCGGCGGCCTGTGGACCGAGGCGCTCGCCGACTTCCAGATCGTCACCGACGCCGCGGGGAAGATCGGCCTGCACGACGTCGGCAACCTCGCTCGGCAGCGCGCCCAGACGCTGCGCGAGAAGACGCCGAAGGTCGTGATCCGCAGGCCGGCCAAGGCCGACGCGCTCGTCGTGACGATCAACGGCGTCGAGCTCGCCGACGCCAAGCTCGGCGGCGAGGTGTGGGTCAACCCCGGGCAGCAGACGATCCGGGCCCAGGGCAAGGTCAACGGCGCCGAGCTCGAGTTCGAGCAGGCGATCGACGCGGCCGAGCTCGAGACAGCGACGGTGGAGATCAAGCTCGGGCCCAAGGGCGCGCGGGGCGATCAGGCGATGATGCGCTGTATGCTCGGCGCGCAGACCCGCGACGACTTCGCCAAGTGCTTGAAGTCGGACTCGGGCCCCTCGCTCGACCTCCACCTCGCGACCGAGCTGTCGGGCTACCACGACAGCGATCACGTCGACACGTTCACGCCGGCCTTCGTCGCGAGCGCGGAGAGCCCGACGGGCGGCTGGGGCATCAACGGCTCGTTCCTGATCGACGTGGTCACGGCGGCCTCGGCGGACATCATCGCCACCGCGTCGCCGCGCTGGCGCGAGACCCGCTACGTGCCGTCGATCGGCGGCCACAAGAAGCTCGGCGACGTCGACGCCAGCCTCAAGGCCAACCTCTCGCACGAGCCGGACTACCTCGCGATCTCGTTCGGCGGCGGCGCCTCGATCGATCTGCGGCAGAAGACGATCACCCCCGCGCTCAGCTACGAGTTTTCGCACGACATCTCCGGCCGCGCGGGCACGCCGTTCTCGATCTACAGGCGCGACATCAACCGCCACGGCATCAACGCCTCGGTGACCTTCGTGCTCGACAAGTCCACGTTCTTCGCCGCCGCGCTCACTTCGGTGCTCGAGAACGGCGACACCTCGAAGCCCTACCGTTACCTCCCGATGTTCGCGCCCGATGTCGCCAAGCGCGTGCCGATCGGGCTCTCGATCGACGGGGTGAACAAGAACCGCCTGACGATCCGCGCGCTGGAGCAGCTGCCGACCAACCGGCAGCGCTGGGCGGTGGCCGGCCTCCTCGGCCACCGCTTCACCGCGAGCACGATCCGGGTGGAAGAGCGGCTCTACGTCGACAGCTGGGGCCTCAAGGCGAGCACCACCGAGTCCCAGTTCCTGGTCGACATGAACGAGCGCGTCCGCGTCTGGCCCTCGCTTCGCTTCCACGTGCAGAGCGGCGCCAGCTTCTGGCAGCACGCGTACGCGGCGACCTCGTCGACGAAGGATGGGACGTTCACGCTCCCGGCCCTGCGCACCGGCGACCGCGAGCTCGGACCGCTCTACGGCCTCACGATCGGCGGCGGCGCGCGCTACGCCTTCGGCGAGAAGAAGAGCTGGGCGATCTCGGTCAACGCCGACATCGTCTACACGCGCTTCCTCGACCACCTCTTCCTGCTCGATCGGCTCGGCCTCTTCGGGGCCACCACGCTGGAGGTCGACCTCGAATGAAAGCGTACGCATGTCGTGGTGGCGTCCTCTTCGCGGCTGCCCTGTCTCTCGCCCTCGCCGGCTGCGGCAACCCGGTGATCGACGTCGAGGTCGCGGCCCTCGGCGGCGAGGTCACGGGCGTCAACCCGGGCGAGTTCCATCGCCCCGGCCAGCCTTGCCTCGCGTGCCACGGCGTCTACGGCGGCGCCTCCCCGCGGATGTCGATCGCCGGGACGATCTTCGCCGCGCCGATCGACAAGTTCCCGACGCCGGTCGAGGGGGTGAACGTGGTGATCACCGACTCCTTCGGCATCAAGAACGGCAAGGGCCCGACCGAGACGCCGCCCGAGCGCAAGACCAACTGCGTCGGCAACTTCTACTTCACGAGCGACGATTTCAACCCCGGGTTCCCGCTCGAAGCGAAGATCGAGTGCCCGACGAAGCCCGGGAGCAAGGACACGATCGGGCGCTACATGTCGTCGCGGATCAGCCGCGAAGGATCGTGCGCCGCTTGCCACGACGGCAAGCGTGATCAAGGCTCGCCGGGCTGGGTCTACTGCGTCGAGGATCCCAAGGAGAGCCCGTTCAAGCCGCCGGGCAGCGACTGCCAGGGAGTACCGAAATGAGCCGCGCTGTCCTGATCCTTTTCATCAGCGCGACGATGGTGGCGACGGCGGGTTGCTCGAGCGTCGACGCCACCGCGGAGCTCACGGTCACGGGCCCGAGCTTCGGCGCTGCGGGCAGCAAGTTCCTGCCGATCTCGTCGGTGATCGAGCGCCGCTGCGGCACGCTCGACTGCCACGGATCGGCGTACCGACCGCTGAAGATCTACGGCCAGATCGGCATGCGACGGCCAGAAGAGCCGGGCTCCACCAACGTGAAGAGCTTCAAGGACTACTACTCGGGCGGCACCGAGCCGACGACTCAGGCCGAGCTCTTCGACAACTACCTGAGCGTGATCGGCCTCGAGCCGGAGCTCCTCGACGCCGTCGTCGCCAAGAAGGGCTCGCCCGACACGCTCACCTTGGTGCGCAAGCCGCGCCTCCGCGAGAAGCACAAAGGCGGCCTGATCTGGAATCAGAGCGATCCCGGCGATCTCTGCCTCATCAGCTGGCTCACCAGCGAAGAAGGCAAAAACGACACAGCGCCGTGTGACCAAGAGCTCTCGCACAAGTAACCGCACGGAAGAACGCCTGGACCGAGTCCGCGAGAGCTCTCGGCCCGGGCTGGCCTCGCATGATCCTCGTCGTCCAAGCTCATCCTTACCCGGATCGCTCGCGCGCTAACCGCGCCCTGGGGTGCGCTCTCGAAGGGCTGCCCGACGTCGAGATCCGTTCCCTTTACGATCTCTATCCAGACTTCTCGATCGACGTCGAGGCCGAGCAGCGCTCGCTGTCCGCGTGCTCGGTCGTGGTTTGGCAGCACCCGCTCTATTGGTACACGGTGCCCGCGCTGCTCAAGCTCTGGTTCGAGAAGGTGCTCACGCTCGGCTGGGCCTACGGTGACGAAGGTCGCGCCCTCGAGGGCAGACGCTGCCTGTGGGGTCACCACGACGGGCGCGGACGCCGACAGCTACTCGCCGACCGGCATGCACGCGCATCCATTCGAAGCGTTCGTGCCAGTGGTGCGACAGACCGCGCAGTTCTGCGGCATGATCTGGCCCGACCCGATCATCGTGCATGGCGCTCACCGCCTCGCTGCGGCCGAGCTCGCGGGCGAGGACGCGCGCTACCGGGCGCGCCTCGCGGCGCTGCTCGAAGGCGACGCGCCGGCCGTGGAGGGTGAACGTCGTGCATGAGCGCACCGTGCTCGTCGACGCGATCGTCTACCTCGCCGCGGCGGTGATCTTCGTCCCGATCGCCAGCCGCCTGCGTCTCGGATCGGTGCTCGGCTACCTGGCCGCGGGCTGCGTGATCGGACCGTTCGGCGTTGGGCTGGTGCGCAACGTCGAGAGCATCCTCCACTTCGCCGAGCTCGGCGTCGTGCTGATGCTCTTCGTGATCGGCCTCGAGCTCGAACCGAGCCGCCTCTGGCAAATGCGCCGCAGCGTCTTCGGCGGCGGCGCGCTCCAGATGGTCGCGTGCGGCCTGGTGCTCGCGGCGGGCTGCCTCGTCGCCGGTTTGCCGTGGAAGGGCGCGCTCGTCGCCGGGCTCGCGGTCGCGCTCTCGTCGACGGCGATCGCCGTCCAGACCATGAAAGAGCGCGGGCTGCTCTCGTCCCCGATGGGCAAGGCGGCGTTCGGGATCCTGCTGTTCCAGGACATCGCCGCGATCCCGCTGGTGGGCGTCGTGCCGCTCCTGTCCGAAGAGGCGAGCACCGCCGGAGGCCCGCGCTGGCTCGGGTTCGTCAAGGTCCTCGGCGCGATCATCGGCGTGGTGGTGATCGGGCGCTTCGCGACGCGCCCCGCGCTGCGCGCCATCGCCAAGACGCACCTGCGCGAGGTGTCCACCGCGTTCGCGCTCCTGCTGGTGATCGGCATCGCGCAGCTCATGGATCTGGTCGGCGTCTCGATGGGCCTCGGCGCCTTCCTGGCGGGCGTGCTGCTGGCGAGCTCGGAGTATCGCCACGCGCTCGAGAGCGACATCGAGCCCTTCAAGGGCCTGCTGATGGGGCTCTTTTTCATCGCCGTCGGGATGTCGATCGACTTCGGCCTGCTCGCGAGCCAGCCGCTCCTGCTCCTCGCCCTGGTGCTCGGCTTCACGCTGCTCAAGACCGGCGCGCTCTACCTGGTCGCACGGCGCCTCGGGATGTCGCGCGGGCCGAGCCCGCAGGGGCTGATGTTCGCGGCGCTCCTCTCACAGGGCGGCGAGCTCGCCTTCGTGGTGTTCGGCGTCGCGCGCGCGGCG
>Ga0209181_10006676_pt1 | contig 16080 bp, 11 predicted proteins | sample MAT05_FD_187208 | JGI IMG/M metagenome (GOLD analysis project Ga0209181, IMG submission 187208) | Freshwater microbial communities from Lake Fryxell liftoff mats and glacier meltwater in Antarctica - MAT-05 (SPAdes) (version 2) | ecosystem: Environmental > Aquatic > Freshwater > Ice > Liftoff... | reverse complement strand
AGTTCTGGGCTTCAGCCCGAACGGGCCGCCTTCCGGGCTAAAGCCCCGGACTACTTTCCGCCGCCGCCCTCCTTCCGTCCCACTCTGTGAGAAATGCGGGCTAGTGGATGAGCAAAATGGTGGTCCGAGCGTGGCGCCAGCCTTTGGACTGCGCGCGGCTCGACGCCGCTTTTCCCTCGCCTCGGCGCTGACGCTCAAATTCACCGTTGCCCCGCAATGCAACCCAGCGCCTTGCGTACGCGCGGCGCATTCCGCGATTCCGCCCATCGCTCCTCCGCAAAGCCAAAGCGGGGTCAAGCCCGCAGTCCAAAGCCTCGCGGCAATCACGCGCCGCGAGGCGTTGGCCGCCAACCTGCCTTTGGACTCACATTCAATCACACCCGAGTGTCCGCATCACGTTGCGGGCTGCTGGCTTTTCCAGGAGACAGCCTGTAGAAGGCGCGTCCGATGTTCGATGAATATGCTCCAACACCTCGCGGTCTCTGGCTGGGCGCGCTGATTTTTTGCGTCCTCGCCATCGCCGACTCGTGGTTCCGGTGGGCGACATTTCAGTACACGACCTTCGACCTTGCCTTCTACGCGCAGGCGCTGTGGCTGGCGGGAAAGGGCATCTGGCAGGTGTCGCTCCTCGATGTGCCGCTGATGGGGAATCATCAGGAGCCGATCACCTTTCTCCTTCTGCCGTTCTATAAGATCTGGTCGCACCCCATGGTGTTGGTGGTGATTCAGACGCTCGCGCTGGCCACGATGCCATTCACCGGCTGGCGCATCGCACGGCACATGGAGCTAGGCGCACAGTCGTCCCGCTGGCTCGCACTGGCGACGCTGGTCGCGCCGGCCACCGGCTTCATCGCGCTGCATGAATTCCACCCGGAGACCTTCGCGGCGCCGCTGCTGCTGCTCCTGCTCGAGGCGCGGCTGAAAGTGAGGCCGGGGCTTTTCTGGATGTGGTTCCTGCTCGTGCTGGCGTGCAAGGAGAACATGGGACTGCTGCTCGCGTGGATGTGCGCGGTGCATTACGTGCTGGACCGCGAGCGCGGGCGCGAATGGCGGCTCGGCTGGGACATCATCCCGGGCTCGGTGGCGCTGGGATGGTTCCTCGTCTGTGCGATCCTCATCGGTCCCGCGCTGAACGGCGGACGTGTGGATTACCTCGAATTGTATTCGCATCTCGGGAATTCAGGCGCGGCGATCGTGACCGGTTTTTTCACGGAACCATCCCGCGCTGCCGGGGCGATCTGGCGGGGGTTCACCGGTGGAAATCTCATCTGGGGACTGCTGGTGCCATTCCTGTTCCTGCCCGTTCTGCGCCCGCGCTGGTTGATCGTGGCGCTGCCGGTCATCGCGCAACATTTGCTTTCCAAACGGTCGTCGGAATGGAGCATCGACTATCATTACGCGGCGCCGCTGGTGCCGTTGCTGTGGTTCGGCGCGGTCGAGGCGGGGGCCAGGCTCTTCTGGCGGGATACGCTGGCGGGCTGGATGCTGGTCGGCTGCGTGGTGTGCCAGCCGTTGTTCGGCCCTGCGCGGCGCCTTTGGGATACGATCGGCGGTGCGCGCGAAGCTCTCCACGATCGGGCATGGAAGCAGGAAATGCTCGTCGCCATTCCCGACGAGGCGAGCGTGACCGCGGGGATGCCCTATCTTTCGCACCTCGCCAAACGCGAGGAGTTGCATTCCCTCCACCACATCCTCAAAGGGCTGAAAACGCTGAGTCGCAAGGAATACAAACCGCCACCTGCCACCGACGTCGTGATCGTCGATACCGCCGATCACGCGACGTTCGATGCCGGGAAAGGGGGATACTTCCATCCGCAGATGCGCACGAACACCGGGATGATCATCCCCGCTTCAGACATGCTGCTGCGCGATTTTCTGCTCCAGGCTGAATGGCGCAAGCTGGCGCGGAATGAATTCACCCTCTACCTGCAAGGCAAGCCGGCGCGGGCGGAAACAGCGGGCGGAGACGGGCGCAAGCTCGACGATTTTCACTCGCTCATCTCCGTCGTGCCCATGCCGCCCCTGCCGGGAGATGCGATGCATTTCCGGCTGTCCTGGGACTTGCGGCCAAACCGCACTTCACTGCTGTGGGCATCCCTCCATCTGCTGGACGACAGCGGCAAGATGGCCTCGATCGGCAAGGGGCCCATCGGGCTGGAAGTGGAGTCCGGCCGCACCACCGAGGCGTGGTCGGTCCGCCTTCCCGCGGCGCTGAAGCCGGGCAAATACCGGGGGGTGATTTTGATCTACGATCCGTTCGAGGCGCCCGCGCCTGGAGGGAAGGCACGCTTCAAACGCGTGTCGTTCGATGTCGGGGAATTCCACCTATAGCAGCGTCCGTCCGCTCTCCGCGGCGATGAGCGCCGCCTTGCGCCGGACGGCGAGGGCCTCATGGTCGCGCCCCAAGCCGTGCAGGATGGCGGAGAAAAGATCGAGATACTCGGAGTTGCGGGGCGCGCGCGCGATTGCGATCGCTTCGGATTCCAGCGCGGCAGCGAGCCTGCCGAGAGCGAGTTCACTGCGCGCGGCCTCATCGAATGCGCCGGCACCGTGGACATCGAGCCGCTGCGCGCGGCGCGCCATGGCGAGCGCGGCCTCATAGTCGCCGGCATCGCGTTGCAGGGTCGCGGTGCCGAGCTGCGACGGCAGATGCCACCAGTGCGAGCGGGCGTATTCCAACGCGACTGCAATGGCGTCGCGATTTGCCCCCAGATCGCGGAGGATCGTCGCCTCGAAGGCGCAGAGTTCCCACGTCTCGGGGAATTGCGCGCGCCATTCACGGATGAGAGCGAGGGCCTCGATCCTGCGGCCTTCCTTGTGGTGCTGCCCGGCGAGATTGAGCGCGGCATTCCAAGTGCGTGGCATAGTGCGCGGAACGGCTGTGGCGGGACCGAGATCGAGGAGCGCGCCGGCTTCCCCGGCTCGGCCCTGCTTTTGCAGGCAGAGGCCGAGATTGATGCGCGCGGTGGTGAAATCGGGATACATCGCGAGCGCCTTGCGATAGACCTGCTCCTGCTCGGTGAGGCGTCCCTGAATGCCGAGTTCCTGCGCGAGATATGCGAGCATTCTCGGCGTGCCGCCTCCGTTCGCGATCGTCTTTCGCGCGAAAGTCTCCGGGTCCGCCCAGTCGGCGGCGCGAAAACTGGTCCGCACCGCCAGCAGCGCAATCGCGCACCCGAGCGCGATGGAAACGCGCCGCAATGCGACTCGCGGAAGCATCGCGACCGTCCCCGCCAGGAGCAGCAGAAACCCGATGCTGGCGAGGTAGATCCAATGTTCCGCCACCTCCGCGTTCAGCGGGATGAGATTGGAAATCGGAACGAAAGCGATCGCGAACCACAGCGCGCCGAACCGCCTGAGCGGCATTCCTTCGCCGCGCTGAAGGCACAACCACACGGCTCCGACAAGCGACGCCGCGCCGAGGATGGAAAGATACTCGCTGCTGATATGCTGCCACCATCCGCCCCGGTCCGCATGGGTCGCCGGGCCGAGGCTGCGCTCCATCATCAGGCGGGCGGGAATCAACATGAGTCCGGTGTAGTCGCCGAGCGCGCGGAACATGAGCACCACGCGGCCCGCCAGCGGTTCGTGCGCATCACCTTCGGCTGCGGCACGGGCCTCGGGCAACGAATGAAGAATCGCATAGATCGCGAGCACGCCCCCGACTCCGGCAAGGGATGAGAAGCGCCGCAGCCGCGAAATCCCGCGCTGGAAAAAGTTCACATGCACCCCGAAGAGCGCTAGCCACACGAGGGCGATCTCCTTTGAACAAAGCGCCGCGAGGAGCGCGAGCGAAGCACAAGTGGCGGTGCCGGCGATGGCGAAGGCGTTTTTGACTTCGCACGACTTCATCCACAGCAGCCACGCCGCGAGCGCGAGCAATGCGGCGAGACTGTCGGCCCGGCCCGAAATGTACGCGACCGCCGCGTTGTGGACGGGATGCACGAGCCAGGCTAGTGATACGAGCAGCGCGGTCCCCGCGCACAGGCGGGCATTTGCCAGCAAGCCGGGTAGCAGTCGCAGCAATAGCAGGAGGAGCAGCCACGCTGCAACGACATGCAGAAGTGCATTGGTGACATGATAGCCGGCCGGTGAACCGCCCCACAGCCAGTAGTCCGCCATATAGGAGAGGTTCTGCACGGGCCGATAATACGTCGAGAACGACTCGAAGAAGAGGTGGTGCTGGAATACTTCCGCCGCAAAGACAGGACTGCGGAAGAACGGATTCTCGCCAACGAGATAGTGATCGTCCCACACCAGTTCGCCATCCAGCGCCGGGGCGTAGATTGCGAATCCGACCAACAGAAACCCCAGCAACACAACCCACGGTCGCGCCCATACGCAACGGGTGGACAGTTGCTGCCCGGCGACGTCCGCCGAACCCGGAGATGGGCTGGTCTCGGCCAAGATGATTGCCTAAGGGTAATACGGCGACCAGAAATCCAGCGGCGCGACGTCGGAGAGTGCGTTGAATGTCGTCGCCGAGATCTTCGGCACAGCGCTCAGTGTCGCCATGGTGAATGGGTTGCCAAAAAAGTCATTAGGGAGCGAGGTATAGAGAGGTATTCCGTTCTTCAGGTAACGACGAAAGTAGTCGAAGTCCGCGGCACCGACTGTCTCCGCACCGGAACGGTTGTGCTCGATGCTATAGATTTCGATGGCCTGGTCGAGGATGCGCAAATCACCCAAAATGCGCGTGGCCTGGCTGCGCTTCCTGGCACGGAGCCAATTCGGGACGGCGATGGTGGCGGTGATCGTCAGAATCGCAACGACGATCATGATTTCGATCAGGGTGAAACCGCGCCGTGAAATGCGGAGAATGCGAGTTTTCATGGGATTCATTCAGTTACGGGTTCCGGATCTGCGAACAGAGCAATACTACAGGAAGCAACCCCCGTGCCCGTGCAGATCCTCCATCACGCGTCTATCAAATCAGAAAGGAAACACCCGGCTGTCCGCGAGGAGCAGCCGGGTGTGGTGAACCCGTGATGAAACGGTTGTTTGCTTAGTTGAAGGGCGACCAGAAGTCCGCCGGTGCAACATCCGAGAGAGCGGCAAAGGTGCCACTGTGGACCTTCGGGAGGGCGTCCACCGTAGGAATGGTGAATGCCCGGCCGAGGATGTCGGTGCCACCGCTCGTGTAGAGCCGGGTGCCATTCTTGATGTAGCGCTGGATGTCAGTCCAGGAGACGGCGGCTCCGCCGGACTTGTTGCTTTCGATGGCATACTGGTCAATGGCGGAGTCGATGACGCGCAGATCCTGGAGGACTTGCGTGGCCTGCGAGCGCTTGCGGCTGCGCAGGAAGTTCGGGACGGCGATGGCCGCCAACAGTGCGATGATCGCGACAACGATCATGATTTCAACGAGGGTAAAGCCCCCGCGCTTGGTGTTCAGTTTATGGAGCATGGTAGTTTTGATTTCAGTTTGTATTCTCGTCACAGCGATGGATTCGCTGCGAACACCAGCATATTAAGCAAACGCGATGCCACGTTCTCGATTTGATACGTGCAGCAAATGAATAATTTTTCCGCAGGCATGTTCCAGTGGGATCGGGATCTTCGGGAGCGCTAATGCCCAAGGGAATAATGGGGGTATCCGGAAAGTCCGTGCAAAACGGAACACAGGCATCTTGCCTGTGCGGCCAGCGGGCTTCCAGCCTGCTGGAATCAGCCTTCCGCGGGCAGGATGCCCGCGCGCCGCACCGCATGGAAGGCTGTGTTCCGACTTTCCGGCCACGCTCTGAGGGCCGGCTTCAGTCGCAATCAACAAGCAACTAGCCGGGGAAGTCACCACCCAGGCGATTTCTGATGGCGCTGCTTTGGAACTAATTGATGCCGCAAGCTGCAAAGCAAACACCCGGCTGTCCGTGAGGAGCAGCCGGGTGTGATAAGCCCGTGATTAAGCGGTCGCTTGCTTAGTTGAAGGGTGACCAGAAAGACGCTGGGGCAACATCCGAAAGAGCAGCGAAGGTCGCACTGTTGACCCTGGGGAGCGTGTCCACCGTAGGAATGGTGAACGCCCGGCCGAGGATGTCAGTGCCACCGCTGGTGTAGAGCCGGGTGCCATTTTTGATGTAGCGCTGGACATCAGTCCAGGCAACGGCGGCGCCGCCGGACTTGTTGCTTTCGATGGCGTACTGGTCAATGGCTGAGTCGATGACGCGCAGATCCTGGAGGACTTGCGTGGCCTGCGAGCGCTTGCGGCTGCGCAGGAAGTTTGGGACGGCGATGGCCGCCAACAGTGCGATGATCGCGACAACGATCATGATTTCAACGAGGGTAAAGCCCCCGCGCTTGGTGTTTAGTTTATGGAGCATGGTAGTTTTGATTTCAGTTTGTGGACTCCTACGGCGAGTATTTCGCAGGAAGCCACTGGCTAGGTAGCAGGCGCGATGCCCGGGCACAGAGATGATATGCATTGTTGCTCCAGGATTCACCAACGGATCCTCACTGAATCGCCACAGCAAGTGTTTGGGCGGGAGCTTTCCGACCCGGGACCGCAAGGCCACCGGGAGGTCAGGCGGGGCAGAGGTTCCGCTTCAATTCCGAGCCGAAGCATCCTGCCCATCGAATCACCCGACCCGCAGTCACCGGCCCAGTTCGTCTCATCATTTGCTTTCGCGATTGGTTTGTATTCGTTCGCGGAATGAGTATCGCTCTCGCTCAGCTTGTCGGAAATGGGTCGCTGGCGTCAGCCGGCCAGCAACCTTCTCCGGTGATCCGCAACCTGCCGCAATTGACCGCAAACCTTCGCGCAACAAACCGCCTGATTCGGATAGTCCCCGCTGCCGTCGCGGTATTCGTCGGCGCATTTCTATTTCAGTTCCTCGTCCTCAACATGGTCGCGAATTCCCGGCATTTCCTGCCGGACGGGGACGACATGAAGTTTTACAATGACTGGGCGCTCCGGATTCTCGGCGGCCAGTTTACTGACGGCAAAGCATTCTATGGCCTCCCCGGATACGCCTTCGCGCTGGCAGGGATCTACAAGGCGAGCGGCGGCTACGACCACGAGTTCTCACCCTATCTCGTCGCACAGATTCAGGCGGCGTTCCACGCTCTCACAGCCACCTGGCTTTTCCTGCTCGGACGCCGCATTTTCGGCGGGACCGGCGACCGTGAAGCGGGACGCGGAACGACGATCGGCCTGGTCGCTGCGGCTGCCTGGGTCGCGTTCACGCCGGCCCAGGTTTTCTCGGCGATTCTGATGCCGACAGCCTGGGTGGTCTGCGCGTTCTGGGGAACTGTTTACTGGCTTGTCTGCACCCATGCGCGGGGCTCGGCTTCCTGGTGGCGGCCGTGGCTATGGATCGGGCTGCTCGCCGGCTTCGTGGCGATGATGGTGGCGACCATCCTTATGCTGCTTCCGTTGGTCGTCGTGGCCATCGCGCTCACCGTGGGTCGGGGGCTGCCCGTCCGCGCCAGGCTGCTGCCAGCCGCGGCAGCGGTCGCGCTGCTCCTCGGTGGGGTTTACGCCGGTTGCTCGCCGGTCTGGATCCATAACTATTTCGTCGCCAAAGACCCGGTGCTGCTCTCTGCGCACGACGGGCTGAATTTCTACCTCGGCAATCACGCGGCCTCCAATGGCTACACTAAGATCCCAGCCGGCCTCCGCGCCTCGCAAGAGGGACTGCTGAAGGATTCCCTGAGTATTCCGGAGAAAATCCAGGGTCGCCCCATGAAGCGGTCGGAGATTTCCGCCTATTGGAAAGAACAGGGCAAAGCCTTCGTCCGGGAGCATCCTGTCGCATGGATGAGACTGATCGGCCTCAAAATTGAGAATTTCTGGGACACCTTTCAATATGACGACCTAAGCATTCTGAAGCTGCTCCGGGACGAAAGAGCAGTGCCGCCGGGGCTGCGGTTCGGCTTTGCCGCGGCACTCGGACTGCCGGGTCTGCTCCTGTGCTGGCGTCGCTGGCCCCGGAGTGGATGGGTGGTTTGCGCAGTCTTCCTCCACATGGCGGCGCTTCTGCCCGTGTTCGTGACCGAACGTTACCGGCTGGCCGCCGCTCCGGGGTTGCTCTTGCTCGGTGCCGCCGGGCTTTGGCTGCTCTGGGAAAACCTCGTCTCCCGCGCGTGGATCGCTTTCGCGATTCAGTGCTCGCTGCTGGCCGGTTCGCTCTGGTTTGTCACCCGTCCGCAGGAGGACATCGGACTGTGGTCGCTCGATTTCTACAAGGCCGGCATCCGCGCCACGGATGGGAGCGTGGAAGCCGCGGCGAGGGGTGACACCACGCTCGCTGCCGCCTACCGCAACCATGCCCGGCACAGCCTCGAAACGGCCTACGCCTACGTTCCCGACAACACCGAGATCGCCTTTGCGCTGGGCAATGTCTGGTACTACGGCGGGGACAATGCCCGCGCCCGGCTTTCCTACGAGCGCGCGCTGGAACTCAGCGCCACCACCGGACGATCGCACGCCAGCGCGCTGAACAACCTCGGAGTCATGGCTCTCGAAGAGAAGCGCCCGGCCGATGCCGAGCAGCTCTTTCAACGCTCGCTCATCACAGAACCCGACGATGCAAAAACATGGTTCCTGCTCGCGCGGGCGTGCCGGGACCAGGGAAACGTTTCGCATGCCAAAACGGCGATCACGCAGGCAATCAGGCGGGATGGGAAGGCAGCGGAGTTTCAAAAATTTCGCGACCAACTCCGCCAACCGCCGCCAGCTCCGCAGCCAAAGTGATCAGCCGTGCGGCGCGGACAACCTTGCGGCCATCAGGCCAGCACCGACCGCACGCACTCGTGCACCAGCGACCAGTCCACATTCTCGCGCGGCTCCCATGAGCCGATGCCGGTTGGCAGGACGAAAAGGTTCCGCCCTTCGCGGAATTTCTTGTCCATTTGCAGCGCGCGGATGACGCGCTCGAAGAGGTCCGCGCGTTTCGGATAGCCCGTCGGCAGCCCGGCGCGCTCGATGAGGGCAACAAGACGGCGCTGGAAATCCTCACCTGCCACTGCCAGCCGCACCGCCAGTCGCGTCGCGGCCACCATGCCGATGGCGATGGCCTCGCCGTGCGTCAGCGCATAGTCGGCGGATAACTCCAGCGCGTGACCAATGGTGTGACCAAAGTTCAGGACGTTGCGAATGCCCAGCTTGTCGAGTTCGTCCTTCTCGACCACGTCGGCCTTCAGCCGGACGCAATGCGCGACGACATCCGTGAGCACGGCTGCATCGAGCGCGAGGAGTTTTTCCAAATCGCCCCGCTCCAGCTTTTCGAATAGCTCCGCAGAGCAGACCGCTCCGTATTTGATCACCTCCGCGGTCCCGCTGCGAATCTCCCGCGGGCCGAGCGTCCTCAACGCCACCAGGTCACACACCACCAGCCGCGGCTGATTGAAGGCGCCCATGATATTTTTCACTCCGCCGAAATTTACCGCGACCTTTCCGCCCACGCTCGAATCGACCGCTGCCAGCAGCGTGGTCGGGATCTGCACGAACGGAACACCGCGCCGGAACACCGCAGCCGCAAAGCCGCCGAGATCGCCCACCACTCCTCCTCCCAGCAACAGCACGAGCGGCACCGATCCCGCATCCGGAAAGTTCTCCAGCAACGCCCCGCACGTCCGGCTGAACTCGTCCCAGTTCTTCCCCTCCTCGGTGGACGGGATGTCGTGCCTGACGATCCTGCCGAAGCTTGCTGCCGCCAGCGTGGCGCGGACCGCCTCGAAATAATGGCCGCCGACCGCCCCATTCGTAACGACAAACGCATCGCCCTGCCTGAGCCCCTCGCTCCGCAATGTCGCACCCAGCCCAGCGAGCAGACCCGCGCCGATGAGCACGGGATAGCTGCGTGGACCGAGGTTCACTTCAATGCGGCGGAGGTCGCTCATCGCCCGCTGGATGCCGCATCCTGAAGCCGCATGCAAGCCGCCCCGCGAGCGATTTCAAGGCAGCATCGCCGATTCGAGGACTAGCTCCCGCCCGCTCCAGCCTTCGCGTCGAGTTCGTGCCAACGCCGCAGGATGTCCATACCCCTGTCCGAAGCGTTGGTGAAATCCTTCGCCATCGAAGCTATCTGGACGACCACCTGCTGTGCCGGCAGGATGTTGAGGAACATCAGGCTTTGGCGGACTTCTCCCGCTGGCGTCTGAAATTGAAAAGTGAATCGCACACCCGTCCAGCCGTTGATTGGCATGGGATTGAAAGTCACCTGATCGAGGACCACATCTTTGGCATCCGGTGGGAGCATTTTTCGAGCGGCCTGCTCGTAACGATCCTGGTTGGCCGGCTCGATTTTCTCATTCACGCCCAAGGGCGATGGACGCAGCCGCATCTCGGCACGGGGCAACTTTATGAAACGGAAGAGGGCACCATCCTCGGATGCGGTCAGCTCTGTCTCCAGGTCGAGCGTCAGCGCGTATTTCTTGCCGGCGTCAGAAAAATATGGCCGGCGGATGGATACCCCTTCGGAGACGGTGGTAATGAATTGCGGCGCCAAGTCGAGCGCCAGGGCAGGAAGCGAACTCGCGGCGAGAACGAGGATGGTTGATAGTTTCATATCTCTCGGGTGTTAGAACTTCGACCAGGCACCGCGGGTGTAGAGTGCGGCATCCGTGCCGCCGGGAGGTGGATTGCTTGAAAAATTAGTATCGAAGTTCCAGCGGCGCTGAGGAGGCGAATAGATATTCCCCGTGTCCCATTTTCCAGTGAAGACCCCGCTCTCGAATAGCTGCACCATCGACCCATGGTAGGTGCAAGCCTTGCCGCTCCATGTCTCGAGAAAGCGGGGGAAGTTGTTCCCGCCGCCCGAGTATCCGTACTGCGACCCGGATGGTGGCGTCCAACCGGACGGCATGAAGCCGGCCATGATAGCCATGTTGTAGGTGGTGTTGCTGGCGACACGGCTGCTGATTCCCGAGGAAGCGTTGCTGTCGTTCCATGAATTCGAAAGGAGCATGACGGCATCCGCCATGATCGCGGCTGGCTTGCGGGTGTAGCCCGAGACCGTAGGGCTGTCCGAGTTCGTAGGATTGCCAGTGGCATTGGCCGGGACACTGGTCGCAGGCGTCGAACTCGTGGTGCCGGTATTATAGTCACCCTGGACATAGACAGGGTTCTGGCTGGCGATGGAAAGTCCATCGGTCGGCAGGACCCCGCCATTCTGCAGGCGGACCGTTTTTGGATTGGGCGAGGGGCTTGCCCCGGAAGTCGTCACCGGGGTTTCATCGACGACGTAAAGCACGCCATTGAACCCCGTCGGACCACCGGCGCCGAGAGCGGTCGTGATCTTGGAAACGTCGATGTTTGCGACATCAACGGTCTTTCCCTCGCGCTGATCATACATTGTCGTTTTGCCGGAGAAGGCATTCTTGATGTTTGTCAGTTGCGCGGCACTGGCCACCGTCCCGTTCTTGGCGGTGACAGTCGCCGTTGATCCGTTGATGGACACCACGATCCCCGCCTTGTTGAACAACCGCCGCGCCGCGATCTCCGGGGGATCGGTGAATCCGCTCTTCGGCAGCTCGATGATTTCGCGGTAGGAGTCGTTATTGGGATTCGCATCGGTCTTGCTGATGGCGCTGGCCACATTCAGACCCAATGGCTCGTAGCGCTGGACCTTCGTCACCTGGGCCGATTCCCCGCTCGGATAGGTCGGCGTGATCTGGGCGTTGGAGGACCAGCCGCTCCAGGTATTCGCGTATGGGGGGTCGGCGGTGGTGGAGTAACTGTTCACATAGGAGACATTCCCTTGGAAAGTGAGCGTTCCGGAACTGGACGAACTGGCATAGAGCCTCGAATTGGTATGCACCAAGCCACCGACGATCATGGTGGCGGGCTTGTAAAATTCGAGGTCGTTCTCGAAGAAATACATCGACTGAAACAGCGGAACCTCGACGTACTGGAAACGGCGTCGGACACCGGCCTCGCCCACGCTCCCAATCTGTCCTGCCGATTGCACCTTTGTGCTCACCAGATACGACGACGCGAAGCCCCGCCATCCAGGATAGTCGGCCAGATTGGTGACGACCCGCTTCGGCGAAGCGGTGGGTGCGCCGTATTCATCGGTCGCCGAAATCGTCAGCGGCCCATTGTTCGCAGCACTTGCATAAGTGAAACCCGGCATCGAAGGCCCCGCGAGGCTCGCATTGGCTTCGGTGGTCGAAATCGGCCGCCCGGCAGCGAAGATCCGCTGCTTCCAGACCCCGAACCCGTATTCCACCGCCGCCTCGGCCGCCCTTTGGACTTCCACATAGTCCTGCGCACGTCCGCCCATTCGCGCTGCGTTGTTCGTCGCAAGAAAGGAAACACCCACCAGTCCGCTGACAACCACGACCACGAGGAGGGCCGCGATGAGAGCACTCCCGCGGCGGCGTCTTCCGAGGATTGGCATGGATGAGTTGGAGGCGCGATGGTCTCCGTGAATGGCGAATGATGTTTTCATGGCAGTGGGATGTGGGGGTTACTTCTTAGGACGCAGCCGGGAAGGGAGCGATGTGTTCAGTCGGACAAAGGTGTTGAATTCGTTGAGCTGCTTGTTTGCCAGATAGGTGCTGAAATCCGTCGAGCGGGCGAAAAGACTGGCCCGGACGATCTTGTCCGCGCCGACCGTGTCGATGGAGAACGGTGTCGTCTCCCCGGCCTGAACGCTGACTTGATTCGAGATCACCGTGTAGTTCGCCGCGTTAGTGAGCACGGGCATCGGTTCGAAGCTCGGGTAGAAGCGCAATTCCGCGTTGCCCGTGCCAGGAATGACGAGGAACGCCTCGCGCCGGACCAGCCGGGATGTCTGGATCTGGCTCGCCGTCCAACTGACAGCCGTGCTCAGCGGGGTCGAAAGCGTGAGAACAATCGGCTGGCGCTGATTCACGGCATCGATCACGCCGGGGGCGCTCGTCGAAATCAATGCTCTCACCGGATCGGGCGAGGCGTCGATGAGCAGGGTATCCCCGGCCGCAGGTACCGGCGGCGAAGCTAATGTCGCCGTGGACCGCGTGACCGTAATGCTGGTCACCCCGGCGCTCAGGCCGGTTCCAGCGGGATTCGTCACCACATAGGGATCGCCAAGATAGCGGTCATAGTAGAGACCCGCCGCCGGTGCCGCGCTGGTCGCGCCCGACGTGCCGATGAGCACCGGAAGCCCATTGGCCTGTTGGAGATTGTTTACCATCCGGTCCAGCACGGTCCGCAGATTCGTATGGGAGCGGACAATCGACATGTTCTTGGCGTAGAGCTGCGTCCCGCTGACTAGGAAGCTGTAGGCCACGCCAGTGATTGCAATCGAGATGCCGAGGAATACCACCAACTCGACCAGAGTCAGCGCCGCTAGGGTCCGCCTGTGGGAATGTATTCTCATATCAGTCGTCCATGCTGCGCATCGTGGCCATCGACACCAGTTGGGCCCTGCCTCCATAAGTGTAGTCTAGCCGAAAGGTAATCTGCCGGATGTCCGCGCCATCCGCATTAGCAACCGCCGTCACAATCCGAGTCAGTGTCCCGGTCGCGAGCACCACCCCGCCGTTGTCCTGTGCGGCGATCTGGATCGTATTGTCGAACCCGCCATCGTCGTCGTAGGTGCTGCCCCCCGCCGAGGTGATTGCGAGAATCGCCGGGATCGAGGACTTGGTAAAAGAAACCGTGAGTGCCGTGTCGATGTTCCGCTGGACGACCGCCCTGGCGCCAGTGAGAACCCGCGATGACGCTGCGAGCCGATTGCCGGTCAGCAGCGCATGGGTCGCCCCGACCGTGACCATCACCAGGACCGCCGCTGCAACCATCACCTCGATCAGCAGAATGCCGGCGTATTTGCGCTGACGGACGAGGCTTTGCCGCGGTCCTGAAGACCGATCCGGGGACGACTCCCACCTGGCTCTGCGTGATGAAATTGGAAGCAACATGTCGATATGGTTTCCATGATTTTAAGCAACTCCCGTGCCTTGGATCTGCCGCTCCGGAAAGTTCCTATTCCATGTTCCCCATCCGCACGCGGCATGCCGGCACTCTTACCGGCACGCAGGAACGTGAGCGATACGATTTGCGCCGGCCCGAGCGTGCGGCTTACCAATGTGCTTTCCATGCCAAATCTCGTCGCCGACCTGACCCCCCTGCTCGAACCAGCGCGCGTGCTCCACTCGCGCGAGGACCTGCTCGCCTACGGCTACGATGGCACAGCGGCGATCAGCGGCGTGCCCGCAGTCGTGGTGATGGTGAAGACGACCGACGAGATCGCCAGGATTGTGAAATACGCCGCCACAAATCGGATCGCCATCGTCGGGCGCGGCAGCGGAACAGGACTGAGCGGTGGCAGCGTGCCGTCCACCGGTTGCATCGTCCTTTGCACCGCACAGATGGATAATGTGCTCGAACTCGACGAAAAGAATCTCACGATCCTCGTCGAGGCCGGCGTCATCACGCAGAAAGTCACCGACATGGCGGACAGCGTGGGCCTCCTCTATCCGCCCGATCCCGGGTCGATGAAAATCTCCACCATCGGCGGCAACGTCGCCGAAAACAGCGGCGGCCTGCGCGGGTTGAAATACGGCATCACGCGCGACTACGTGATGGGCATGGAAGTCGTGCTCGCCGACGGCACCGTCGTGTGGCTCGGCAACAAATGCGTGAAGGACGTGGCGGGGTATTCGATGAAGGACATCTTCATCGGCAGCGAAGGGACGCTCGGCATCATCACCAAAGTGCTGCTCAAGCTCGTGCCGAAGCCCGCCGCGAAAAGGACGATGCTCGCCACCTATGCGCGCATGGACAGCGCGAGCGACACCGTCTCCGCGATCATCGCCGCGAAGATCATCCCCTGCACGCTCGAGTTTCTCGACAAGATCACGATCCAGTGCGTCGAGGACTTCGCAAAGATCGGCCTGCCGCTCGACGCCGAGGCGATCCTGCTTATGGAGACTGACGGCCATCCCGCCGCCGTCGAGGATCAGGCCGCGCAGATGGTTGAAATCGCGAAACGCTGCGGAGCGACGAGCGTGCAAATCGCGCAGACCGCCGAGGAATCCGTTCGCCTAGCCAGCGCACGACGCTCGGCATTCAGTGCGCTCGCCCGGATGTCGCCGACGACGATTCTCGAGGACGCCACCGTTCCGCGCAGTGAACTCTCGAAGATGATCCGCTACATCCAAGACGTCGGCGGGCGGCACAACCTGAAGATCGGCACCTTCGGCCACATGGGCGATGGCAACCTGCACCCGACCTTCCTCACCGACGAAAAAAACACCGCTGAGATGATGCGCGTCGAACTCGCGATGCAGGAGATCTTCGACTTCGCCGTGAGCCTCGGCGGCACTATCACCGGCGAGCACGGCGTCGGCCTCGCGAAGAAACCCTTCCTCCGCCGCGCGATCGGAAATGCGAGCCTCGACCTGATGAAGCTGCTCAAGAAGTCGCTCGACCCGCTCGGCATTTTGAATCCGGGGAAGATTTTCGACTGAGTTTCTTGCGATGCACGCGCCGACCGCCGAAACCCCGCCCCCGTCGGCCAGTTCCAAGCAGTCTTGTCTGCACAACCTCGACTTGGAATCCTGACCGCATCGCCGGGCAGACCAGAATCCGAGAAAAAGGGACTTATGCCGCCCGTCATCACTTTCTGTGAAAAACGATGACGCAGCCTTTCATAAATTGAGACGACGGGCAGTATATCGGGGTTCGCGTTCCAGAGTGACACGGACACTCTTGTCCCTCCCCTCGTGCGCAGACAGGAGTGTCTCCATCCCCTCAATGCGCGAGACTCAATATGCTGCCCGCCATCACATTTTTGAAAGGCTGCGTCATCACTTTTCACAGAGAATCATGACGGTCAGTATCGTTCAGCCGACAGGCTTCAATCGCAGATCGCGGAAAGTCGTCAGTCCCCCTGCCTCGACGTGTCGTATCGGTCGCGCGCCGCTCGTGCGCTTGGAGCCGAAGCGATGGCGCTCGTGCTCGAAGACGCCGTTGACGAATTCCTTCGTTCCCAGCACCGCCCCGTCGCAGAAGTAGCGCACCCGGCAGCGCAGCAGAGCCGCATGAATTCCTCCTTTTCCTCCGGACCGAGGACGAACTTGCGGTCCAGCACGCGGGAAACGCAGTGTTAGTAGGCGAGCGGATGATAGGGCGGGGCTATGAGTCGGGCTTTGCGG
>Ga0209181_10006675_pt1 | contig 16081 bp, 11 predicted proteins | sample MAT05_FD_187208 | JGI IMG/M metagenome (GOLD analysis project Ga0209181, IMG submission 187208) | Freshwater microbial communities from Lake Fryxell liftoff mats and glacier meltwater in Antarctica - MAT-05 (SPAdes) (version 2) | ecosystem: Environmental > Aquatic > Freshwater > Ice > Liftoff... | reverse complement strand
AGTTTATTTGATTAGATTAGGCAATTCGAGCTTTCTTTTTTCATTGGAATAGCATTTAATCAAGCTGTCTACAGTTCTTTGGATTGCATTCATAAGTGGAGCTCGTTCGCCATTAATTAAAACATCTACACTTGCTATGTTAATTAATTTAGCTTTTATGGCAACAGTTAAGGTTGAAATATCTTCTTCCTGCTTAATTAAATCTAAAACTAAACGGTCTGCAAATGGTCTGAATGGCTCCATTATATCATCTGCAAGGCAAAATGCATTGTATTTATTACGATGATGAATACCTAATGCTGGTAATAAGCCGGCTCCAACTATTGCGCGAGCTACCATCGCTCGAATTATTGCATAAGTGTAATTCAGAACATTGTTTGGTGCGTCTCCTTCTCGGCTGCGTTTAAATTTTGTAATGAAGTGGCTAAATATTGTATTGAAATACCAAGCTGCTGCAATTCCTTCGTGGTTTTTACTGTCACCGCTCAATACTTCATTTGCCCATATTTGTAATGGCTTAGCATCAATTCCTGAACACTCCAAAACAGCTGCTTGATTGCGGATTTTTGCTACAATAGTTTGCTGCCAAAGTTGTTTTTTTAGCGGCTCGCTTACACTAAATTGAAGTTTGTATCTCTCTGAAACTAAAGTATTCCCTTCAAATGGTATCATACACCCTTGTGGCATGTGTCGATCATCGCAAGTAATTATAATTGAATTATTTGCCATTAATTTTTGCATTAAAACAGCAGTTAATGAAACCTGTGGGTTGTCAATTATTATCACACCTATATCTTCAATTGGCACAGTCTTAGTTACAGGTTTTTCTCCGTCATACTCCGGATATTCAATTACTAACTGCTCTAATTGCGTTTTTAAACGCACAGGATTATTGAAAAATAGGGTGCGTTTAACCATTTAATGTTATTTAAAAACTTGTACAATTTCGCCCAAACAATTTACCTTCACCTTAATTGGTAATTTGCCCGCAATAGAAGCAACTCGCTTGTATTTGTTTATTTGTCTCGCTTGTTCTGTGTCTTCTAGTTTTGTTTCTAGATGATGTCTAAAAAAATAATCCTTTGATCCAATTTTTTGAACACGGTATAAGTTTGGGCTAATTAAAGCATAATTCCGTTTATCTGTAAAATCAATTTCATCTGGATTTAAATCGAAAACAAACATTTCATTTAATTGAAGTGTTAATATTAATTTGTAGCCATTAGGGTGGTTATTTTGAATAACGGGTATGCCTTGCTTTTTTCGTTCAACTGCTTCCCAAAATGTTACTATTTCTTCTATACGCTTTGCGTTGGCATCTTCATATATTGCTACATGATGATTATTTCTGGTAATAACAAAATCAATATCCTCGCCATTAGTGTTTTTATGCAGAGGTGTTAATTTGTCGTAGCTTACAAATATGCGCACCGAATTGATTGCTATGCCTTCTTTTTCATTTAGCCAAATAGGATTTTCAGCTAAGTTCTTAAAGGCTTCCTTAGGATTATTGTCATGTGCCTCAAGCCGATTTGATACAACTGCTTTAACATTTGAATCAACTATATTTAACATGTCGGCATATTTAAAATCTGGGCCTAACGGTGTTTTCACAACATAGCGCTCAACCAGAATAGTAACATGCGTCAATTTTTTTGTCAGATTTTGGTCTATAAATAAAGGTTCTTTCTCAAGGTTTTTAAATGCTAATTTCGGGTCATTTTCATATTGAGATAATCTTTGTTTAACTATCAGTTTTATTTCTAAATCGGCAATTTGTTCAACTTGAGTGAATTTGGTTGTTAATTTTACTTTTTCATATTGATTCACCTTGCCATATACAGTTTCCTTATGTAAAAATCCACGTGGAGTAAATGATATTTCCCCAGTTACTTTATTTGTATTCTTGGTAGCAACTTTTTTACCGGCTTTAAACGAAACTAATACTTGCGCTAATTCGGTTTCAACTTCCTTAGTAGTAAATGGTTGCTCTATCTTTATATCAATTTTTTTAATGTTTCCAACTACAAGTTGATTTAATTTATTTAATTGCTGAATATAGCGTTGACTTGTTGTGGCAATTACTATTGCATCTAGCGCATGGTGCCTATGATCGTCGCGTTTAGACCAACCCACTATTTTTTTTCTGTGTTTATTAGCTTCCTCAATAAATATAGTTTCAGTTTTTCCGATTTTTTCATATTTATCGAAATTTAAATTTTGTAATACATCATCATAGCCCCAAATGTGTCGCAAGTAGTCAGTTACAGAGCCTGAAGTTGAGTAAACATGGCGACAAATTTGCTTTAATAAGGTAATGGCTTCTTTCGCAATATATTGTGTCTCACGAAGTTGCCTGTTTATGAAATCTTCAGGAATCTTATCAATAGACATAAGAAGCTTATCGCGCTTGGAAAATGATATTCTTTTTCTATTATATAAATCGGTCACCCTTTCAATGTATGAACTAAATTCATGCTCACCTTTAGATTTCATATAATCAAAGGCAGTCATATTGCCCTTTCGCCTGTTCTCATCTGTCTCGCACATCGTTTTATTCAGAAATGAATCATCAAAAAGCCTTGAAGTTGGAATGATATGCTCGACATCGATTATTTCGCCACGAAGGAATGTTGACATATCAATTTTTTTACCAGTATATAAAGATACCCATTCAACCTCTTCGCCCAATTTGTATTTTTCAATCAGTTTTCTACTTACATTATTGAATCCAAATTCTGCATTTAATTTAGTTGCAATCTTCTTATGCTCCGCATCACGTTTATTATTATTGAAATAGGTGTCACGTCGTTTATCAATGCCTTGTTTCAGCTCACGTGCTAATTCAATTCTAATTTCATCTGGCTTACCAAAGTTGGGGTTGTCAATTATTGAATTTATTAGGTTTACTAACTGGTTTAGTATTTTTTCAACAACTGGATTGCGTAAGCTATTTCGAGGTATTAGTTTCAGGTAATCATTTAGTATTCGTTGCTGAATTTCAATTTTAGTTTCAGAATCAGAATGCTTATATCCGGCTTTGCTGCATGCATCAGCATAATTTTCGCCATTTATTAAATGAGGCAATATTTTCCTGATGGCACGTGTGCTCTTATTGCCAAATCCACCTTTTTTAAAATCAATCTTCGATAAATAATTTGCCTGGTCTTCCGTCAATCCAAATGCTTGTTGCAGTTTTTTAGACGAATATTCAGGTTCCATCGAATAAATTGTGTGCCAAATTTTAAATAGTTTAGAATCTTCAAAACTACTTTCAATTTGCAATTTTTCAATCACTTCTCCTGTATCTTTATTTATTTCAATTTGAACATTCGAATTAATGTCAAATGTTATTAATGAATCATCTGTTATATTACATTTATCCATTCTTTTAAGCAACTCAGCCACCGTTCTATTTCCTTCAAGGCCTTTTTCCACAATAAGTAAATTGGGAAAATAATCGCTTGCTGGTGTAAGATTCAACTTTTTTAATAACTGACTTGCAGACATTTTTTCGTGCCCGTTTAAATGTTCAAAAAGTTGTTGTTTTTGTTCAAGTGTTATTTGAATCTGTGCGCCAAATCTGTCTTTTATTGTTATATTATTAATAGATTCCCAAATTTTGCAAATTTGAAATAGTGGCGAAGATTTAGGAGCTACCCGATAATAGGTTTCAAATCTGCATTTACTAACTAAATGTTTTTGAGATTGCAATGGCCTTTGGAAATATATTATGCGATCTCTCAATTTTGTTTTAAGGTCGCTTGTTAGCACATTATGGAATTGGGATTGAACTTCCCAAATTTTATCGAATTCAGCAATATAGGCTTCACGTGGAAATATTAAATTTTTTAAGCGCGCTTTAGGGTCTTCTAGTAAAAGTGAATACAAATATTGACCAACTGTTATACCACGCTCAGTTAATATTTTTTTCCTTGATTCTATTTGTTCTAGGTAGTTACTTTGGTCTGCCTTATTTTGTTCCTCACTTTCTTCAATTGGACTGCCTTTATATCCGCGTTTTTGATTTAGATGTAAAAATATTCGTCCAATTTCAGCAAGGTTAATTTGTTCTGTAACTGCTTTATTGCGTAAAGCGTATAAATCAATCGAAGTAATTTTTAAAATTAGTTCTGGTTCGGGCATCATCTGTTTCTCAATCAATAGTTTTGAAAGTAGATGTTTCCGCAACTTATATCTATGGTTATTTCTTCTTTGACTGCGCTTTAAGGTTCTATCTCTATTTTTTGAAATAGCATTACCCTTAGTAAATTCATCATTTTCGTTAGGTGATAGTGGAATTATCCGACTACCTACACCTAAAATTTTGTATTGATTGTTTTCTGATGATACATAAGCCCATCCGATTGAAGTTACGCCTAAGTCAAGGCCGAGTATTTTGGTCATTGGAATGAATTTGTTTGCAAAATAGAAAAAAAGAATTATATTTACAACTTAACTCAATTTGAAGCAATTCACAATAAGGTTTTACCGTTGTGAAGACATTAAGGCGGCCCACTGGGTCGTTTTTTTTTGTCACAAATGCGTGTTTAGCCGTGGCACACAGCTGCCAGGAAGATAGGATCTAGTTGTAGATTAGAAATAAATATCCTTGTTTAACCCAAATTAATTAATAGGCATTAAAAAATCAATCAAACTATTGATTTAGTTGGGTTTAACCTTAATAGCAAACAATTTGAAAAGATCATGTTATTGTATGTAAACATCTGATTTTATTACAAAGTATAAGCTGTTGCGACTGCTGTTGCTTATTAGAGGTTTAATTGTGTTTTGTCTTGTCACAAAACCCATTAATTTGCAAGTTATTTACTTTATACAATAAGTGAATTTTGGAGTAATTAAGTTTAATTATAACTTAATCACAATAAGGAAATCCAAAAGTGGCACCATCGGGTGCGAAATTTAAACCGTTGGTAACAGCGCTACAAGCTATTGAATCTCTAGTTTGAATTGCGAGCGGATAAATTAGTCCTTCTTTATGGTAGCGGCTCGACAAAATACCAAGGCCGTTTGTAACATTGGAATAAGCATCGGTAATCTGCCCTTCTGTAATGCCTAACGTTGCATTATTATATTCGAAATAATTAAAAAGTTCTATTCCACCGCCATCAATAATAAATTGAACTGAATCGGCTATACGTATAAATGTAAAATCATCAACTGGGTCGAATTCCGATTTAATAAAATTGTAAAATGTTTCTCCTTGCACATCGTAAGAAACAATAACATTACCATTGGTAGATTCTGTTTCGTAATTGCGCTGCATTACCCAATCTTTATATCCTGAAAAGGTATAATGAATACTATCGCCTTCCGAAAAATAAGTGCCTTCACGATAATGAAAACGCATTGTTAAATCATAAATTTTTGCATCCTGCGCTGTCTTCCATCGCAACTGGAAAATATTTTGTGGCGATAAGGCAACTGAAAAAGGAAATATTCCTCCATCGTTTGGTTGGGTAGTAGAAAAGCTGTCAATCAATTGCGTTTCTGCAATTACAATTTTTCCAGTTTCGAGATTTTCTGCAATTAATTTGTAATTATGCTCGTAATCTAAATTCGCTACAAAACGGTATAAAATATTCGGGGATGAAGCAAAAATGCCCAGTTGCTTTGCTATGCCTAACGTATCACCGTCGACCCTAGTTAATGGAAAAGTATTTACTAAACTGCCAAAACTATATTCTTCAATGCGCACAGTTAATTCATCACCATAATAAATAGCATCAGGGTCAGAAGCCAAGGTTAAACCATCTACTTCATCGCTAAGGTAGGCGCGATTAATTCTGATATATTGAGTGTCCGTAGATGCATCCAACAACCCGTAAACTATAGGTGTTTCAATAAAATCGGCATTTAGGTCAAAATCTGTTGAGCAACTGTTAGCACTTGCAGCAATGATTATTCCTGCTGCCACCATCCATTTATTCATAGCCCGCAAAGGTAGCATTTTTGAACATTACATTGTAAACAGCATGTAAAGATTGACATTCAACTGATGAAACATGCCTGTAATCTGTATTTATTACCGCTTTTTGATGGTTAACTACCTGTTTAGCGACAAAACAATAAGTGCGGGCATTGGAAATCTGACAGTGTGTCATAAAAAACGGAGTGGTATAATCATTGACAATTCAACTATATAAATTAGTAAACAAACAATCTTTATACAATGGGAAAGATAATAGGTATAGACTTAGGAACCACAAATAGTTGCGTTTCGGTAATGGAAGGTAACGAACCAGTTGTTATTCCGAACGATGAAGGTCGCAGAACAACGCCTTCAATTGTTGCATTTTTAGATAATGGCGAGCGCAAAGTAGGAGATTCTGCTAAGCGTCAGGCAATTACAAATCCCCGCAAAACTATTAGCTCTATTAAGCGCTTTATGGGACATCGCTACAGCGAAATATCTAAAGATCTTGAAATGATTACTTATGAAGTTATCCGCGGCGATAACGACACAGCGAGGGTGAAAATTGAAGATCGCCTTTACACACCGCAGGAAATTTCTGCCATGGTGTTACAAAAAATGAAAAAAACTGCCGAAGATTACTTGGGTACTGAAGTTACTGAAGCGGTTATTACTGTTCCGGCATATTTTAACGACTCTCAACGTCAGGCAACTAAAGAAGCTGGCGAAATTGCAGGTTTAAAAGTAAAACGTATTATTAACGAACCAACAGCAGCTGCATTGGCATACGGACTCGATAAGCGTCACAAAGACATGAAAATTGCAGTGTTTGACCTTGGTGGTGGAACTTTTGACGTATCGGTGCTTGAATTAGGTGATGGCGTTTTTGAAGTAAAATCTACAAATGGTGATACACATTTAGGTGGCGACGACTTCGATAAAAAAATTATGGATTGGTTAGCCGATGAATTTAAAAAAGACGAACCAACAATCGATTTACGCAAAGACCCTATGGCATTGCAACGCTTAAAAGAAGCTTCCGAAAAAGCTAAAGTTGAGTTGTCGGCTTCCATGGAAACTGAAATCAATTTGCCTTATATCACAGCTATTGATGGTGTGCCTAAACACTTAGTTAAAAAAATTAGTCGTGCTAAATTTGAACAATTATGCGACGATTTAGTGCAACGTACTTTGCGTCCTTGCGAAGCAGCTTTAAAAGACGCAGGTTACGCCAAAAGCGAAATAGATGAAATTATTTTAGTGGGAGGTTCAACACGTATTCCTAAAATTCAGGAAGTAGTTGAACAATTCTTCGGAAAAAAACCAAACCGTAGCGTAAATCCCGATGAGGTTGTTGCAGTTGGTGCAGCCATTCAAGGTGGTGTTTTAACTGGAGAAGTTAAAGATGTATTGTTATTAGATGTAACACCACTTTCGTTAGGTATAGAAACTTTAGGTAGTGTGTTTACGCGTTTGATTGAATCAAATACAACAATTCCTTCCAAGAAAAGTGAAGTATTTTCTACTGCTGCTGACAATCAAAATCAAGTTGAAATTCACATTTTACAAGGTGAACGTTCAATGGCAAAAGATAACCGCACAATAGGTCGCTTTATTTTGGATGGCTTACCTCCATCAAGAAGAGGTGTTCCGCAAATTGAAGTTATTTTCGATATCGATGCAAATGGTATTTTACATGTAACAGCAAAAGATAAAGGAACAGGTAAAGAACAAAGTATCAGAATTGAAGCTTCTACGGGTTTGAGCGATGATGAAATTAAACGCATGCGCGATGAAGCAAAAGCCAACGAAGAAACAGATAAAGTTGCTAAAGAAAATATCGAAAAATTAAATCGTGCAGACGGTATGATTTTCGAAACTGAAAAGCAATTAAGCGAATTTGGCGATAAACTTAGTGATGGTGCTAAACAACCTATTCAGGATGCATTAACCGAATTGCGTGAAGCACATAAAGCACAAGATCCAGCTGCTTGCGATGCGGCAACAGAAAAATTAAATACTGCATGGAATAATGCTAGTCAGGAAATGTATGCGGCACAACAGCAGGCAAAACCTGATGCTAACGCAAACGAGCAAACACAATCAACTGAAAATGCAAATAAAACAGATGATGTTGAGTTCGAAGAAGTGAAATAATTATTGCACTTAGTAATAAATTTAACCCGTTGAGCAATCAGCGGGTTTTTTTTGTATGGGGAATGGCATTAATTAAACCCAGAATAAGCAACGCAAGTCGCAACATCTTAAGGCTTGAAATAAAATTAGATATTTCCAGTTAATTATATGGCTCTTTATAAATTATTTGCTAGTTAGTATTACCCAACTTAATGATGATTTACTTCTTGCTATTTATTAATTTGGCTTCCATCAATTCAAAAGAAAAAGTTTTTTCTAGAATATCGAATTTTTTGAAACACATTTATTTTATGCTAAAATTGAAGTGGTGCAACTTGCTTCGTTTAAGCGTGAAAAACGATATGATATTATTTATATTTAGTAGTTACTTGCTAAATGGTGCTTTATTTATTGCAGTAACATTATTTTTGTTTTAACTTATATTAAGCCGAGGCAATTTATCATCATAAAGAAAAAGACAGCCCATTTTGACTGCCCCTTTTAATACGTTGTGCTATTTCTTTAGCGATATCATTTAAACCAGGTTAAATCTGTCGTTATGCATAACTTTAGTCCAAGCGGCAATAAAATCGGTAACAAATTTGGCCTGTGCATCAGTGCTGCCGTATACTTCAGCAAGCGCACGGAGTTCGGAGTTGGAGCCAAAAATGAGGTCAATTTGAGTTGCTTTCCATTTTACGCCACCTTTTTTACGATCATGTCCATCAAATAAATCTTTCGACTCATTAGTTGGTACCCAAGCGGTATTCATATCGAGTAAATTGATAAAGAAATCGTTAGTTAAAACGCCTGGCCGATTGGTGAAAACACCATTTGATGAATTATCGAAATTGGCATTAAGTGCGCGCATCCCACCTAACAAAACAGTCATTTCCGGAGCCGACAATCTTAAAAGCTGAGCCTTGTCAATTAATAATTCGGCTTGTGAAATAGTATATCTTTTTCTCAAATAATTGCGGAAGCCATCTGCCGCAGGTTCCATTACTTCGAATGATTCAACATCAGTTTGTTCTTGAGTCGCATCCATTCTGCCAGGTGTAAATGGCACTTCAATTGCAATGCCGCCATGGCTAGCAGCTTTTTCAACCGCAGTGTTACCAGCTAAAACAATTAAATCGGCGAGTGATATTTTTTTACCATTTGCTTGAGCTGCATTAAATTCTGCTTGAATGTTTTCCAATGCAGTTAATACAGTACTTAACTGCGCGGGATTATTCACTTCCCAATCCTTTTGCGGAGCAAGTCGAATACGCGCTCCATTAGCGCCACCACGCTTGTCGGAGCCGCGAAAAGTTGATGCAGATGCCCATGCCGTGGATACTAATTGTGCAGCAGATAATCCTGTATTTAATATTTTAGTTTTTAAAGTTGCAATATCAGTTGAATCTACTAAAGCATGATTAACTGTTGGAATAGGGTCTTGCCAAATTAGTTCTTCTGCGGGTACTTCATTGCCCAAATAACGAGCACGCGGTCCCATATCACGATGTGTTAATTTAAACCAAGCTCGTGCGAAGGCATCAGTAAATTCGAGTGGATTTGCATAAAAACGACGCGAAATTTTTTCATAAATCGGATCAAAACGCAACGATAAATCGGTGGTAAGCATTGTTGGCAGATGTTTTTTAGATGGATCATGTGCATCGGGCATTTCGGGTGCTGCATTTTTTGCAATCCATTGGTGCGCGCCGGCCGGACTTTTTGTTAATTCCCATTCGAATTTAAAAAGGTTGTCGAAAAAATGAAAACTCCACATCGCCGGTGTTTGCGTCCAAGTAACTTCAAGTCCGCTTGAAATGGTATCAGCACCAAATCCTTTACCAAAAGTATTTTCCCATCCAAGGCCTTGGTCTTCAATACCAGCAGATTCTGGTTCAGGGCCAACGTGTTGCACATCGCCAGCACCATGTGTTTTACCAAATGTATGTCCACCTGCAATAAGTGCTACTGTTTCTTCATCATTCATAGCCATGCGCGCAAAGGTTTCACGAATATCTTTAGCTGCTGCAAGTGGGTCAGGGTTACCGTTTGGACCTTCTGGATGTACATATATTAAACCCATTTGCACTGCCGCAAGCGGATTTTCGAGGTCTCTTTCTCCTGAATATCGTTTATCTGACTCGAGCCATTTGGATTCTGAACCCCAATATACATCTTCCTCAGGTTCCCAAACATCGAGTCGGCCACCTCCAAATCCGAATGGTTTAAAGCCCATCGATTCTAATGCAACATTACCTGTTAGAATGATGAGATCGGCCCATGATATTTTTTGACCATATTTTTGTTTTATTGGCCATAATAATCTGCGTGCTTTATCGAGATTCACATTGTCGGGCCAACTGTTTAACGGTGCAAATCGTTGCTGTCCGCTACCAGCTCCACCGCGGCCGTCACCAGTTCGGTAAGTACCTGCACTGTGCCATGCCATGCGTATAAATAAAGGACCGTAGTGCCCGAAATCGGCAGGCCACCAATCTTGAGAGTCAGTCATTAAATGGTGCAGGTCTTTTTTGAGTGCCTCCATATCGAGGCTTTTAAATTCGTTTGCGTAATTAAATTCACTACCTAAGGGGTTTGATAAATTCCCATTTTGCCGTAAGGTATTTAATTTCAATTGGTTAGGCCACCAGTCACGATTTTTTGTTCCGCTGGTTCCTACACTGTGCTGCTGTGTAGCTCCTGTAAATGGGCACTTGCCGCTGTTGTTTGAGTTATCTTCCATTTTTAATTCGTATTTATCAATATTATTTTATTCCGATTTAACTGAGTAATTTAATTCCTTAAAGCAATAAAATAGTTAACAATATAAGCGTGCTAAAGTTTTTTTGTTGATTTGCCTTTCGTATTTTTAAACTTACCAACTATCTGCAATTTAACATCCTCAATTTCAAAATCAAGAATACGATGTTTTTTGAAATAATTAGTCAAAAGTTGATTTAAATCATCATTAAAATAGTCTTTTATCTTGTCGGTCTCTATACAGTATAAGTGGTGATGGGTTGCCATGATTGCGTCATACCGCATGGCATCTTTATCTGTTTTCACCCTTTTTAATAATTCGTGTGCTGCCAACGTGTCTAATACCTTGTAAACAGTTGCTGTGGCTATATTTGGGTGGGTTCTCCTGATGTAATCGATAATGTTTTCTGCCGTAGGATGATTATTGAGCTTACAAATGGCTTCAAGTATCACAATGCGCTGTGGTGTAACTTTGAGCCCTTTTTCGATAAGTTCTAAACGGATTTGTTCACCAGTCATGTTTATTAATTATCAAATGAGAATTACCCGCTTTGCCTAATAAGCAAACTTATAGTTTAATAGTTCAATAAAAAGTTTTACGACAAATTTTTTTTTGGTGAGATAGGTTATGCCGAAGCTTGTTTATTAATGCTAAGCTTTTCGTTTGGCTATATTATGTTATTGAATTTATCATTTTACTTAAATGAGACTGACAAACTTATTTTTCTGCGCTTGTTTGTTTTTATTGGAGCTTGAACAATTTATTCAATGGACATTATTAACGCAACTAAAATAATGATTTAGTTGGGTTTAACCTGGGTAGCAAACAATTTGAAATGCGCATGTTTTGGTAAGGGAAATTTGATTTTATTTCAGACTATAAGATGTTGCGATTGCCTTTGCTTATTCTGGGTTTAATAGAATTTGTTTATCATAGAATGGATACAGCCCTTGCTAGCCCAGATAGTAGTGGAAACCCCGCATCCTGCTCTCGATAATTATCGGGAGCAGGAGCGGAGTTGGAACGGATAGCTGGTTGAATATTTGTTGGTTGGCAAGATGTACATGCTCCAAAACTTAATTATATATTTAACCCAAATTATTCAATAGACGTTAGCAAATTAATCAAACTATTGATTTAGTAGGGTTTAACCCGAAGAGCAAACAATTTGAAACGCGCATGTTATTGGATTGAAATATCTGATTTTATTACAAAATGTAAGTTTTATGACTTCCATTGCTTATTCTGTTAAACTAATGTTGTGCAATAATTCTGATAGGATTATTCAGCAGGTTTTAAAATTTATTTAATTGTTGTGGTTGGTTACTTCTTAATTTTGCAACTGAATTCTTTTCCTAATACTTATCCAATTAAATATTTGAAAATAAGGGTCAACATTTTAACTTTGTTGCATTAAATTAAATCATTATGGCGAATTTTAATATTCGAATTATATCTTTTCAAAGTGTGGATTATGATAAGGAAATTGCATTGCGCTACGATGTGTTGCGTAAACCTTTGGGATTACAGTTTACTGCAGACCAGCTTTCGGCGGAAGGTGCATTTTTACACTTGGGTTATTTTGAAGGAGATGATTTACTTGCGTGCTTAATTTTGGCGCCTGAACCAAATGGTAAGATAAAAATGAAGCAGGTTGCAGTTGCAATTAATAAACAGGGTAAGGGTATTGGCGCTCAACTGGTAAATGGTGCGGAAGCGCTTGCAGCGGAAAAAGGTTTTACTTTAATGTATTGTCATGCACGCGATACGGCAGTTCAATTTTATTTAAAACTTGGCTATCACAAAATAGGAGATATGTTTGAGGAGGTTAGCATTCCTCATTTTGAAATGGAGAAGATTATTAGTGTTTGAGATTATGCCTGATGAATTTCTGTATTATTAATTTAGCAGTATTTGGTTAATAATTAGGTTAATATTTGGCGCTAAGAAAGTGAAATTATGTTTTATCGCTTCTTTTTATTGCTGTTGGCATCTAAGGTTTCCCAATCAATTAAATCGTTGATAGATGCAATTTCTACCATACCATCTTTAGAAACTTCAAACGGCTTTGGTTTTATCATGGTAATAGGAACAATTGGTAAATCGCGGGGTAAAGGTTCTTTTTGAACAACTAAATTAGGATTTGTAATTATCTCAACCGCCACTTTTGTGAGTCCGCTGCTAATAAAGTTGAGTTGTCTGGCTGCCTTTTCTGTTAAATCTATTGCGCGGAGATTCCATTGTGGCATGCGGTCATTTATGCGGACAATTACTGTGGAGTCGTTACTCAAATTGGTGACCTTAACCCAAGTGCCCAATGGCAAATTTTTGTGAGCCGCAGTCAGCTTTTCTTGACTATAAATTTCGCCATTAGCTGTTCTTCTACCCACAAACATGTCGTGATAGAAGCTCGCAGTGCCGGTTTCAGTCTTACCAATTTGGGTAAATCCTGATGTGCAAACACATACGAAAACCAATAGCAATAAGCTTTTTAATAGGTTACGTTGCCGCATTGTAGAATGAAAGTTACTGAACACACCAATATTACCCAAATTTCAGGCCATGATGTTTTCCACATACCTAAAAGTGAAGTGTCAAATTACGTTGAACTTGCGGGTAATTTTACCAGCATTGGTTTCAAAAATGATAATGTAGAGACCAGGAATAACAGCGCCATTCAAGTCGATTATATCAGAGTCAGGGCGACCGCTAAGGTTTTCTAATTCAACAATCTGACCTGTTGCTGATACCACTTTAAAACTATAATAGTCAACATCAACAGTGGTTACTTGTAAAATTGCATTTTCTTTTAACAAGGGATTAGGGGAAATAGTTAATGACTGACCTGTGCTTAATTTAGCCTGTGTCTGATTTGTTTGCTTGTGGTCATCGCCGTTAAAATTAACTGCAACTTGTGCTGATGCGGATATGGATAAACAAATGCAAAGGATTATTAAAAGTAGTTGATTGCGCATGGTATATTATTGGCTGTTAAACTAAATGTTCAGCAAATCTAAATTATTTTATTGCTAAATGCAAAGTTCAATTGTTGGTTTAGTGTCAAAAAAGCTGCTGAATGCCTAAGCCAAATTTGGCTTCGTGGTCTAGTAGCCATTTTTTTCGGTCCATTCCCCAAGCATAACCGGTTAAACTATTGTCGGAACCCACTACGCGATGGCATGGAATAACGATTGCAATTGGGTTTTTGCCATTTGCTGCGCCAATTGCCCTAGTTGCCTTTGGGTCGTTTAGCAATTTCGCAACATCTAAATAGCTGCATTTGGCTGCATAAGGTATGCCTTGAAGCACGCGCCAAACCTTTTTTTGAAATTCTGTTCCGTTAGGGGCAAGCGGCAACTCAAAATGCTTTCTGGTTCCTGCAAAGTATTCATCTAACTGATAAAGACATTGTTTTAACAGCGTTTCAGGTGTTTGAGATTCTTTTTCAGTGGAATCAACTAATGAAAGCGACACAATAAAATCTGCATTGTGCACAATTTCGATTGCTCCAATTGGTGATTGATAAAAAGAAGTTTTTAACGCTGACATGGCTGTGTTTGGACAAAGGTTAAAAAATATTTGCTGAAGAAAAATTATTCTTTTCAACCAATTTGAGCGGCACTATTTAACGCCATCAAATAATTTTCGTTTTTGTTTGATAAAAACATAACGAAATGAAATGCCTAATCCTAAATTAAACCAGTCGGTTTGTTCTAATTTTAATCGCGGCTTAATATCTGCTGAAACAACAATTGGCAATAGCAAAACTTTATATTCTAATCCAAAAATAACATCAGCTCCAAAATAAGCAGAATCGGCTTGGTAATATCTGCCATAAACTGGCCCACCACCTATATAAGTATTCAAACTTTTTCCAAATAAAACATTATTATGATATTGGAGCATGCCAGAAACGGAAATTTCACTGAGATTAATCATACCAATTCCTTCAAAAGTTACATGCTCTAGTATTTGTTGTTGCAAGGTAAGGCCAAACCCTTCATTGCTCATTCGAACGCCACCGGCGGTAATATACTTTTGACCGAAAAGACTAATTGGCAAAAGTGCAATTATTAGTAGCAAGCGTTTGTTTATCTGCATTTATTGCTATTTAAACGATATAATCGTATTGTTTATTTAAATTATTGATACTGTTTCAACTCGGCCCTATATCTTTGTAAAATGGGATTGAAATCGTTGCTTGCAAAACCTTTTGCCGATTATATAGCTAGGAAAGTATATGCTGCTTCCCGCAATGCTGTTGACCGCCAGCAAAAAATCATGCTTTCCCTTGTTCGACAGGCATCTCGAACTAAATTTGGTCGTGATCATCAGTTCAGTTTAATCAATGATTATGCCGCATTCAAAAAAAATGTCCCAATAAGAGATTATGAAGGATTGCGATTTTATATAGATAAAATGGTAGCAGGTGAAAGTGATGTGTTATGGCCTGGCAAACCATTATATCTGGCTAAAACCTCTGGAACCACCTCAGGTGTAAAATATATTCCACTCACTAAGGAATCTGTTCCGAGTCATATTAATGCTGCGCGTAATGCCTTGTTAATGTATGTGCATGAAACAAGAAATACAGATTTTATAAATGGAAAAATGATTTTCTTGCAAGGCTCTCCCGAATTATTTGAAAAAAATGGAATCAACACAGGACGCTTGTCTGGTATTGTATATCATTTTGTTCCGGGATATTTACTGCGCAACCGAATGCCGAAATACGAAACAAATTGTATAGAGGATTGGGAGACGAAGGTATTGGCAATTGCAAATGAAACATTAAACGAAAATATGTCGCTCATTAGCGGAATACCACCTTGGGTGTTGATGTATTTTGAAAAATTAACTGAATTAACAGGTAAGCAAACTGTGCTGGAGGTGTTTCCAAATTTTTCCCTATTTGTTTATGGCGGCGTAAATTATGAACCATATCGGGCAAAAATCGAGTCAATTGTTGGCAGAAAAATACCTTCAATTGAAACCTATCCTGCAAGCGAAGGTTTTATTGCCTTTCAAGATAGTCAGCATGCAGAAGGCTTACTGCTCAATGTTGATGCAGGTATTTTTTTTGAGTTTATTCCTGCGTCGGTGGTGTTGGATGAAAACCCTACACGAATCATGTTAAGCGATGTGGCATTGGGGGTTAATTATGCTATTATCATTAATAATAATGCAGGTTTGTGGGGATATAATATCGGCGATACCATCAAATTTGTTTCGTTACAACCACACCGCAT
>Ga0209181_10006673_pt1 | contig 16086 bp, 13 predicted proteins | sample MAT05_FD_187208 | JGI IMG/M metagenome (GOLD analysis project Ga0209181, IMG submission 187208) | Freshwater microbial communities from Lake Fryxell liftoff mats and glacier meltwater in Antarctica - MAT-05 (SPAdes) (version 2) | ecosystem: Environmental > Aquatic > Freshwater > Ice > Liftoff... | reverse complement strand
GCAGCATAACTGGCCAGCCCGCACGCATAGACTTGAAGCGCCCGGCTGGGGTTGGCCGGGGTGACGGGATTTGACGGGGTGACAGGGTGAGCATGAGGATTTGCATCGTCGGCCTGGGGGCCATTGGCGGGCTGTTCGCGGGGTGGCTGGGCGGGCGCGTGGGGGCCAGCCAGGTGCAGTTGTGTGCCCTGGCGCGCGGCGAGACGCTGGCCGCGGTGCAGCAGCATGGGCTGCGCTTCGAGAGCGCCGGCATCGCCAGCACGGTGCCACTGCGTGCAGCGGCCGACCCGGCGGCGCTGGGGGTGCAGGACCTGGTGATCGTGGCCGTCAAGGGCCCGGCCCTGGCCGGCGTGGCGCCGGCGGTGCAGGCGCTGTGCGACGTCCATACCCACGTGCTGGTGGCCATGAACGGCGTGCCCTGGTGGTTCTTCGACGGCCTGCCCGGCCCCTGTGCGGGCCTGCAGCTGCGCAGCGTGGACCCCCAGGGGCACCTGCAGGCGCTGCTGCCCAGCGCGCAGGTGATCGGCGGCGTGGTGCACGCCAGCTGCCAGGTGCCGGCACCGGGCCGGGTCCTGCATGTGCAGGGCGCGGGCCTGGTCGTCGGCCGACCGGCCGGCGGCACGGACGGGCGCTTGCAGGCCGTGGCCGCACTGCTGACACAAGCGGGTTTTGCGGTGACGGTGTCAGAACGCATCCAGCGCGAGGTGTGGTTCAAGCTGTGGGGCAACATGACCATGAACCCGGTCTCGGCGCTGACAGGCGCCACAGCCGACCGCATCCTCGACGACCCGCTGGTGCGCGGCTTCTGCAGCGCCGTGATGCGCGAAGCCCAGGCCGTGGGCGCGGCCTTCGGCATCCCCATCGAGCAGTCCCCCGAGGACCGCCACGCCGTGACGCGCAAGCTGGGCGCGTTCAAGACCTCGATGCTGCAGGACGTGCAGGCCGGCCGGCCGCTGGAGATCGATAGCCTGGTGGGCGCCGTGCGCGAGATCGCCCTGCACCTGGGACTGGCCACGCCGAACCTCGACGCGCTGCTGGGACTGGTGCGCCTCATGGCCCGGGAGCGGGCCCTGTATCCGCCGACGCCCTCGGCGTGAAATGCACCCGACTTGGGCGTGCGCGGGCGCCTGGCACCCAGGCAAACGAAAGAACTGCCACCTAAACTGTAGCCACTTGTAACTCTTCTGGTTGTTCCGGCCATGCTTGGTGTGGCGATGGTGCAATTTCTTCTATGTCTCTCGCCCTTGCCGCGACCCTGGCCGCCTCCATGACCCTGCCGTCCTGTTCCTGGGACCGACCGGGTGCAAACCCGTTCATGGGCGACGTGGTGGCCGCCGTGGACCGCTACACCGACATCCCCGGGCCCGTGCGCGCCAAGCTGAAGGCGCGCATGGAAGCACGACAGTACGACGAGATCGCCGCCATCCGGCGCGACTCCATCACCGGCAAGCGCAAGTACGCCCCGGAGATCCGCGACATGCACTTCGGCCAGGGCCAGATCTGCAACACGGTGACCCGCGCCAGGTGGAGCGACGACATGTTGGAGCGCGGCCTGGTCTATTGCGAAAGCGGCCACTGCATCCTGGTGCCCACCGTGTGCCGCAACGTCAGCCGCATCAAGCGCCTGGGCGGCGATCGCGTGGCCTCGGCGGGCGACGACCCGTTGCTGGCGCCCGACGAAATAGTGGCGCGTTCGGGGGCTGGTGATGGTGCCGGCGGTGGCGGTGGCGGCCTGGGTGACGGCGGCAGTGCCCCCATGCTGGCCCTGAACGCAGCACCCGGCGCTGAAGGCGCCGAGGCAGCCAGCGGCGGCTCGGCCAGCTTCGAGGCGAGCTCGGGGCTGCCGGCGTTCACTGTCAGCTCGCTCGACATCGGCGGCATGCTGATCCCGTTCTCACCGCCGTCCGCAGGCAAGGACGGCGACGCGGGCATCCCCTGGGCCGTAGGCGCGGGGCCGGGCGGCTTCAATCTGGGTCCGGTGGCGGGCGCGGGCTCCCTGGGCGCGCTGGGCGGCGGCGGTGAATCCGGCAGAGCCGGCACCGGCGGCCACAACGCCGACAGCTTCGGCCCTGCGGGCCCGCTGCCGGGTGTGGGCGGCAGTGGCATCCTGGGCATCGGCTCCCGGTCCGGGCCGCCCTCCGACATCTCGGTCGGCGAGATCAGCCCGGTGCCCGAACCCGGTACCTGGCTGATGGCCTTGCTGGGCTTGGCCGGCGTGCTGGTGGCTGCACGCCGCCGTTGATGGCCGCAGGCCGCGGTCAGGACGCCTTCGCGCCGCCCACCGACGCCTTGGCCTGCAACTCGCGAACGTCTGCGCTCAGCCGGCCGGCGATCAGGCGAACGATCTCCAGGCCGAAGTCGGGGTTCTGGAAGTAGAGCTGCTTGAAGGTGTCCTCGTCGATCGAGAACACGGTGCACGACGTCACGCAGCGCGCCGTGCTGGTGCGGCGGCGGTCCGGCGCGAAGAAGGCGATTTCGCCGAACATCTGCCCGGCTTCCAGCGTGCGCCCGAACTCGACGAGTTCGATGCGGCCCTCAGCCAGGAAGTACATGCGGTCGGCCTTGTCGCCGTGGTGGAAGATGGTGGCGCCGGTGCGCAAGCTGCGACTGCGCATGTAGGGACGCAACCAGAGTTCCAGCTGGGCCGCGTCTGCCGTGGCGGCGGACACGCGCCGGGTCAGCCGCACCATCTGCGCCACCCGCCACAGGTTCACCGGCAGAAGCACGGCGTGCAGTATCACCATCAGCGGCATGGGCTGGAGCAATCCGTAGAGGATGAAGCCCACGTTGCTGCCCACGGCCAGCCAGCGCAGCGGGATCATGGTGCGCACGAAGGCGCTGATGATGACCAGCAAGCCCGCGAGCAGGGCCGACGCGATGGCCAGGACGTTCCCGGGCTGCGTTATCGCGGCCATGAATTGATCCAGATACGGCGTCAGCAGCTCGGGGGTGGCCACCGGGTCTCCTTGGGGTGCTGGGGTGCGTTCGGCACGGCGACCCGATGTCGACGTGCGTGGCCGCAGAAGTATCCACGGTGGCAGCACCGCGGGCCGCGGACCACCGGTGTTTTCATCACTCGGTGACTCGGCATGCGGCATCATGGCCGCTTGCAATCGAGGCCTCCCGGTGGACCATCACTACCTGACCGCGCTGTTCGAGCCCAAATCGATCGTCGTCTTTGCCGGCCAAGCCGATGACAGCGACGACGGCGACGCCACCCACCCGCCGCTCACCCCGCAGGCCCGTGCCCTGCGCGCAGCACTCGCCGAAGGCGGCTACGCCGGGCTGGTGACCTGGCTGGACGTGGCCACCACCGGCACGCTGGCCGATCTGGCCGCCTCGCGCGCCGACCTGGCGCTGTTGGCGCTGCCGGCGGAGCAGACCCTGGCAGCCCTGGAAGTGGTGGGGCGCATCCGCTGCCGTGCCGCGCTGGTGCTGTCCAGCGGCGTGACGCCCGAACTCTGCACCGAACTGCACCAGGTGGCGCAGCGCTACGGCGTGCATCTGCTGGGGCCCAACAGTCTGGGCTTTCAGCGCCCGGCGCTGGGCCTGAACGCCAGTGCGCTGGGCACGCGCGCAGCGGCCGGGCCGCTGGCGCTGGTGTCGCAGTCGGGCGCGCTGACCGCGGCCATGCTGGACTGGGCGGCGCAGAACGGCGTGGGTTTTTCCACCGTGGTGTCGCTGGGCCCGAACACCGCTGTCGAACTGCCGCAGGTGCTGGACTACCTGGCGGCCGACGGCGCCACGCAAAGCATCCTGATCTACATGGAAGGCATCCGCGACGCCCGCCGCTTCATGAGCGCGCTGCGCGCCGCCGCCTATGCCAAACCGGTGGTGGTGATGAAGGCCGGCCGGCAGGCGGCAGGGTCGCGCGTGGCGCTGACCCACTCTGCCGCCATCGTCGGTGTCGACGAGGTCTTCGACACCGCCTTGCGCCGGGCCGGGGTGGTGCGGGTGCGCCAGTTCACGCAGCTGTTCTCGGCCGCGCAATGCCTGGCCTCGCGTTTCCGGCCGGTGGGGCAGCGGCTGGCCATCATCACCAACGGCGGCGGCCCCGCGGTGTTGGCGGCCGACTGGGCCGACCACCTGGGCCTGGAGGTGGCCCGTGTCGACGACCTGGGCGAAGAGGCGCAGAGCGTGCACTACCTGGCCGCATTGCAGGCGGCCATGGTGGCGAGCGACATCGACGGCGTGCTGCTGATCCACGCCCCCAAGTCAGCGGCCGTCGCGCTGGCCGTGGCGCAGGCGATGGCCGATGTCTTCACGCCCACGGCCAAGCCGGTACTGGGCTGCTGGATGGGTGAGGCCAGCGTGCGCGCCGCGCGCGAGTTGCTCGCGGCGCGGCGCATGCCGGTGTTCCGCACGCCCGAGGCCGCGGTTGATGCCTTCCACAGCATCACCAGCTTCTATCGCAACCAGCAACTGTTGCAGCAGACGCCGCCGCCGCTGTCCGACCTGGCCCTGCCCGACACCGAAGGCGCCCGCCTGCTGATCGAAAGCGTGCTGGCCGAACGCCGCCAGGTGCTGACCGAGATGGAGAGCAAGGCGCTGCTGGCGGCCTTCCACATCCCGGTCACCCGCACCATGCTGGCGCGCAGCGCCAACGAGGCCATGCTCATCGCCAGCCAACTGGGCTACCCGGTGGCGCTGAAGATCGACTCGCCCGACATCAGCCACAAGAGCGACGTGCAGGGCGTGGCGCTGGACGTGAGCTCCGCCGCCCAGGTGCGCGACCGCTACAACGAGATGCTCGCCGCCGTGGCCGCCGCCCAGCCCGGCGCGCGCATCAACGGCATCACCATCCAGCCCATGGCGGGCGGGCCACGCCACGGCCCCGGCCGAGGCAAGGGGCGCGAGGTCTACGTCGGCCTGACCACCGACGAGCCCTTCGGCCCGGTCATCACCTTCGGCGCCGGCGGCACCATGATCGAGCTCATCAACGACCGCGCCATGGAACTGCCGCCGCTGAACCAGTTTCTGGCGCGCAGCCTCATCAACCGCTCGCGCGCCGCCGAGATGCTGGGCGAGTGGCGCGGCGCGCCGGCCGCCGACCGCAACGGGCTTGAACAGGTGCTGCTGCGGGTGAGCGAAATGATCTGCGCCCTGCCGCAATTGCGCGAGATGGATATCAACCCGCTCATCGTCGACGAACACGGCGTGGTGGCCGTGGATGCGCGCATCGTCGTCGAACACGCCGTGCAGGCGCCGGGGCATTCCGGCAGCTACCCGCACCTGGCCATCCTGCCCTACCCCGCCAGCCAGTCGCGCGAGTGGCCGCTGAAGGGCGGCGTGCTGGCGCTGCTGCGCCCGATCCAGCCTGACGACGCCGAGATGCTGCAGACCCTGGTGCGCGGTCTGTCGCAGGAAAGCCGCTACTTCCGCTTCGCCAGCAGCATGCCCGAGCTGCCGGCGCGCATGCTGGCCCGCTACACACTCATCGACTACGACCGTGAAATGGCGCTGGTCGCCGTCGTCAAGACGCGCCACACCGATGCCGACGGCCACACCAGCGAAGGCGAGCGCATCGTCGGCGTGTCGCGCTACATCACCAACCCCAACGGCCGCAGCTGCGAGTTTTCGCTGGTCGTGGCTGACGACTTTGCCGGGCAAGGCCTGGGCGCACGGCTGATGCTGGAGATCGTCGAACTGGCGCGCGCCAAGGGCCTGGCCCGCATCATCGGCCTGATCCTCGCCAACAACACCGGCATGCTGCGGCTGATGGGCCGGCTGGGCTTCAGCCTGGGGCCGTTTCCGGAAGACCCCGATTTCCGGCTGGCCAGCAAGACGCTGTGAACGGCACGCCCATGCTCACCCCTCATCGCCCACGTCAACCCGCTGCAGCGCTCAACACGGGGCCTGTTCACGGGCACCGCCTAGGTCGACGCCGAGGTGGATTTCATCGAACTGCCGACCTGCCGTAGCGTCAGGCGGCCAGGAAGCGCTCGAAATCGGCGAAAAAGTCTTCGGGGCCCTCGAAATAGGGCAGCGCCCCTGCCGGGTACACCGTACGTTGCCAGCCGGCGCAAGCCGCCACCAGCGCCATGCCGCGGAAGTTGGTGAAGTCGCCGCGCACGCCATGGCTCACCCATACCGGCGAGCGCAGGGCGTCGTAGACGGTGTGGATGTCGGCGCTGAACAGCCCACCCGACAGAAAGTACAGCGGCGCGAAGCGCGCGCCCGGGGCCTTGGCGGCCTGCAAGGCGGCGCGGTACATGGGCTCGTCGATGCCCTTGCTGCCCCAGGTGCGCTCCAGAAAGTAGCGCACCACGCCCGGCCGCGTCAGGCCGCGAAACAGTGCCGGCGCCCACCACGGCACACTCAGCAGGCGGTGCATGCCCGGCACCGCACGCGTGCTGCCCGGTGGGCCACGCCGGGCTCCCATGCCGTTGAAGCCCGTCGGGCTGACCAGCGCCAGCCGGCCCCACTGCGCAGGCGCCTCGCTGGCGGCGCGGGCCAGGTATTCGCACGACAGCGACAGCGCCATCGCGTCCAGCGGCGCGGCGCCGCAACGCCGGCGAATTTCTGCGGCCACGGCATGCAGCGCGTCGGTCATCAGCCGCGGTGTGTAGTGGCGGTCGCCGCGAAGACTGTCGCCGAAACCGGGCAGGTCGAGCGCGAACACCGTGCGGCGGGTCTGGAAGTGCTCGAACAGCGGCCGCACCTCGGCGATGGAACCGGTGGCATTGATGCTGTGCACCAGCAGCAGGGGTGCGCCGCTGCCGGCGGTGAAACAGGCCACCGCATCGACATCGAAGCGCTCACCAGGCCAAGCGGCCGCCATGCTCAAGCTCGCAGTACGCGCGGCACCGGGTGCGCGCGCAGGCGGAAGGCATCTGGCATGCCCGAGCCGAGCAAGGGCCGCAGGTAGAGCCGGAAGGCGTCGGTGATATCGGTGCCGCTGGCGGCGATGAATTCGTCCTCCATGGTGCGGGTCTTTCCGGCCACTTCGGACAGCGGCAGCAATTGGTAGTCCACCGAATAAAAACCCGTGCGCTTGATCGCCACCGAGCCATCGCGGTCGCCCCACATGGCGAACTGCACGGCCTTCTCGCCGACCTCGCGGGCCTCGCGCTGGTCGACGTCGCTGGTGCAGCCGATGAAGCTGCGCTGCAGGTAGCCGAAGGTGTCGCCGCGCACGCGCTTCAGGCCGAGGCGGGACCGGATCTCCTCGCACAACAAGTCGGCCAGCGCGCCGCTGCCGCTGAGCTGCACGTTGCCGTGCGCGTCATGCTCCAGGTCCTTGGCCAGTTGCGCCAGCATGGGCTGGCCGCTGGCGTCGTGGATGCCTTCGCTGACAGCCACCACGCAGCGGCCGTGGCGGTCGTGCATGGCTTTCACGTCGACCAGAAAGCGCTCCAGCTCGAAGACGCGTTCAGGCAGGTAGATGAGGTGCGGGCCGTCGTCGGGGAACTTCTTGCCCAGCGCCGAGGCGGCCGTCAGGAAGCCCGCGTGGCGGCCCATCACCACACCCACGTAAACGCCGGGCAAGGCCGCGTTGTCGAGGTTGACGCCGGCAAAGGCCTGGGCCACGAAGCGCGCTGCCGAGGGGAAGCCCGGCGTGTGGTCGCTGCCCACAAGATCGTTGTCAATGGTCTTGGGGATGTGGATGGTGCGCAGCGGGTAGCCGGCCTTGTGCGCTTCTTCGGACACGATGCGCACGGTGTCCGACGAATCGTTGCCGCCGATGTAGAAGAAGTGCTCGATCTCGTGCGCCTGCAAGACCTTGAAGATCTCCTGGCAGTAGGCCAGGTCGGGCTTGTCGCGCGTGGAGCCCAGCGCCGACGACGGCGTGTTCGCCACCAGTTCAAGGTTGTGACTGGTTTCCTGCGTCAGGTCGACGAAATCCTCGGACACGATGCCGCGCACGCCATGGCGCGCGCCGTACACGCGCTTGATCTCGCGAAAGCGGCGCGCTTCAAGAACCACGCCCACCATCGACTGGTTGATGACGGCGGTGGGGCCACCGCCCTGGGCGACCAGAACCTTGCCTGAGGACATGGGCTTGCTCCCTTTCGTGGCATGCGGGCACCGCGACGCGGGCTGCCTGCGCATCGTAGCGGCTGCGCCATCGCACACAATGCCTCGGCCACCCGCCGTACCCTTTGCATGCACCGCACTCTCTTCGACACGCCCGTCGTCAACACGGTCCTCCGCGCTTTCTCGGTCCACTTCCTGCGCCTGACCGGGTGGCAGGTCCAGGGCGCATTGCCGCCCGAGGCCACCAAGTCGGTGCTGATCGCCGCGCCGCACACCAGCAACTGGGACCTGCCCTACATGCTGATGGTGGCCTTCGTGCTGCGCCTGAACGCCTGCTGGCTGGGCAAGGCCAGTCTCTTTCGCTGGCCCTTCGGCCCCGTCATGCGCTGGCTGGGCGGCATTGCGGTGGACCGCTCACGCAGCAACAACCTGGTGGCCGCTTCAGCCGCCGCCCTGGTGAACGCCGACGGTCCGGTGCAACTGGTCATACCCCCCGAGGGCACCCGCGGCAAGACCCGCGGTTGGAAGACCGGCTTCTACTTCATCGCCCTGGAAGCCCGCGTGCCCATCGTGCTGGCCTACCTGGACTACGAGCGCAAGGTCGGCGGCCTGGGCGGCGTATTCACACCGACCGGTGATGTCGAACGCGACATGGCACTGATCAAGCACTTCTACGCGCCCATCAAGGGGCGGCGGCCGACGCAGTTCGACGCGCAGTAGGCGCTCAGAAGTCCACCAGCTCCACCCTCAGGCCGCGTGCCTGCAGCAGCGCACGTGCGCGCTCGGCGTCGGCCCGGCGCCCGTATGGCCAGCAGACGACGCGCCAGTCTTCGCCGGCGGGCAGCAACTCCACACGCAGTGTCGAGCCCGGCGTGCCCCCGAGCAGCGCCTGGAAAGCAGACTGCAGCTGTTCGGCCTCGGCGCGCGTGCGCAGCAGGCGCGTGCTCAGCCCGTACAGCACCGCCGGTGGCAGCCCGGGCTGAGCGGCCGGCGCGGCCGCCACCGCGGCCACGGGCGGCGGCACGGCCGGGGCAGCCGTGGCAGCCGTGGCAGCCGTGGCAGTTGCCGCAGCCGACTTGGCCGGGGCGCTGGCCTGGCGTTCGGCGCGCAGTGCCGCCACGACGGCACGGGCCTGGGCCTTGGCGGCGTCGTCCAGCGAACCGGGCAGACGCGGCCGGTCGCCGGTGGCGTTGTGCGGATCGCTGCCGGCCAGAACAGCGCTGGCGCTGGCCTCGGGTTCGCTGCCGGCCAGAACAGCGCTGGCGCTGGCCTCGGGTGCGGATGCGGAAGCGGAAGTGGACGATGCAGCGTCGGCCACGGCCGACGCCGCTGAAGCCGCTGAAGCCGCTGAAGCCGCTGAGGCCGATGAAGCCGCAGACCCGGCCACTTCAGCCACAACGGCCGTCGGCGAGGCCGCGACAGGCGCTGCCGGCCACATCAACCACACCGCGGCAGCGACCATCACGCAAGGCGCCGCCAAGGCGCCCCCCAGGCGCGGCGGGCTCCACGACCTGAGGCCCAGCACGGCAGGCTCGGCACCGCCGCCGAGCAGCAGCCGGTGGCGCTGGCCGCCGACCTCGATGGCCGCCGTGGCCACCCACAGCTGCCCCACCCCGGCGCCGGCAGGCAGCAGGGCGGCGTCAACCGCCACCTGGTGCACGGGGCCGTCGCCCGGGTCGCGTGGCAGCGCCAGGCCGTGCGTCTGCACCCAGCCCAGCACCTGAGCCAGCGGCCATGGCGCCAGGAAGTCAACACTGCAGACCAGGGTGCGCGGCGCCCCCGGCGCAGGCATCGCGGCCGGCGGTGCAGCGCCCTGTGCTGCGCCGGGCGGCGGAGAAGCGTCGCCCTCGGGCCCCGTCGCACGAGCGCGCAGGGATGAGCCCGACCGCTTGGCGGGAGCCGTGGGGTCGGCCGGCGGTGGGTCGGAATCAGTCGGGCCGTCGTTGATTTCGGGCCCGGCCTCTGACCCGAGCTCGGGTGAGGCACCCGGCCCCGACGGCGTGTCCACCGGCGGGGCGTCGTCTGTCGTCGCTGCGGGCAGTTCCACTTCAAGCGTCATGCCCCCGGGGTCGACAGCCGCGGGCGCCTGCGGATCGGGGTCGACATCGATGACGATGGCCCCCGGGTCACCGGTCTCGATGACCGGGTCGGTGTCGACCGGTTCGGCAGGCTGTGGCGCCGGCAAGGACACCGCCGGGGGCCGCGGCTCGGGCGGTGGGGGCGGCGCGGACGATGCGGGCGGCGGCAGGCCGGGTGCCGTGTAGGGCAGCGCCACATAGCCGACCGAGTTCACCTGCGCGGCCGTGATGCGGCGCGCCAGGGGGTGGCTGTTGTGCCAGGCCACCACGCGGGCGACCACGGCGTGCAGGCGCAAGTCATCCATGTTGCTGGTCATTCTGCGGGCCGGCGCCGTCAGGCAAGGGCCGGATCAGACCGCCCGCGGGGGCCCAATCCCGCGGCTCACACGGGATGCCACACCGCGCCCGCCAGGGAACGCCTGGCCTACCCCTTGGGCGCCAGACGGGGCGCGACCCGGCCCTGCACCGTGCCGCTGAGCCCACCCAGGCCGATGCGCGCGGCGCCTGGCGCTTGGCAGAACGCGCGCAATGTGACGGTGTCGCCATCTTCGAGAAAACTGCGTTCCTCGCCGTTGGGCAGCACCACCGGCTGCCGGCCGCCGGCGGACAACTCCAGCAGCGATCCGCCCTGCCCCGCCCCGGGGCCGGACAGGGTGCCTGTGCCGAGCAGGTCGCCCGTGCGCAGGTTGCAGCCGCTGCTGGTGTGGTGCGCCACCAGCTGCGCCGCCGTCCAGTAGGCGTCCAGCGCGTTGGATTGCGACAAGCGCACGGCGGGCTGACGCTGGTCACGCATGGCCGCGGTCTGCAGCCAGACTTCCAGCCTGATGTCCAGCGCACCGAGCTCGCGGTTGAAGTCCGAGTCCAGGTAGGGCAGCGGCAGCGGATCGCCCGCCGGGCGCGTGAAGGGCCGGCGAAACGGCGCCAGGGCTTCGAACGACACCAGCCAAGGCGAGACCGAGGTGGCGAAGTTCTTGGCCAGGAAGGGCCCCAGCGGCTGGTACTCCCAGGCCTGGATGTCGCGGGCCGACCAGTCGTTGAGCAGGCTCACGCCGAACAGGCTTTGCTCGGCCTGCGCCATGTCCAGCGGCGCGCCCAGTTCGTTGCCCACGCCCACCCACAGGCCCAGTTCCAGCTCGTAGTCGAGCCGGCGCGACGGGCCGAAGCGCGGCACGCCGGTGTCCGACCGCGTTTGCCCGTTCGGCCGCAGCACCGGCCCGCCCAGGCCCACCGACGAGGCCCGACCGTGGTAGCCGATCGGCACCCACTGGTAGTTGGGCAGCAGGGGGTTGTCGGGCCTGAACAGCGCACCCACAGCGCGGGCGTGGTGGATGCCGATGAAGAAGTCGGTGTAGTCGCCAATGACACAGGGCAGCGCCATCTGCGCCTCGTCCTGCGGCAGCAGGCACCTTTCGAGAAAGGGGCCTTGCTCGCTGGCTTCGTGCAGTGCGTGAAAGAGCCCGGCGCGCACCGCCTTCCACGCCGGCCGGCCCAGGGCCATGAAGGTGGCCAGGTCGCCCGCGGCCAGGGGCGTCAACAGCGGCCGCAACTCGTCGGCCCAGGGCGCGAGTTCGAGCGCCAGTTTCAGGTCCAACACCTGGTCGCCGATGGCCACGCCCACACGCAGCGGCTCGTCGGTGCCGGCCGTGCGAAAGCGCCCCAGCGGCAGGTTCTGGAGCGGGAAATCGCCGTCCGGCCCGTTCGCCGACACGACCCAGCTCTGCGCTGCCGGGTCATGCGTGAAATCAAGCCAGGGGTTCACTGGGGTACCTTCGTGCTGCGCACTCCGGAATTCGCCCTTGGGGCGGCCCGGCGTGCTCATGCAGCCAGCGCGTCGAAGTGGTCACCCAGTCCCGACCAGCAAGCCGCGTAACCGGCGTCCAGCGCGCCCCCGCCCAAGGCATAGGCGGTGGGCTTGAAGCACCAGCGGCTCTCCAGCATGAAGGCCAGGGTGTGGTCCAGCTTGTGCGGCGCCAGGGTGCTGTTCGTGGCGCGGTCGAAGGCCTCGGCGTCGGGGCCGTGCGGCACCATGCCGTTGTGCAGGCTCATTCCGCCGGGGCGGAAGCCTTCGGGCTTGGCGTCGTACTGGCCGTGCACCAGGCCCATGAACTCGCTCATCAGGTTGCGGTGGTACCAGGGCGGGCGGAACGTGTCTTCCATGACCAGCCAACGCGGCGGGAAGATCACGAAATCGCAGTTCGCCGTGCCCGGGGTGTCGCTGGGGCTGGTCAGCACGGTGAAGATCGACGGGTCCGGGTGGTCGTGACTGATCGAACCGATGACCATGAAGCGCGCCGTGTCGTACTTGAAGGGCACCAGGTTGCCGTGCCAGGCCACCACGTTGAAGGGCGAACTGGCAGCCAGCGCCTGCCACAGCCTGCCGCCGTACTTCTTCACGATCTGCGTGGGCTGCGGCTGCGCTTCGAAGGCGGCATGGGGGGCGATGAAATCGCGCGGATCAGCCAGGCCGTTGGAGCCGATCGGCCCCAGTTCAGGCAGGCGGAAAGGCGCGCCGTAGTTTTCGCAGGCGTACAGGCGCGTCGGCCCGTGCACGCCGACCTTGAAGGCCATGCCACGCGGCAGCAGCGCGATCTCGCCGGGCGCCACGTCGAGCACGCCCAGCTCGGTGGTCAGCGTCAGCGCGCCTTGTTGCGGGATCAGCAGCATCTCGCCGTCGGCGTTGACGAAGGCGCGCTGCATGCTGCAGTTGGCCAGCACCAGATGCACGGCCACGCCGGTCTGCGCATGGGCGTCGCCGTTGACGACCATGGTGCGCAGGCCGTCGATGAAGTCCAGTGACTCGGCCTCGGCGGCGGGCACCTCGGTGGGATGCCAGCGCAGCGGGTCGGGCGGCGCAGCCTCGCCTTCGGCCGCGCCGGTCTTCCACCAGCCCTGGGGGTAAGGCGTGTAGGCGCCGGCCAACACACTGGGCTGGCGGCGGTACAGCCAGGTGCGGCGGTTCTCGGCGCGCGGTGCGGTGAAGGCGCTGCCCGACAGCAGTTCGGCATACAGGCCCCGCGCCGGGCGCTGCGGGCTGTTGCGGCCCACGGGCAGGGTGCCGGGCACGGCCTGGCTGTGCAACTGGTTGCCGAAACCGGCGGGGGAGTCGAGTGCGGTCATGGGGTTGAATCCGTCCTTGGCTTGAACAGAAGCCGGAGCACCTTGATTTGCTCATGGTCTGCCCTGAACGCCGGCATGTTCGGGATGACAAATCTAAGGCAATCCGCTTCAAGCGGTTCAGCCTGGGGCACCGGAAGGCTCTGGCGTTGATACATCCAGGAACAATTCTTCTAGTCCGATCCCACCGACTGGGGGTGTGAACTGTCAAATCATGCGGTTATCGTGGAACTCATGATTTATTCACGCAGTTCCTCCAGCGAGTCATCGCCCAACACCGCGGCGCAGTCTCCGCCTCCGCCCCCGCGCAATCAGTTCGACGACGCCGCCCCGCCGCCCCGCTGGGGCCTGCTGGCGGCGGCCATCGTGGCGGCGGTGGTGACTGCCTCGTGGATCGGCAGCACCATCTCGTCTGCCGACACGGAAATGCCACCGGCCCGGTCGGCGCAAGTCTCGGGCAAATAGGTAGAGCCTGGCGGCGCCCGGCGGGGCCCGCTCGCAACGGACGGCGAAACGGGCGGCACGGGCCAAAGGCGACAATCGGCGTGGCCCCTTTTTGTCGCCGCCTGCGCATTGCGCGCCCATGATCGCAAGACCCGAAGAACCCATGAACACGCCCACCACGATCCCGCCCGTGCTCGAAACGCCCAAGCTGTCACGCATCCATCTCGTGGGCGGTGAAAAGGGCGGTGTCGGCAAATCCATGCTGGCCCGCTTGCTGGCCCAGTACTTCATCGACCACGGCCTGCCCTTTGTAGGCTTCGACACCGACCGCTCGCACGGCGCGCTGCTGCGCTACTACGCCGGCTTTGCAAGCCCCGTGCTGGCCGACAGTTACGAGGCGCTGGACGCCATCGTCGAGAGTGCCGCCGAGCAACCCGGCCGCCGCGTGCTCGTGGACCTGGCGGCGCAGACGCACGCGCCGCTGGTGCAGTGGATGGAAGAGTCGGGCGTGCTCGACCTGGCCGACCTCTCAGGCATCACCCTGACCTACTGGCATGTGATGGACGCCGGGCGTGACTCGGTCGACCTGCTGGCCAAGCTGCTCGACCAGTTCGGGCCGCGGCTGCATTACGTGCTGGTACGCAACCAGTTGCGCGGCGACGACTTCAGCCTGCTCGAGCGATCGGGCGAGCAGGCCCGCGCCCAGGCCTTCGGCGCCCAGGTCATCACGCTCAAGCACCTGCACGACCCGGTGGCACAGAAGATCGATGCCGCCAACGCCAGTTTCTGGGCCGCTCGCACGCACACCGCGAAGGACAACGCCGGGCTGGGCATGATGGAGCGCCAACGCCTGAAGATGTGGCTGGCCCACGCCAACGCCGAGATCGACCGCGTGGGGGTGTAAGTCCCCGGGCATCGATCGGGTGCAGTCGCGCGGGCACAATGCCTGACGACTTTTCCGCACCGCGCCCCCTCGGGAATCCCCATGCCGCAACGAGAACTGGACAAGCGGCTCGACCTGCCCAAGCGCGCCGTGGCCCTGGTGCTGGCCGGCGGACGAGGCAGCCGGCTGCACCACCTCACCGCCCGCCGCGCCAAGCCGGCGGTGTACTTTGGCGGCAAGTTCCGCATCGTCGACTTCGCGCTTTCCAACTGCCTGAACTCCGGCATCCGCCGCGTCGGCGTCATCACGCAGTACAAGAGCCACAGCCTGCTGCGCCATCTGCAGCGCGGCTGGGCCTTCCTGAAGAGCGAGATGAACGAGTTCGTCGACCTGCTGCCTGCCCAGCAACGCATGAACGACGAGGCCTGGTACCGCGGCACCGCCGATGCGGTCAGCCAGAACCAGGACATCCTCGACGGCTACGGCGCCGAGTACGTGGTGGTGCTGGGCGGCGACCACATCTACAAGATGAACTACGCCCTCATGCTGGCCGACCACGTGGCCAAGGGCCGCGAGTGCACGGTGGCCTGCATCGAAGTGCCGCGCGACGAGGCCCGCGCCTTCGGCGTGTTGGCGGTCGACGCGCAGTGGAACATCACCGACTTCGTCGAAAAGCCCGCCGAGCCGCCCTGCGTGCCCGGCACCACCGACCGCTCGCTGGCCAGCATGGGCATCTACATCTTCAACGCCAAGTATCTTTATGACGAACTCGCGCGGGACATGGCCGACCCCGGCAGCACGCACGACTTCGGCAAGGACATCATCCCGCGCGCCGTGCGCAACGGCTGCGCCGCAGCCCACCCGTTCTCGCTCAGCTGCGTCGGCAGCAAGCACGGCGAGGCCCCGTACTGGCGCGACGTGGGCACCATCGATTCGTACTGGGACGCCAACATCGACCTCACGGCCACCGATCCGCTGCTGAACCTGTACGACACACGCTGGCCGATCTGGACCCACCAACCGCAGCTGGCGCCGGCCAAGTTCGTGCACAACCAGGATGACCGCCGCGGCATGGCCGTCGAATCGCTCGTCTCCGGCGGCAGCATCATCTCGGGCCACGTACTGCGCTCGGTGCTGTTCTCCAGCGTGCGCGTGCACTCCTACGCCCATGTCGAAGCCTCGGTGCTGCTGCCCGAGGTGCGCGTCGGCCGCCACGTGCGCCTGAACCGCGTGGTCGTCGACCATGGCTGCGACATCCCGCCCGGCACCGTGATCGGCGAAGACGCGGCGGCCGATGCGGCGCGGTTCTTCCGCACGCCGAACGGCATCACCCTGGTCACCGCCGACATGCTGGCGGGCCTGAAGCGCTGACGGGCGGGCGCGACCGCGCCAGGGCGGCGTTGGTCGGCGGCTGCCCCCCCCCGGAACGCGGGGGGTCCGGGTACGACCCCCCCCAATCGCGGGGCCTCCGAGGCCCCAAAACGCGGCCTGAGCACCCGCGGCGCTAACGATTGGCTAACGGTTACGGCGCACACTACCTGCAGTCCATTCTCACCGGAGCCCGACCATGCGCGCACGTCACCCGAAACT
>Ga0209181_10006672_pt1 | contig 16086 bp, 15 predicted proteins | sample MAT05_FD_187208 | JGI IMG/M metagenome (GOLD analysis project Ga0209181, IMG submission 187208) | Freshwater microbial communities from Lake Fryxell liftoff mats and glacier meltwater in Antarctica - MAT-05 (SPAdes) (version 2) | ecosystem: Environmental > Aquatic > Freshwater > Ice > Liftoff... | reverse complement strand
CAGAAGATGCTCGGCAGCTATTCGTTCATCGAAGGCTGGGCCCACTACACCGAGCAAATGATGGTCGAAGAGGGCTTCGGCGCAGCCACGCCCGAGAACAAGCTCGGGCAGCTCTCCGATGCGCTCCTGCGCAATTGTCGCTTCATCGCGTCGATTGGTCTGCACACCAAGAACATGACGCCGAAAGAGGCCGAAGAGCGCTTCGTGAAGGACTGCAAGCAAGACCGCGCGAACGCCAAACAGCAAGCGGCACGCGGCACCTTCGACCCGGGCTACTTTGCCTATACGCTCGGTAAGCTGCAGATCCTCGAGCTACGCGAAGAGGCCAAAGAGGCGCTCGGTAAGAAGTTCGATCTCAAGAAGTTCCACGACGCGCTGCTCTCGCACGGCAGCCCCCCGGTCCCTTTGATTCGAGACCGGGTGCTACACGAGATCGGCGCTGCCAAGTAGGCGCTGACTGATCAGGCCTTGCGGTTACGACGACGGCGGGCCAGAGCTGCACCCGCTGTCGCGAGACCGAGCATCATGAAGCCGATGTGGAGATCCGCGCGACCCGGCGCGGCCGAGCAGCCGGCTTCGACGCCCGCCTCCGCGCTGCACTCGTTGCCACTGCACTCGGCCTCGGCGTAGCCCGACACTTCGATGTCGAAGTAGCTCTGAATCTGATCGATGCAGGAGTCGAGGTCGGCCGTGTTGACCCACTGGCCGTTGCAGAAGACTGCGCCTTTCGGATCTTCACAGGAGATTTCACAGCCACCTTGCAGCTCGGCTTTGCAATCGATGTAGCCCTCGGCTTGGCAGTCGATTTGGCAAGAAGCGCTCGCCTCGGCCTTGCACTGACCTTCGCAGGAAGCCTGGCAACCACCCTCGCAGCTCGGCGGCGTGGCTTCGCAGCTCGCGCTACAGGAAGCGCTGCAGTTCGCGCTGCATGAGGCCTGGCACTCGCCGCTGTTACCGTCGCCGGAGCAGGAGGCGTCGCAATCTGCTTCACAACCCGCGCTACATTCGATGCCGCAGTCGAAGCTGCCGGGATCACAATCGAGGTTGCAGCTGGCTTCACAGTCGACATCGCAGCCGACCTCGATGTCGATATCGCAACCACCTTCGCAGCCGATCTGAAGCTCCGCCGAACACTCGACCTCGAAAGCGATCGGCGTGCATGCCGCATCACAGTCGACGTCCAGCTCGACCGTACACTCGACGTCCCCCACGGGCTCGAAGAGAAAGTCGCCGCATGCCTCGAGCGTCTCGGCGCTGGCAGTCTGCGTGATGGCGAACGTGGAAACGACTGCGACCGAAGCGACGAACAAGCGAGCGATGCGCATAATGAAGCTCTCCTTCGAGATTACGGGGTGGGACGCCCATCGTAAGCAAGACGGCATCCAACAAGTGAGATTCACCGAATATGCCCCAAATCTGCAGCGCGGGCACATCGACGAGCTGCCGGGCGTGAATGACGGTTAACGATCAGTAGGGCAAGACTGCCTCAGGCCCGCGTCAGTTGCAGCGTTCCGCCTCGCTCACTCCAGCTTGCTCGGAACTTTCCCGGGTCCATAGCGCGCGATGACGCCGTGCCGCGCGACATTGGGCTTCGGCGTCAGCACGAAATCTCCGCCCACGGCCCAATAAGCACCCGTTTCGTCTGCCCAGACTGCGTGCAGATCGTCGTTCGGTGGGACGGTGAACTCATCCACCCACACGCCCTCCACCATGCGTTGTTTGAGCCCACCCATACCCACAATCGCGGCGGTGCTCGCATCTACGCAGACCACGCCAGTCACGTCGCTGCCGAGTGCCTTGTCCAGGCGTGACCACGAAACGCCATCGTAGTGGAGCACGTCACGCCCGCCGACAGCGTACACGTCCGTCGCGCTGCAACCGTGGACAGTGGTGAGATTACCGTCGGCCAGCGGAGGCTCGCTCTCGAGCGCCCAGGTCTCCCCTTGCTTTCGCCAAATGACGCCGCCTTCACCCACCACGAAGAGGTCGTCCGAGCTCGTGCCCCACACTTTGAACAACGCGCGATTGAGCGCAGCCCCAGGCAGCGGCACGGCCTCGAATGTGTCGCCATCGTAGTGGAGCACCACATCGTCGGGCTCGGTCGCCGCGCCGCCTACCATGCCGCCGACGAGCCAGACGTCATCGGGTGCAAACGCTATCGCGCCCCACAGCGTCGCGCTGGTGCCTGAGTCGAGCTCGCTCGCGCTGACACCGTCCCAATGTGTGACGCGCCCTGCTTCTCCGACGAAGAAGACATCGTTCGCGCTGCTTCCAGCGACCCACCAATACGAGTCGCTGCCACCCACCGGCAGCTCACGCCAAGCGGCACCGTCGAAGTGCAGCGCGAGCGCCTCGAAACCTTCGTTTCGCAGCGGGCCACCGGCCGCGTACAGGTTGGTCGAGCTCAATCCCCACACCGAGAGCAGCGAGCGATCGAGCGTGTCGTCTGGAAACACCGTCGACCAGGCGGGCTCTGACGGCGCCTGCCCTCCACTGCCACCGCCACCCATCGGCTCGTCGTCCGGGCAACCTGCGCCGAGCAACGCGAGCGCCAGCAGCAGGGCACAACAAGGCCGCGTCATGAGCCACCTCCTGCACCACCAGCGCCACGACCGCCTTCGCAGGACTCGCCGGTGACGTAGCCAGCCTTGCAGATGCAAAAGCAGCCTGCGAGCGTCGCCTCCGGTGGCGTCTCGGCTTGGCTGACCGCGGTACAGGCGGTGGTGACGTTCACGATTTTTTCGACCTCGCCTCCCTGCTTGTCCTTGAGCTTGACCTCGAGGGAAAAGTCCCCGCCGAAAATATCCTGGTCGGACCACTTGTTCGAGCAAACGGGAATGTTCGCGTAGACGCTCAAGTTGCCGAGCTCGACGCTGCCCCAGCCCTCGCTGTCCGGCTTCAGGTTGACGGTGCGTGTGTCGAAGCGGACTTGCTGCGAGGTGGGGTCGCGCAATGCGCCTGTCAGGAGCAGGCCGCAGCCCGGCAGATTGCGGGCGCGTGCCCCCACGAAGATGACTCGCCCGCCTTGTGGCGGCTCGATGATGTCGAGCACGGTGCCGTCGGAGATCGGGTAGTCGGCACCGTCAGCGCCATACGCGAAGATCTCGATCTCGGGCGGCGCCGTCTCGTCACCGATGAAGGGGAATTCGCAAGCTGCGGGGGGCGAGCCACCTGCCCCACCGCCGCCTGTGCCGGAGTCACCACATGCGCTCGCCGATGCGATTAGCGCAAGCAACACACATGATCGAACCATCGATGACTTCAGCAATCCGGGCTACTCGCAGACCACGTCATCCGACTTCGGGTAGTAGTAGACGAAGATGTTGCAGTGCTCGTTGCGATCGACCTGTGGACCAAAAGTGTAGCAACAGTCCTGATCGGCCTCCTCGGTCATGTATTTTTCGGCGTCGAAGGCGTTGAGATCTGCGCAGCTGAGCGGCGCCGGCGGCTCGGACCACTGGAAGTCGCAGGTGTAAAACACGCCGCCGTTCGCGGGGATCGTGGCGAGGCTCTCGCCGCGCGCCATCTCCGGCTCCTGCCAATCGGTGGATGCGTAGAACTTCCCGTCCGCGTCGGGCTCGGTGGCGATGCCGTCCCAGGTGTACATCTCGAACCCTTTGCCGCGGCTGTGGAAGTGGCCGTTGGCGCCGACCACCGTCACAGGGTCCGCGCTGCCGATCTGGCAGCCTCCGAAAAACTGAGGCTCGGGGTTGCCCTGGCACACGCGAATGCTCTGCTTGGTGGCGAATACGGTGCCCATCTCGTGGACGATCTCCTCTTCAGGCATGTGCCAGAAGTTCACCAACACCTGGCCCGACCCGTCGGGGGTCTGCTTGGTGGTGGCGTTCACGAAATGGGACTGCAGCATGATCCATTCGTCAGGGTTCAGCTTGTTGGCGACCCCTTCCGGAAACTCCCAGTCGAGGGTGCCGTCGATCTGCGTGTTGGCGATCAGCGGCCAGTCGGCCCAGTTGGTGCTCTTGAAACAGGGCCCACCTTTGGCGTCGGGCGCGGCGTCGGCGCTCAGATAGGGGCTCTTTTCGGGGTTCATGCCGCCTTCGGCCTCCGAGGTGAGCGTCTTCACGCGAAAGATGTTCATGTGATGCGAGCCATCGTTCTGAAACGCCTGCACACGATGCAGATTGAACGGCTTGCTCTCGTCCAGACCGGCCTGCTTGAGCAGCTCGCTGACCTTGAAGAAGAAGCAGTTCTGCACTTCTTTTCCGGCGGGCACAGGTTGCTCGCCGGTGCCGATCTGGACACCTTCACCAGCGGGCGGCGCGACCAGATCTTCGTTCGGGTTCGGGTTCGGGTTCGTCTCTTCCGGGCAACCGCCCAGCAGTGCGACCACGGAAACCACGAAAGCCAGCTGACCAACTCGTTTCATCACGCCCTCCAGCAAGGTTTGTCGTCCCAGAAGCAAGAACCGGGCTCGACGCTTGTACGTCGAGGGCCACAGGCTTGTTCCCTCGATCCGAGGCGGCTCGCAATGACCGGGCTCTGCTAAGGTGAGCCACCATGGCGCAACGCAAAGGGTGCGGAAAGCATATCGAGCTCGCATCCAACGACTCGGTGAAGATCACGCAGTGCGGCTGCGGCAGCGTTCACCTGACGCTCTTCGCCAATGGCATCACCGTCCGGCTGGGCGGTGACGCCTTGAAGAACGTCACCCGCGGCCTGATGACGGCGCTCGACAAAGTCGAAGACGCCGAATCTGTCTGCGTCAACTGATTTGCTCGGCGGCTGTGCCAGCCCCCCCCCCGACGCGGGTAAACCGCGATCGGGGCCCCACCCCACTTGCTTCGCATCGCGGAAGAGCGTCCGATCAGCGCTTGGCGACTTCGATGTAGTTGCGCTCGAGCTCGCCCGTGTAGATCTGCCGCGGACGGCCGATCTTGGTCGAGGTGTTCTCGTGCATCTCTTTCCAATGGGCGATCCACCCGGGGAGACGGCCGATCGCGAACAACACAGTGAACATGTTGGTGGGGAAGCCGAGCGCCCGGTAGATGATGCCGCTGTAGAAGTCGACGTTCGGGTAGAGCTTGCGATCGATGAAGTAGGAGTCGCTGAGCGCCGCCTCTTCGAGCCGCTGCGCGATGTCGAGCAGCGGGTCTTTGATGCCGAGCTTCTTCAACACGCGGTCGGCGGCGCCTTTGATGATCTTCGCGCGCGGGTCGAAGTTCTTGTAAACGCGGTGGCCGAAGCCCATCAGGCGAAAGTTGGACGTCTTGTCCTTCGCCAGTTTGACGAACTTGGTCACGTCGCCGCCATCTTGGTGGATCTGCTGCAGCATCTCGACCACCTCTTGGTTGGCGCCGCCGTGGAGCGGGCCCCAAAGCGCCAAGATGCCGGCGGCGATGGAAGCGAACAAATTCGCCTGCGAGCTGCCCACGAGACGCACCGTCGATGTCGAACAGTTCTGCTCGTGGTCTGCGTGCAGGATGAACAACAAATTCATGGCATCGCGGATGTCCGGGTCGGGGTGGTACGGCTCGGCCGGCACGCTGAACATCATGTTCAAAAAATTCGAGCAGTAATCGAGGTGATTCTGCGGATAGACGAACGGCTGCCCGATCGATTTCTTGTACGAGTACGCCGCGATGGTGGGCACCTTCGCGAGCAAGCGCGCGATGGTGATATCGAGGATCTCGCCGCTCTTCTCGTCGAGCGAGTCGGGGTAATAGCTGGACAGCGAGCACACCATCGAGCTCAAGATCGCCATCGGGTGCGCCGTCGACGGGTAACCGTCGAAGAAGCGCTTCATGTCCTCGTGGATGAGGCTGTGGCGTGTGAGCAGCGTGGTGAAATTCTCGAGCTCCGTCTTGTTCGGCAGCTTGCCGTAGATCACGAGGTAAGCGACCTCGACGAACGACGAGTTGTCGCCAAGCTGCTCGATCGGATAGCCGCGGTAGCGCAAGATGCCGCGCTCACCATCGAGGAAGGTGATCGCGCTGGTCGTCGACGCCGTGTTCATGAACGCGGGGTCGAGCGTGACGTAGCCAGTTTTCGCGCGTAGCGAAGCGACGTCGAGGGCTCGTTCGTTTTCCGTTCCTTCGACCACCGGCAAGTCGATGGTCTCTTCCTTCCCCCCGATGTCCAGCGTCACTTTGGCGGGCTGCGGCACACGGCCTCCTTCAATACTCGGCATGCGATTCAGAAACAGACAGGCGTGCGACCCAAGAATGGTGCAAGCGGCGCAGAAGCTATCACGACAGAACCGCCGCTCGCCCAGCAAACACGCTCTCTGTTAGTACTGGCGACAAGTGGCCTCGGAAGACCCTCTTGATCCGGCTCAGCAAGGGATTGCCGAGCGTTTTGATCCGGCTCAGCAAGGGATTGCCGAGCGTTTTGATCCGGCTCAGCAAGGGATTGCCGAGCGTTCCTCTGTTCGGATCTTCGGGTCCCGATCGGGTCACCCCGAGGCCGCGGCACTGGCTGAACAGGTACGCCGGCTGCTCTTTCGCTACGCAAACGAGGTCGTCGCGGCCTACGCGCTCTGCCCATTTTTGCACAACGTCGACGCGGGCATGGGCGTGGTGGGGGTCATCCTCGAGGTCGAGCCGGACCCCTGCGCCACGCTCGCGATCATGCAGCGTCTCGATGCCCCCGTGCTGCACTTGGCGTTTCCGATCTTCCGCGGGTCGTCCTCGGCATTCGAACGCTTCGGCTCCAAGCTCGCAAACCTCGTGCAGCAGAGCTTCGCTGAGCCGTTGGTGCACGCGACGTTTCACCCCGAGTTGGTCGGCGGCACCGAGAACCCGCATCGTCTGATCGGCCTCTTGCGTCAGGCGCCGGACCCATTCATCCAGTTCATTCCGCATGGGCTGCAGCAAGGTGGCACCGTGCTGGCAGCCTCGCAGGACGGAATCGCCCCCGGCCAGTCGCACGCCGACGCGCGTTTCGATCGTCTCAACCGCACAGCTACGGTCTCTCTGCTGCTCGAGAAGATCAGCGAGCTGAAGGCTGATCGCGCGCGATCTTGCGAAGCGCTCGCCGCTGCGATCGCCCAATAGAAACGAGGCGAAGCGGCGGCTTCCCGCAGCTTCGCCTCCTTTCGCGAACCGTTTGTGATCAGCTCAGCTGACGGCTTCCTTGATCGCCTTGATCGGACGCGCGCGAACGCTCTTGCTCTTCGGCTTTGCAGCGATCTGCATCGGCTGCTTGGTGAAGGGGTTGGTGCCTTCGCGCGCCTTGGTTGCCGGCTTCTGAACCACGCGGAACTTCGCGTAACCAGGCAACGTGAACACGCCGCTCTTCTTCAGCTCCTTGTAGCCGACGTCGACGAGCGCCTCGATGATCGCCTTCACCTGCTTGCGCGACACTTCCCCAACGGACTCGACCACAGCGTTGATGAGCCCACTCTTGCTCAACGTCGCCGTCTTCTTTCCGCCACCCTTCGCCTCAGTCTTCTTGCCAGCCATGGAGTCTCCTTCCGACGTCTCTTCCGCGTGCCAACGCGAGCGCTTCTAATTTCGCTTGTTTGACCGCGATTTCGGCGGAGTGAATCACAGCTCGTGATCTGGATCCAGAGGCGAAGCGTGCGCGATCGCCTATTTTTGTCGGGCGAAGCAGCATGTCCGCTGCGACACGTCGGGGCCGTGCTGGGGGTGACCTCGCGAATTGCGCCATATATTAGGCACTTTTGCGGTGTTATCGGATTAACATCCTCACATGTTCGGAAGGAACGCGGCTGCGCTCTTGCTGGGGCTGGGCGTCATCCTCACGTCGCTCGCGGCAGAGGCAGCGCCATCACCGAAGGAGAGGTCGCAAGCCAGCACCGCGTGGACGGCAGGAAAACGGCTGCACGCGCAGCGCAAGATGGACGAAGCGATCGAGTCGTTTCGGCGAGCAAACGAGCTCGATCCGAAGGCGCAGTATCAGCTCGACCTGGCGAGAGCGCTCGCACAGAACAAGGGGCTCGTTGAAGCGCGCGATCTGTGTGACACGATCGAGGGCAGCAAAGAGCCGAACAGCCAACGCGCGAAGCTCGCGGCCAGGGCGCTGAAGAAAGAGATAGAGCCGCGCATTCCGTCGATCAAAGTCGAGGTCAGCGGCAAAGAGTCCCAGAGCGCGATGGTCACCATCAACGGCGAAACGGTGCAGGCAGGCAAAGACCTGCCGTACGACCCAGGGCCGTACACGGTGAAGGGTCGCGTCGGTCAGAACCCAGAGGTGACCGAGCAAGTCGAGCTGGCCGAGAGTCAGCATCGCACCGTCTCGATCGATCTGGGCAAGGCCGAGATCGCGAAGGTAGAGAAGCCCGAGTCATCGGGTGGCGGCGGAAACATGGCTCCAGCCGCGGTGACGTACGCCATCGGCGGCGCCGCCCTGATCGCGGGCGGCGTCATGGGGGGCCTTGCGTTCGACCAAACCTCCAAGACAGAAGCGCTCTGCGGCGGCAGCACCTGTGCCCCCGAGTTCGCCGACGACGTGGCGCTGGCGCAAGACTACGGCACTGCCTCGACAGTGCTGTTCGCGGTCGGCGGTCTCGGCGTCGCCGCCGGAATCATTTTGACGTTCACTGTCGGTCTGGACTCGGGCGAAGGGGGGGGGACCGACGAGAAAGCGGCCTACGTCACGCCGTTCGTCGGCGTGAATCAGGTTGGCGTGCGCGGCCAATTCTGAGTCACCTCACGATCTTCGCGCGCGTCATCGTGACCTCGATCGTCTTCGTGCCGCGACCCAGCGTGACGGTGACACGGGTGCCCTCTGGCCCGCGCAGACGCTGAACGCAGTCGGAGACGCTGAACTCCTCTGCGCTGCGGCCCTCGATTCGCTCGATGCGATCACCAGAGAGCAGCCCCGCCGCTTTGGCTGGGCCGTCGTCCAGCACGCTGCCGATCTCGACGAATTTGGTTCCTTGCAACAGCGTCGCGCCGATGCCGGTCATCTCCATGTCGCCGCCGGTGCCTCGTTTGGCCAGGTCGACGTTCTGCGTGGGGGTCTTCGAGGACGACGCGTCGATCGACATGATGCGATCCGTGTAGTCGGTGTGCCGGAAGCGGACGCTCGACGGCGCCTCTGGCACGCCAGGCAGCGAATAACGACCTTCTGCGTCCGTCACGGCCGACCCAGTCGCGCTCGCGCCGCTCGACGTGGCGGCGTCGAGCCGCACGCTCACGCCTGCGATCGGATCACCCGTGGCTCGGTCCGTGACGACGCCGCTCAATGTCGCGCCTTTGGTGAGCGTGATGGTCAGTCCGCGCGAGCTCTCGCCCGAGGCGAGATCGATCGCGCGCGTCTTCACCGGTGGCTTGCCAGGCGCGCTCGCTGCGAGCACGTAACGCCCTGGCGCCAGGTCGTTCAGCTCGAAGACGCCAGTCGCGTCGGCCTTCTTCTGCTTGAAGAAGAGGCCGCTGTCTCCGGTCAGCGGGACGAACGACTCGACGGCGACGGTCGCCAACGCAATTGGCGAGCCTGTCTCGTCGACCACGGTGCCTGCGATTTTGCCCGGCGAAGCCATGGTGATCACGTTGCGATTGCCAGCCTTCAGCGTGACCGAAGATGAAGTGCCGTGGTCCGGATGTGAGGCGGTCGCGTTGCAGCCGAGCGCATCTGCCGGCAGCGTGAATTTGCCTTCGCCATCGGAGGTCGCACCTTGACCAGTATCCCCTTCGCAAGCCACGTGGGCGCTGGCGACGGCGTTGCCTTCACCGTCCACAACGCTGCCCGAGACCGACCCCTTCTTCGACAGCGTAATCTCCAAGTCGGAGACGTCACCGCTCGCGGCAACGGCTGTGGTGCCCGCACCGAAGCCGGGGTGCGACGCACCGACGGCGAGCTCGCCATCGGGTGCAGAAAAGAAGAACGCTCCAGAGAGGTCGGACGTCTTCTGCCCGAGGGACAGTGCACCGCGAGTCAACGTGAGGGTTGCGCCGGGGATGGCCGAGCCTTCTTCCGTCACGACATGACCTGCCACTCTGCGGCGCGATTCCGGTTTCTGGCCAGGCTCGGCTGGCAGATCCGAAGGCGCTAGCGTCGGTGCTGAGCCCGCGCCGACCGATGGAAGCGGGCGCCCCGGGATGGCGAACCACGCGACGAGTGGCACGAGCAATAGCGCGAGCGCGACTGCCAGCCCTCGTAGCCAAGCCTTGTCGAGCCCCACCGCTCAAGCCCCAGCGTTCGGTAGCCGGCCGGCGGGGTCGGCGTTTGCGCCGCGATAGCTGCAGGATGATTTCACGCCACAGCGATCACACCCGGGCGCGACGCGGTGACATGTCTTCTCGGCGTGTTGGCGGAGAACCTGGTGGGCCCGCCAGGCCACATCGCTCGTGTCGCCTTCCGGGATCTCTGCATCGAGCGCGCGCGCGATGGCGGCATAGTTCGAGCCTGGGTACCCGAGACGGGCGGCCATGCGCAGCGCGCCTTTGCTGGGCGCGACGGAATTTGCGTGACGGGTCGCGAGCAGCACCCAGTCCGCCAGCTCGGGCGAAAAGCGCGGCAACATGCTGAGTCTCTTCTTGGCCTCCTCGACGTCGTTCTTGCAGAGCTTCTCGAGACCGTCGAGCCAGAGCTTCGACAAAGCCTTCAAACCCTCGAAGGCTCGCGTTGCCCGCTCCTGTTCTGCGAGCCCTTCGAACGAGGCTTGTTCGAGCTCCCCAGTGCGAACCAGCGCCTCGATTTTTTCAGCGTCGACGGCGATGGCTGGGCCGTCGACGACCAAATAGAAGCGCACGGCGGCGTTGAGCAACCCCTGACGCGGCCGCGCTTCAACGGGACAACTGGGCTCCAGGATCTCGAGGACGCGTTCGAGCTTCGATCGCGGCCGCCGAGTTACCTTCGAGAAGAAGTCAGCCACAGCGTCTCGCGCATCTTAGCGTGTCATGGACTGCTGGGGGCGCTGCTCGTTGCAGCTGCCTTCTGCACCGGCGCCGAGCTCTGGGCCGTGGCTTTGCCGCGCGGCACCTTGGTCAGCTCTTCTTCCCCGGCGGGACCGAGGTCGACGTCGGCCGGCTCGGCTGGCCAGGGCGTCTCGCTGGCCGAACCGAGGCAACCACCCAGAACACCAGCAAGAATGAGGCTCGATATCTGCTTCATCGCGGCCTGAGCAGTAACACTATTTCGTCTCGGCGAGACAGGTGCGCGCAATGGCGAGACAAGCGACGGCGTTGACTGCACACCAGCCGAAGAGCGCCATGGCGCCGAACGGACTGAACGTCTGCCCGAGCACCAGTATCGAGGCCAGGTAGGCTGCTGTTCCGACGCCAACACCCGCGACCAACGGCCGCAGCTTCTTCAGCTGGAACGTCAAGATCAGCAGCAGAAAGGGCACCAGCGCGTTCGCCAACGGCAGCAGCCGATGTAGCGAGGCGCCTACGAAGAAGTCGAGATCAGCCAGCGGTCGAGCCAACAGGTCGACAGGCAAGCTGGTTCTCGACAGGAACAAGGGCGCAAAGAAGAGCAGGCCCGGGCCGGTGGCCAGCGCCGCGACCAAAAACCCGGGGCTCAGCGCTTTGGCGCCCTTGGTCTTGCTGCGCGCCCAGATGCCGACCAGCAGCGTGAACAAGGCCACGAAACCAAGCCGCACGAGCCCATTCTTCAGCGTCACGGCGCGGACCGCGCTGGCCGCGTCGAGAATACCTGCCCCGTACAAGCGCTTGCCACCCTCGCTCGGGTCCACGACCCGGGCGTTTTCAGTGAGAGCCTGCTCGACCGCATCCGGGTCCGTCACGCCGAGACCCATCACCAGCGCAGCGACACCCGCGACATGCGGCGAAGCCATGCTGGTTCCGTTCCAGCCGGGGAAGATCTCGCACTTGTTCTTGCCGCTCTGGCAGATGGTCTGCTGAACCACGCCGACACCCGGCGCCGCGATGTCGACACCCTTTCCGCGCGACGAGAAGGTGGCCAGCTTGTCGTTCGGGTCCGAGGCCGAGACACCGATTACGCCAGTCGACCCGCCGGGAAAGCCCACCGAGCCACCGCTGTTGCCGGCTGCGGCGACGACGACAGTGCCCTGCGCACGCGCGTGGGCGACGGCGTCTTCCATCACCTTCGAGTTGCGCGGCCCGCCCAGGCTCATGTTGATGACGTGGGCGCCGTTGTCGGAGGCCCAGCGAATGCCGTTCGCGATATCGAGGGTCGTGCCCCAACCGCCTTTGTCGAGCACCTTGATCGGCATCAGGCGCACGTCGAACGCGACCCCAGTGGCGCCGATGCCGTTGTTGGTCGATTGGGCGACGGTGCCGGCGACGTGGGTGCCGTGACCGTGGTCGTCGTTTGCGTGGCTGTTGTTTCGGATGAAGTTCCAGCCGTCGACACACTTGGTGTTCGACAGATCGCTGCCCTTGGTGAAGCCGTCGAAATCTTCGCAAGCGATGCCGGTGTCGATCACCGCTACGGTGATGCCGCGGCCAGAGGCGTAGTCCCACGCGCGCTCAGCGCCGATGCGCTCCATGTGCCACTGCTCTTTGTAGAGCGGGTCGTCGGGGACGAAGCTCGCCTTTACCCAGGCGAGCGGCTCGACACCTTCGATGCGATCGTCGCCTTGGAAGCGATCGAGCACCACGGCCAGGTCGACACCTTTGGCGATCTCGATGCGCGTGTCGTCTTCCAGGTCGCTCTCCTCGAACGTCACGCCGGGCGCGACGCTGCGCAGGTCTTCCAAGAGCGCTTGGATGTCGCCGTCCGACAGGCTGTCTTTGGCGTCGATCACGACGACGCCGGGCACGTCCCAGCCAGTTGCCGAGGTCGCGTCGAAGGCGGGCGGCGCAACGGGACCCGCTGCAGTCCCGTCTGCGAGAACCCCGTCTGCGTGAACAAGCAGCGGGCTCATCAGCGCCGCGCCGAATGCAAATGCAGGAATCCAAAACCTGGTGCGACCGAGGGCCATAGGGAAGAAAGGTAGCGCCCCTCCGCCAACTGACAATGCCTGTCCTCAACGAGGCGCCTTTCTTCACAGTGGAGCTATGCAGCGTGACTTTTGGGCTCGCACCAGCACCTTGCTCGCGGGCGAACCGCTGCGCGTTGGGAGAACGCTGCGCTGCGGCATGAACCGCATCGGTGCTTCGGGGCGGAAGCCGTGATAACCCGAGCGAACATGGCGTTTCTGATCCCGTCGCATCGATCGCGTCCCGCCGATGACCCCATCTTCGCCCTCAACACCGAAGCGCGCGCGCGCGCGCAAGCCGGCGAGAGCGTGATCAACGCCACAGTCGGCTCGCTGCTCGACGACGAAGGTAGGCTCGCGACCCTGCCGGGCGTGGTGGAGGCGATTCGCGCCACGCCTGCCGCTGTCGGCGCCGGCTACGCGCCGATCGCCGGGTCACCCGCGTTCTTGCGGGCAGTTACGGCAGACTTGCTCGGCGATCGCCCGGAGTCGAAGTGGGTCGCCTCAGTCGCCACACCGGGCGGCACGGGCGCGCTGCGCCACGCAGTCGCGAACTTCCTCGAGCCGAAGCAGACGCTGCTCACCACCTCGTTCTACTGGGGCCCCTACAAGACTCTGGCGGACGAGAATGATCGCGAGCTGGCGGTCTTCCGCATGTTCGACCATCGAGGTCGACTCGACACCAGCGTGTTGCGCGTAGCGCTCGAGAAGCAGCTGCGGAGCGAACGCCGGGCGCTCTTGTTTCTGAACAGCCCCTGTCACAACCCCACCGGCTATTCGTTCGATGCCTCGGAGTGGCGAGAGATCCGCACGACCATCGAAGAGCTCTCCACCATCGGGCCCATCACTGTTTGTCTCGACATCGCCTACGCGCGCTTCGGCGCGCAACCGCTGGTTGGTTCGGCTGCGCAAGGAATTGCTCCGCTGGCGGTCATGCTCGACGAGATGTTGGCGCTCGTCCCCAAAGCGCTGGTGCTGTTCGCCTGGTCAGCCTCCAAGAGCTTCCTGCAGTATGGCATCCGCGTGGGCGCGCTCCTGGCGGTGCACCCGGACGACGACGAGCGACGGCGCATCCAGAGCGCGCTCACCTACTCGTGCCGCGGCATTTGGTCGAACGTCAACGCTGGCGGCATGGACGCCATCGCCCGCGTGCTCTCGGACAGCGCGCTCTCTGCCAAGGTCGATGAAGAGCGCAGCGGCTCAGTCGATTTGCTGGGGCGCCGCGTCGCCCGCTGGAACGAGCTCGCGCCGCAGCGCGGGCTCAAATACCCCCGCTACGACGGCGGCTTCTTCGTGACCGTGTTCGCCGACGACGCCTTTGGCGCAGCCGAGCGACTCAAAGCCGCCGGCGTGTTCGTGGTGCCGCAAGCAGGCGCGCTGCGCATCGCTGTGTGCTCGGTTGCAGAGCGCGACGTGGCTCGCTTGGTCGACGAGATCGCGAAAGCGACAGCTAGCTAGCCACTGGCGAGCAGCGTGTCGAACGCGTGGCGGAAGATCCACGCCGCATCAGTCGGCACGCGCCCAGATGCGTCGTGGATGGCCTTGTGCAGGAGGTCTGCGCTCGCGTCTCGAACCCCGGCAGGCAACCCCTGCAGGATATCATTCGCAGCCTCGCGGTACACGCGGGCGCACACGTCGTGCCGTCCTTGGTTGTACGCAGGTGCGCCGATGCGGATGGCGCGCGCGATTTTCTGACGAACATCGTCGCTCACCGATGACGGCACGGGCGGCGGAATGCTGGCGCCGACGTTCTCCGGCGTGCTCGCGACGGTGCCGGCTTGCGATCGTGCGCGCAGCTTCGAAAGCACCGGCTCGACCACGCGCAAGGCTGCCTCGCCGCCTCCCACACGCGACGCTTCTTGCGCGGCGCCATCGAGCGCAGCCACCAGCGTGAAGGCAGAGGCGTCGCTTCGCAGCCGATCGGCTAGAGCCTTGGCGAAGACCGCCTGGTAGTCCCCAAGCATGTCGAAGCGACCTTCTTTCTCGCGGCCGGCCGCGATGCTGGAGAGCCGCGCGACCTCGTCGGCAGCGAGATCTCCCGAGCAGACCACGACCTGGGCCGCCAGCAGGTCGTCGAACGCGTAGCGAATATCCCATGCCGCTTCTGTCGGGTCGCGCCGAGTGGCCGCACGAGCGCACGCCGCCGACAACCGCGCGGCGACAGCCACCGATTGGGTGCCACCGCGGGTGATGTTGTCCGCCACCGAGCGGTAGAGCTCGTAGCACCCGCGAAAGTCGCCGGAGTTGTAGCGCGGCGCGCCTTCGGTGATGGCGCGCCTCAAAGAGGCGATCGTGACCTCGTCGACAGCCGGCTCTCTGCTCTGGCGTGAGGCTGGCATCGAGGGCACCGGCGCAGATTTGGGCTGGCCTTCGAGCGCGTCGCGGATCGCCGTGACCACATCGCGCGCAGACGCGAAGCGGTCGTCGGGCTTCTTGGCCAGTAGCCGCCGGACGACGTCGTCGAGCGCGCCTGCGCCTTTGAGCTCGAGCGAGGAGCGCAAGCTCGGTGGCGTAGCTTCCAGGTGAAGCCGAGTGAGCTCCGGCAAACTGTTGGAATCGAAGGGTGGTTTGCCGCTCAACATTTCGTAGAGCACGATGCCGAGGGAGTACAAATCGCTGCGCGCGTCCACGTCCTCTGCCCGTAGCTGCTCCGGCGACATGTAAAGCGGAGTGCCCACGGTGGTGCCGTAGCTGGTCAGCCGCTCGCTGCCGTCGCGCAGACGAGCCACTCCGAAGTCGAGGATCTTCACGACGTCTCGCTCGTCTTCTTCGCTGACGAGGATGACGTTCTCGGGCTTCAAGTCGCGGTGAACGATGCCGCGTTCATGCGCGTGTCCGAGGCCTCGCGCGATTCGGATGGCGATCTGTGCGGCGCGTTCGGGTAAAAGCGCGCCCTCGCGGACGATGACGTCGTACAAGCTCGGCCCATCGAGCAGCTCCATCACGAGGTACGGAAGCGCACCCTCGTCTTGGGAAAAGTCGACCACACGCACGATGTGACGGCTCTGCAAGCAGCTGGCGATCTCCGCCTCGCGCACGAAGCGCGACTGCATGGTGGCGTCGTAGGCAAAGTCTCCCCACACGACCTTCACTGCAAAGACACAGGCGATACGCGTGTGGGCAGCACGGTACACCTGGCCCATGCCACCAGCAGCGATGCGGCCGAGGATGCGATAGCGGTCACCCAGGATGCGACCCACCATCGGGTCGAAGATGTCCGCGTCGGTCTCGACACGGTCTTTCGGGCAGGTTCGCGA
>Ga0209181_10006671_pt1 | contig 16088 bp, 13 predicted proteins | sample MAT05_FD_187208 | JGI IMG/M metagenome (GOLD analysis project Ga0209181, IMG submission 187208) | Freshwater microbial communities from Lake Fryxell liftoff mats and glacier meltwater in Antarctica - MAT-05 (SPAdes) (version 2) | ecosystem: Environmental > Aquatic > Freshwater > Ice > Liftoff... | reverse complement strand
TTCACTGGGATGAAAAAAGGATTTGGGAAGATTGGATTGGATTTTAAGGGAACCTGAGCGTAAATTTAAGGTAGGTTGTCAAAGATCCATATCCGCCGGGCACAAAATGCCCATTCACAATGTACAAAGAAACAAATTTACGTTCGGGTTCCCTTAAAATCCAATCCAATCTTCCCATGTCTTAACCTGGATTTTTGGGATTTTGGGGATGGGGATTTCACTGGGATGAAAAAAGGATTTGGGAAGATTGGATTGGATTTTAAGGGAACCTGAGCGTAAATTTAAGGTAGGTTGTCAAAGATTCATACCCGCTGGGCATTTTGTCGCCAGCAGATATGAATCTTGGCGAGATGCTGACCGACCATGCCTGTTGCTAGCAAAAGGGTACCACAAGTTCATGGTTGCCGATGCCGGGCATTATAAGGTGTTCATTACGCTGGCTGAAACCTATTTCGGAGAAGAACGTGTTCGCGAACGCTGGCAAGAGTACCTCCACCACGAAGCAGGTATTGTGCAAAACATGCATTTACGAGGCCACAGAATGCATTGAGAAGCAGAAAGTTGAAGGCGGAAAGTTTTTACACCTTTCTGCTTACACCTTTCTGCTTACCAACTTTTTTCACATACTGTATTTTAGTTTGTTGAATTTTCCTTCTTCGCCATACATTTCTTTGGAAAGCTTGTTGTAAGCTGCTGCTGCTTCTTCAGCGGTATCGAACATGCCGATATGGAAGGCTTTGCCACGCACCGAAATCACAGCCCTGTAACGGCTGTGTTCTTGGTAAACGCCAGTATAACCCGTTTTGCTGGTTGTACGTCGTTGGCGGCTCGCGATGGCGCGTGTACGGTAAGTTAGGTTTTCAACCCTGCAGTCGAGTTTGTCGGCGTTTTTGGCACCAACCAACCTGCGTTGTTTGTTTTTTTCATCTACCAAAAAACGTTCGGCGATGAGTTTGTGCAGGTAAATCGTTTCGGTTTTGAAACCTCCGCCCATGCCAGCTTTTTTCCATGTCTTTTGGAAAACGGCGCAACCGCTGGAATGCCTGCGCAGGTTGTTGATGAAATCAACTTTGGTGAGGTAAGGATCGGTTGTGAGCCACTCGTACACATGATCGTCGAGCAACACCGACTCATCGGCATTTTTCAATTTAACTTTGTAAATCACAATGAATGTTTTTAGCGTGTTAAGGAATAAGGATTAAAGCTGCAACATGATGATGCAGGGGAAACAATATATAGGTGCGTAAACAATGCTTAATGATTGGATGCCTACCTGTATGGTAAGGGTGTTGCAGATACCAGATGTTTCAAAAACGCCGGCAACTCAATTGGATTTTAGATGGGCGGGGGATTAACATTTGCCCAGTTAGGAAGAAACGATGCGATTTTTGGCTTGAGATTGAATAACTCAATCATAATGAAAGCGAATATCCAAATAGTTCCGCAACATTGCAACTACAATGTGGAATATTAACTGGATTTTACTGTTAAATGTTGGCATTCCATTGAAAATTAAAAAAAAAGGAAAATGGGTCACCTTTCAGTATTCATTAAGTTTATGGAACAAATGCCTGAAAATCTGATGGTTATGCCTCTTGAAGGCATATTCGAAGAGCTGTACAGTATTTTTCACGACGACCTCGAAAAAGCGCTCGATCCACTATTCGATATTCCTTCTCCGCTTTCCAACAAGATGGATGGCACTTGGATTAAAACCGCAAATACAGTAGGCGTCAACCTGCGAACGTTGGGCGATTTTACAAAGTTAATTCCTTACGCCTTCTTATTGCCGAAGGCCCAAAATGCCATACATCTTTTGCCTTTTTGGGAGCCTGGTGTAGTCGCCAGTTTGTATGGACCTTCCAGTTGGAACATCAATCCCGAATTTTACAGCCATGAGTTTGCAAAGTTATTTCCCCGGCTCAATACCCCTGAAAATCAACTGCATGCCCTTGTGAATGTGATGCACCTCATGGGGAAAGCCATTGGCATGGATGTGGTTCCGCACACCGACCGTTTTTCCGAAATGGCTGTTGCCAACCCGGCCATATTCGAGTGGCTGAGACGCGACGGGATGCACATCGCAGACCATCACGCGCAACTGCACACGGCCGTAGAACAAGCATTGTTCAGCCACTTATTGGCCGTTGGAAGTGCAACGCAAGAATTTCCTGTGCCTGAAACTGCCTACGATTTGTTTTACATGACCGACGAAATTCAACGTCTGCTCATCATGTTTGGCCAGCCGCACGATTACAGCGGACGCCTGGCCCGACGCAAAGCCATGGTTCATCTTTTGCACGAACTTGGTTACGAAACAGTTCCTGCAACCATGGGGCCGCCTTATCGAGGCATTGAAGTGGATCCTGATCCTCGTGCCAAAGTAGTGGATGAAGACGGTCTGGTCTGGCACGACTACCGCATCGTTAACCCTGAACGATTCTCCAGGGTTTTTGGTCCGTTGGCACGATACCGGCTATATGAGGCAAAAAACGACAATGTACGTTGGGAACTCGATTTCGAACGCCCCAACAAAAGCGCCTGGCAGTATGTATGCGACCATTACACCAGCATACAAGCCCGTTACGGTTTCGATTTTATGCGTGGCGACATGTCGCACGTGCAAATGCGCCCCAATGGAGTACCGGCCCTTCGTAATGACTATTACGATTTGTTGGGCGCCGTAAAAACAGCAGTACTTCTTGAAAAACCTTACTTCGGCTATTTTGCCGAAAGCTTTTTGGCGCCTCCAGGGGAAATGGCTTACGGCGATGAATGCGATCACCTGGAAGCATCCCAAGCCGATTCGACCCTCGGCGATCTGCAATCGGAACCCATTCACACCGATTTGTTTATGCGTACTTTTGCGCAGTACAGGCAATGGTTGGATACCCGGCATTTTGCTCCTAACTTCACCGTCATGACAGCCGATAAGGACGACCCGCGGTTCGATGCTTTTTATCTGGATGGCAATGAAGTCAGGCACTTTATTGCACTGTTCCTGACCGACATGCCGTCGTACATGGCCCTGGGTTTCGAATGCCGCGATCCGCACCCAACACCCGCGCCCAACGAGTTTTATACCAAATTGTATGTTTTTCACGAACGCAATGGCCCAAAAAGCACCAATGGCCCCTACCAATGGGGGCAAAACAGAACACTTTACAACAACCTTGTCAGACAGCGCCTTTTTTCAGACGAAATACAAGACCAACTCTTTGGGCGCAAAGTAGGCTGGATTATACCTCCAGATGTTACGGGGAACAACAAGTTGCTCGCGTGGACCCAGGACGAAAATCCGGAATGGGTTTTTCTGGTCAATTTAAACACCAAACAAGGGCTGGATACCCAACTAGCGTTTCCAGAGGGGCACTGGCGGCTTGTTTTTTCAACATCATCTGATACGTTGAACGCAGAAGAAGACCGAACGGCAGCATCTACCATCTTTATCGGTCCGGGTGAAGGATTTGTATTCAATCGTTTGCCGGCATAAGTTCTTTAACGAGGTTTGGCAAATCAAGACCACCAAAAGTGCCTGAAGACATCATCAGGAGGTTTTTGCCTTTCCAGTTGCGTGAACGCAAATCCTTTTCCAGCGACTCAACACTTTCAAATACAAGCAAATTGGCGTGCCCAAAAAAACCTGCAACCTGCGACGGGACGAGTGGGGGCATTTTTTTCATGGCCAGCGTATGTGGACTGTAGAACACCAGTGCTTCTTCTGCATCGTTGAGACTGTTGAGGTATTGAGGCAAAAAGTTGGCATTAAGGCTGCTAAAGGTATGCAGTTCGAGTACAGCGATGAGAGGCCTTTCGGGGAAAAGCGCTTTGATGGAATGTGTGGTTGCTTTCACTTTGGAAGGAGCATGGGCGAAATCCTGCCATGCCATGTGGTGGTTGCTGTTGAACAACGTTTGTAAACGTCTGGAAGCTCCTTTGAAGTCGGCAATGGCGTGCCGAAAACGTGAGGCGGATATGCCCAGTGCCAGGCAAACCATTTCGGCGGCGGCGGCATTTTTCAAATTGTGCTCACCAACGAACAAAAGTGGAACATCTGGTTCGCCATCTGCAACCAGTGCCATAACACCGTTTTGTGTATTGGCGGGCAGCGCGTGGTAGGGCTGTTTTAGGTAGGAAGTTTGGGTGTGGCTGGCCACCAGTTCGCGAACTTCATGGTCGTCGGCACTCCAGAACAAACTACCTCCGGGTTCGATGACATCAAGCAAGGCTGCGAATTGTTTTTTGTACGCCTCAAAAGTAGGAAAAACGTTGATGTGATCCCAGGCAATACCGGTAAGTACGGCTATGTTGGGTCGGTAGCGCAGCATTTTGGGATACAGGTCAATGGGCGATGCAAAATACTCGTCGCCTTCGATGACGATGACTGGTGCATCGGACAAACGTACCATGGTATCAAAACCTTCAAGTTGGGCGCCGACAAGGTAATCGAAGTCGAGGCCAAGTTTGCGCAATACATGCATGATCATCCCGGTGGTGCTTGTTTTGCCATGGCTGCCTGTCACCACCACACGTATTTTGTTGCGCGCATGTTCGAAAATGAAATCGGGATAAGAATAGATTTTTAATCCAAGTTCTCTGGCGCGTTGCAACTCGGGGTTGTCGGCACGGGCGTGCATGCCAAGGATCACGGCGTCGATTCCTGTGTGTAAAAGTTCAGGATGCCAACCCAAAACCTTCGGCAACAATCCGGCCCGGGAAAGGCGGTCGTAAGCAGGATTGTAGATTTCATCGTCGGAACCACTTACCGTATGTCCGTTTTCTTGCAGGGCCAGGGCGAGGTTGTGCATGACTGCTCCGCCGACGGCAATGAGGTGTAATTTCACGTAATTGAAATATTATTGGCTAAAGTGGTAAAAAAAAGTGTGCATTCAGTAACAAATTCGGTTATGATTACCTCATATGGTGTAAATTTGCAGCGAAATTAACCCATGGCACGGGATTTGTTACAATAAAAAAGAACGGATTTCCGTTTTGAGAATAATTTAGAGGCAAAAAGATTGCATCCATTCAAACGAACATCATTATGAAAACTTGGAAAAAATTTCTCGCTTTTGCGCTGCTGGCTGGTTTCGTACTTTTAGAAGCTTGCCAACGTGGTTACGGCTGCCCGGGTACCGACATGTAAAGTTCGTCTGCCTAGTGCCGCGTCCAGTGAACAACACACAGTTTCACGGCCCTATTTTTCGCTCAATGTCGTTATTCGTCGGATAAAATGTCCCGAATTTCGTCCTCCTTATGCCTAATTGAGCAAAATGTAGGTCTCGCCAAACTGCACTTCATTCACTGGACGCGGCACCAAAAGCACAAGCATAACGAAGCGCACAGAACCATCTGTGCGCTTCGCTGTTTTAAAAGCAGTTTATTCAATTTGCTCCCACTCCTTTTTTTATGAACATCACTTGGAATACGCTTGACAGCGAAGTTGGACTGGAACAAATCATCGAACGTTCCCTCGAAGTGCCATGTCTTATTTTCAAACACAGCACGCGGTGCAACATAAGTGCAATAGCAAAGTACAGGTTGGAAGACGACTGGGACTTTTCTACAGAAAACCTCGAAGCTTATTACCTGGATCTTATCCAACACCGTTCTTTATCGTCGGCCATTGCGGAAAACTTTTTGGTGCACCACGAGTCTCCGCAGGTGTTGCTTGTGAAACAGGGAACATGCGTATACGATGCATCCCACTTGGACATCTCTGTGGCGGAAATCCATGAAGCGCTTGAGTTGGAAAACAAGCGTAAAAACGCATGAAGTTTTTGCGTGCGTTTTTCCGCTTGTTGTATTTTACCTTGATTGCGATGGTACGCATTGTACAAATAGTAGGGCTTAATGTCCTGTTCGGTGAAAACATGCCGCGTACATTGCGCATCCGGCGATCCTGGGCCCGGCATTGGCTTCCAGCCCTCGGAGTCCAATCATCGGTAGAAGGCAATCCTCCCGATTTCCCGTGCATACTCATGGGGAACCACCGATCGTATCTGGACCCCTTTGTGTTGGTATGTGATGTATATGGTCTTGTTGTTGCAAAATCGGAACTTTCTTCGTGGCCTATTTTTGGTTATGGCGCTAAAATTACTGGTGTGTTGTTTCTGAAGCGCGAGAATCCACAAAGCCGAAAATTTACCCTGAATCGTATTGCTCAAAAAGTTGCCGAAGGTTTTCCTGTTTTTTTGTACCCGGAAGGCACAACCGGCGCGTTGAACCAAACCCTCGATTTTCGGATCGGAGGTTTCATACTTGCAGCTTCCAACAACATTCCCATTGTGCCCGTAGCCATCGAGTACGGCTCCAAAGATGATTATTGGGTTGGAGATGATACGTTTGTAGCCCATTTTTTTCGTCGTTTTTCAGAAAAAAAGATGAGGGTAGCTGTTCGATTCGGTTTTCCGATTTTAGGTTCAGATGCAACATTGTTGAGCGCACAATGCAAATCCTGGCTGGATGCTCAATTGCCCGAAATGCAAGAATCGCTCAAACGGAGCGCTGAAATTTGAATTTATGCACTTACCTTTGCATTCCTTTTTGGTCCCATAGTTCAACGGATAGAATAGAGGTTTCCGGAACCTCAGATAGTGGTTCGATCCCACTTGGGACTACATCCGCCCCGTCTGCAAACAGGCGGGGATTTTTATTTGATCGATTATTCGATTGGTCGAGCATTCCTTAATTTACCCGACCAACCAACCAACTGACCAACCGACCAACTAATCAACTTACATGAAAGGTTGCATTTTTGATCTTGACGGTGTTGTGGTTGAAACCACACGTTACCATTGCCAGGCATGGAGTGCCGTTGCATCGCAACTGGGCTTTGATTTGAGTGAAAAACGTTGTCTTGAACTTAGGAGCCTGAGCAGAATGGCATGTCTGGAAAAAATTCTGGAATGGGGCGGACTGTACATGACCGAAGCTGAAAAACTGCACTGGTGTGATGTTAAAAACAACTGGTATGTTGATTTGATTGCAGGCATGCTTCCTGTTGAAGTATTGCCCGGTGTGCTGGACTTTTTACAACAACTGCGGCAGGAAGATGTTAAAACGGCCCTTACTTCTTCCTCCCGCAACGCCTCAAAGGTTTTGGAAAATACCCGGTTGAATATTTTTTTTGATGTGGTAAGCGATGGCAACACCACGCGAAAAAGCAAGCCTGATCCTGAATGTTTTTTAAACGCAGCAGCAAAGCTGAACCTTAACCCAACTGAATGCTGGGTTTTTGAAGACTCCAATATGGGCATAGCGGCTGCGTTGCAGGGTGGTTTTACAGTGATCGGTGTAGGCGGTAAGGAAGATCTTTCCAAAGCGCACCTGGTCATACCAGGATTTGAAAACCTGATCCTTGCCGACGTCTATGCCGGTTTGCGAATGCTTACCGTCTGATTTAAAGGAAAACAAACTTTGTTTTGATATGAAATTGAATTTGATCCTCGCTGTGCTGGTAGTAACGCTTGCTTATGTTACCTGCCGCAATTTGCGCAAAGAAACGCCGGTTGTAGAAACACCAATTGAAGAAGGGGCGACTTCCTATGGTGGTTACCCTTCTTCACACGGCATTTATTCCAGCAATCCCGATTCGGCGCCGCCCATTCAAAATGCAACGCCTCCGAGAAGGGTACATGTTCCCATTGAAAACCTTCCTCCGGCTTCCGCAAGCCGCAAAGCTTACCTGAATACAGGATGGTGGCATCTCACCATGGCTTACCAACCCAACGACAGCACCATTCACCACCAATACCAACCCAAATGGATCAAGTTCCATGAAGACCAAACTTTCGATGTACTTATTGGCGGCAAGGTCGTTGAGAGAGGCAAATGGGGCTGGGATGACCCCAAAAATGAAATTTACTTGTCCTGCCAAGATCCATACATCAACAACACATGGTCCATACAGGACAAAGGATTTGTTATGATTTGGAAAGGAAATACCGCCATTAATTTGACGGGTACGCAGGTCAGGGTTGTGAGCAACAAAACGCCTCCTCCAGTAACCAATTAACCATACTTTGCAACCATCACTGAGCATTTCGACATGCGTTATCCATTTGTTGTTATGATGCTGGCCTTGTTAAGCGCCTGCCAAAATTCTGGAAAACCCAACAAGTCTGTTATGGATGCCATGCCCAACCTACTGCCTTCATCCAACGACAACCGACCTGCCGAGCCCGAATGGGTTCGAAACGCGGTGCTTTACCAATGTAACATCCGACAGTTTTCTCCTGAGGGCAATTTTAAAGGTGTTGAAAAAGCATTGCCCCGACTAAAAGCCATGGGCATTACCGTGCTGTGGCTCATGCCCGTACATCCCATCGGTAAGGAAAAACGCAAAGGGAAACTCGGCAGTCCTTATTCCGTCCGCGACTATTACGCTGTTAATCCAGATTACGGACAACCGGCAGATTTTAAAAATCTGGTGGATGCGGCGCATGCGCTCGACCTGAAAGTTATCCTCGATTGGGTACCCAACCACACCTCTTGGGATGCCGTTTGGATAAAAGAGCATCCTGAATATTATACCCTTTACAACGGAGCATTTACGGTTCCCATCAACGAGCATGGACAACCCATTGAGGATTGGTCTGATGTCTGCGACCTTGATTACGGCAATAAAGCAACAAGGCTAGCCATGATCGATGCGATGCAGTTTTGGCTTCGCGAATACGGTATTGATGGATACCGTGTTGACATGGCTGGATTGCTTCCCAATGATTTTTGGGAAGAAGTTCGTCCATCCCTCGATTCAGTGAAAGTACCATTTATGTTGGCCGAGTGGCAGGATGAGCCCAAACATTTCAAAAGTTGCTTCAACGCCAATTACGGCTGGAAGTGGAAAGATGTAACCAAAGATATTGCTGCGGGCCGCCAAACGGCCATTGCCCTGGACACGTTGCGCCAATACCTCGATGATCTTTATCCGGAAAACTATACGCAACTGTATTTTACACAAAACCACGATGAAAATGCGCACAATGGTACGGAACAGGAGCTTTACGGTCCAGCCGCCGATGCGTTCAACGTGTTGATGTATACCTGGGGAGGCATGCCCATGTTGTACAATGGGCAGGAAGAAACCCAGCAACAACGGCTGAGCTTTTTCGATCGTTCGCCCATCCGGTGGAAAAAAATGGGCAAAACCGATTTTTTTCAAAAACTAAACACGCTCCGCCACGAGAATGAAGCGATTTGGTCTGGCAAACACGGAGGTGATTTGGTAAAAATTGGTGGTGATTCGGAGGAAAAGGTGTATGCCTTTTACCGAAAAAAGGGCAACAACAGGGTTCTGGTGGTGATCAACCTGAGCAAAGAAAACTGCAACGCCAGCCTCCGTCCACCCAATGAAGCTACCGGTGCTTATGCCAACCTTTTCGGCGTGAGTACGGTTCAGATAACTTCAGAAATGAACCTGAACCTCAAACCGTGGGAATATCTGGTGTTGAGCAGTACTTTCTAGCAACCTTTAAACTCCAAACACGTGGCAGCCGGCAATTTTTTCTACCTGACGTTGTTGTTTTTGCGGTTGAAAGAAATCAAAAATCACCGTCGTCCTAGGTTAAAGCGCATCATGATCGCAGTTGGTCGGCTCCGTTTGGCGTTGTTCTTGATCGTGATGTCGGTGCTTACGGGTACAGTAGGCTATGTGGTCATTGAAAATTACCCTTGGTTTGATGCCTTTTACATGTCGGTGATAACCCTCGCTTCGGTAGGTTTTGGAGAAGTTCATCCACTCAGCACAGCCGGACGGTTGTTTACATCGGGCCTTATTCTATTCAATGTCGGCACCTTTGCTTATGCCATTTCCATCCTGACGAGTACGGTTGCGGAAGGCGGTTTTGCCAAGCTTATCAATGACTTACGCATGAACAGAAAAATAGAAAACCTTAAGGGTCATACCATTGTATGCGGATTTGGCCGCCATGCCACAGAAGTGGCCCAAGAATTACACAAGCAAAAAGTCCCTTTTGTTGTAGTGGAAAACAAATTTGATAAATTAGATTTGCTGAGGAAGGAAACGCCGTTTTTGTACGTTGAAGGTGACGCGACGCACGAAGATGTTTTGGAAGAAGCTGGCATTCAGAGGGCGGCATCTCTGGTGATCACCCTGCCCAGCGATGCCGATAATCTGTTCATCACCCTAACGGCAAGGCAAATCAATCCCTCCCTGCGCATCATATCAAGGGCGAGCAACCACTGCGATGAACGAAAAATTATACGTGCCGGTGCCAACCAAACCGTTGTTCCGGAACGCATCGGCGGATTTTACATGGCCAACTGGGTGAACAACCCTGAAATGCTCGATTTTTACACCCTTCTGAGTGGAATCGGACCTGGAAATATGGTTTTTGACGAAGTTGAGCTCGATCAGTTGAACGCTGCCTATGTGGACCTAAGTTTGGGTGAAAGCCAGCTTAAATCAACGACTCGTGTGAGCATTATTGCTTTGCGTTCGCCAAATGGCCATTACGAATTGAATCCGGATGACGATAAAAAGCTTAAAAAAGGTTGGAAATTGGTTATTTTAGGCAACAAGGAACAAATCGAACATTTTAAGAGGTTAACTTTGTCGTCTGCTAACACCTGATGGATTAAGTTTGCTGCTCATTACAAGATGTTGCAAAACACGAATCCACCATTAACCTGTTAGTTCTACCTGTACCGCAGGATCCCGTACGTGTCATGAGCAATACGCATTCGTCAGTAACTGAATCTTCCAGTCATCACCGCCTTACTTTTGCTGGCCTTCTTATTACCCTGGGCATCATTTACGGCGACATCGGTACGTCTCCATTGTATGTGATGCGTGCCATTGTGGGTGGCAATGTTGTCGATCGGGAAACGATTCTGGGGGCTGTTTCGTTGGTTTTTTGGACCCTTACGATCCAAACGAGCTTAAAATACGTAACGTTGGTCCTGCGTGCGGACAATAAGGGCGAAGGTGGTATTTTTTCATTGTATACCCTGGTGCGTCGCCGCCAAAAGTGGTTGCTTTTTCCTGCCATGATCGGTGGCGCGGCTGTACTTTCGGAAGGCATGATCACACCTCCAATCTCGGTGAGTTCTGCGATTGAAGGCTTGCATTCCATTCCAAGTTTGCACGACGTGCACATACCGACGGTTCAAATTACCATTGGTATCATAACCATGTTGTTTTTATTTCAGCAGTTTGGAACGGTTGCCGTAGGTCGTTTTTTTGGCCCCGTCATGCTGGTTTGGTTTTCTATGCTGGGTTTTTTGGGTGTTTTTTGGGTTTCCAAAGATCCTTCTGTGTTGCAGGCCTTCAATCCTGCGTTTGCGGTGGCCATGCTGATGCATCACCACAATGCCCTGGTATTGATGGGCGCAGTCTTCCTTTGTACTACAGGCGCAGAAGCGTTGTATGCCGACCTGGGGCATTGCGGGAAGCAAAACATACGTATCAGTTGGATTTTGGTTAAAACATGTTTGGTGCTAAACTACATGGGACAGGCATCCTGGTGCCTTCAATTTGAAAACACCGTGTTGCCTGCCGGCAGTGAAAATCCGTTTTATGGAACCATGCCGCATTGGTTTTTACCCATCGGTATCGCGATTGCTACCATGGCCGCCATTATTGCCAGCCAAGCCATGATATCGGGTTCGTTCACACTTGTTTCCGAAGCCATTCGCCTCAATTTGCTGCCCAAACTCACCGTTGTTTTTCCTACCTACCTCAAAGGCCAGTTGTACGTGCCGGCAGTCAACACCTTGCTTTGGATTGGCTGTGTTGTTGTAGTACTTTATTTCAAGGAAAGCTCCGCAATGGAGGCCGCTTATGGTTTATCGGTTACCATCACCATGATGATGTCGACCATTCTTTTGGCGAACTTTTTTGTGGTAAAAAGGGTGCCTGCATGGCTGATCTGGATTTTCCTTATTTGGTACCTGTGCTTTGAAGGCGCCTTTTTTGCCGCCAACATCCTGAAATTTAAAGAAGGTGGGTTCCTGACCATAATTATAGCGTCTGTGCTGTTTTTACTCATGTTCATCTGGGTGAGAGCCAAGAAAATTAAAGAACGGTTTAGTGATAATGTAAAAGTAAGGGACTACCTCGATCAACTTATTTCCCTGAGCAACGATGAAAGTTTACCCAAATATGCAACCAATCTGGTTTTCTTGAGTACAGCCAAATCGGTGCGTAAGGTTGAAGAAAACATCATGTATTCCATCCTGCAAACCCAGCCCAAACGTGCCGATGTTTATTGGTTTGTACACATCGAAGTAACCGACGAGCCTTACACCATGGAATACAGGGTGAATGCGATTGCATCCGATGATGTTTACAAAATATCGTTCCGACTCGGATTCCGCGTTGAACAAAGGATGAACCTGTTTTTGAAAAAAGTGGTCGAAGATCTCATCGAGAGTGGCGAAGTGAACATTGAAAACCGTTACCATTCCACACGTGAAGACATACCAACAGGCGATTTCAGGTTTGTGATCATGCAGGAATTCCTTTCCAACGAAAATGATCTGCCGGTGCTCGAGCAAATGGTCATGAGCGTTTACCTTGCCGTGAAAAGATTTACGGCTTCACCGCAAAACTGGTTTGGCCTCGACAGCGACTCTGTGGTCATTGAAAAAGTGCCGTTGGTGTTGCGTCCTGTTAAAGATTTCAGGCTTCGCCGCATCATTTGATTGGTATGAAAATTCTCATCCTGCGTTTCAGTTCCATCGGCGACATTGTGCTTACCACACCGGTGGTGCGATGCCTTCGCGAACAAACAGGCGCGGAAGTACATTTGCTGTGCAAAAAAGCATTTGTAAACATTTACGACGGCAATCCATACCTGAACCGTTGCTGGACTTTTGAAAAAGAAGTGGATGAAGTAACGGATGCCCTGAAAAAGGAAAAATTCGACCTCATCATCGATTTACACAACAACCTGCGTTCGATGCGGGTCAAATTCGCCTTGCGCAGCCCTTCGAAGTCGTTTGACAAACTCAACCGCGAGAAATGGCTTTTGGTCAATTTTGGCATCAACCGTTTGCCTGAAAAACACATCGTACACCGCTATCTTGATACAGTGAAACATCTCGGAGTTGTTTACGACGGCCGCGGACTCGATTTTTTCATTCGTCCAGAAAACCAGGTTGATCCCGCTGTTTTGCCTCCCCACCCTTTTGTGGTTGTGGTAATAGGGGCGGCCCACGCCACTAAACGCCTCACCGATACCCAACTCATTGCGCTTTGTTCCGGTTTGAAAAACCCCGTTGTTTTACTTGGCGGCAAAGAAGACACAGAAAGAGGCAACACCATTGCCGAACAAGCCGGAGTGCATGTTTCAAACTTGTGCGGTAAACTCAACCTGCAGCAATCGGCTTCCGTACTCAGGCAATCGGCTACGGTTTGTACCCACGACACCGGCTTGATGCACATGGCTGCGGCTTTGGATAAAAACATGGTTTCGGTTTGGGGCAATACCGTGCCGGCTTTCGGTATGACACCCTTTTTCCCCGATGGTTCCAACGCCCGGCATGCTTTGATGGAAGTATTGGGACTGCCTTGCCGGCCATGCTCAAAAATAGGGTACTCTTCCTGCCCTAAAGAGCATTTTCGCTGCATGCTCGACCAAAAAACCGATACTTTGCTGCACGCCATTAATGACCAAACAGGATTTTCGAAATGACGGAAAAACTCCAAAACTGAATTTTTAACAAATTACGTTCGCAGGCGTAGAATTGGTTTGCCATTTTTACGCTAATTTTCGCCGTAGTAAGCGAAGGTTGAGAAATACAACACGCTTCAAACAGATGAAACTCTTTTTCAAAACATTCGGATATGCACATTAAAAGACTACTAAGCCTACTTACCGGAATGTTGCTCATGGCAAGCGCATGGGCTCAGGACATCCACTTTACCCAATTTTACATGTCGCCGATGACGCTCAACCCCGCAATGGCTGGTAACTTTGAAGGCACCGTTCGCATCGGTGGCATTTACCGCGATCAATGGGCTAGTGTCATTCAAGAGCAGTTCCAAACCTCTTCAGTCTGGGTTGATGCGCCCATCATCCGTGGTTTTCGCCGCCGCGACTGGGTGGGTGTCGGTTTTATGGCGTATTCCGATAAAGTCGGGGTTGGCGGTCTTTCACACACCGCTGGTAAGATCGGAGCTGCTTACCACTTTGCACTTGACAAAAAAGGCAACACATACATCTCGCTCGGTGGCCATTACGGTGGCGAACAACGCAAAGCCGACGGCAACAGATTCCAGTTTCAGGACGGTCTTGAAAATTCGCCTGCAGGCTCCTACAACCCAGGAAACAGCATCGACAACGGCCGCATCATGGGCAATGCAAATTACAACGACGTTGACGGTGGACTGGTGCTGACCTCTAGGCTCAACAAAACCATGGACTTTAACATTGGTTTTTCCATGTACCACATCGGCGAACCCAATTACAGCCTCCTCGGTACGGCCGGAGCAGGTGGCGGTGGTTCTGCGGGCACCTCCCAGCTGCCGCGTCGTTCCGTATTTCACGGCCAGTTCAATGTGGCCCTTACTGAAAAATGGTCGCTTAGTCCTCAGTTTCTTTTCCAGACCATGAGCGGCGCCGACGAAGTTGTGGTTCAAGCCATGAGCGGTTACCTTCTAAATCCGGAAAAAGACATAACACTCAAATTCGGTTTGGGCTACCGCTTGTCCGACGCCATAAATGCACTCGTCGGCATGAAATACAAAAATTTGAACGTTGGACTTGCTTACGACATCAACACTTCCGGCTTAAACTCGATAAGCAATTACCGTGGCGGTTTTGAAATAGCCGCCAATTACATCATCAAAATTTACAAACCGGCTGTTCCAAAACCCAAGGTGCTTTGTCCGCGCTACTAAACCGCGCAAACTCCGTAACAAACCTATCGAATTCTTGTCAGCCAACACCATCATGAAGAAACTTTCCTTTTTGATCATACTCACCCTCGGATGCGCTATTGTGGCCCAAGCACAGCCCATCAACCGGGCTACCCCCGAGTCGATGAAACGCGCCGCAGAAGAAGCGGAACAAACCAACAACCCATATTACGCCCTCGAACAATACGAAAAGATATACGAGGAGTCGAAAGACAAAGCTGTAATGGTTAAAATCGCCCAGCTCAACATGGAACTTCGCGATTATGCCGACGCCGAACGACAGTTTGGCAGGCTCGTTTTGCGCGATCGCAAACAGGAGTACACCGAACTGTTGTATCCCTATGCAATGTGCCTAAAGTACAATGGCAAATACGCCGAATCCGTTGATTTTTTCAACCAATACCTTGCGGTAGGCAAAGATTCCGTACTTCTGGAATCGTCCAAACGTGAAATTGCAGGCGCTGAAATGGCCCGTAAAGCCAAACAAGCCGATAACCTGCTCGTGAACAACGCAGGTAAAAAAGTAAACAAACCACAAACCGAGTCGTCACCTTTTTCCAGCGAGGGCAACCTATACTACGCCTCTATGGATGCCAAGGATGTTATTACTGCCGATGATAAAGGCGGTGAAGATTGGTACTCGAAAGTGGTTGTTTCCAGCGTTGGCGCCAACAATGAATACGGTGAAGCAACCGTATTGGGCACGGAAATCAACCGCGAAGGTTACCACCAGGGCAACGTAAGCATCAGTCCCGATGGCGGTACCTTGTATTTTACCAGGGTGTTGCTAACCAACAACGTCGTTAGCGAAAGCAAAATATTTTACGCTTTCAAAGGCAACGATGGCTGGGGCGCCGCCAATGAAGTTGTAGGTGTGAACGGCGATTACATCGCCAAACACCCCTCGCAAGGTGAACTTTTTGGTGAAAAAGTGCTTTTTTTCGTGGCAAACATGCCCGGAGGAAAAGGCGGTTTCGACATCTATTACGCAGCGAAAAAAAGCGACGGCGTATTCGGATTGCCTGTCCGCCTGCCCGACGGTGTGATCAACACCACCTCCGATGAGGTTAGTCCCTTCTACAAGGATGGCAAACTTTATTTCAGCTCGGCAGGTCGCACAGGGTTTGGTGGACTTGATGTATACGAAGCCGAGTGGAACGGTTCGGTGTGGAGCGAACCCCGCAACCTGGGCTCCGGCATC
>Ga0209181_10006669_pt1 | contig 16092 bp, 15 predicted proteins | sample MAT05_FD_187208 | JGI IMG/M metagenome (GOLD analysis project Ga0209181, IMG submission 187208) | Freshwater microbial communities from Lake Fryxell liftoff mats and glacier meltwater in Antarctica - MAT-05 (SPAdes) (version 2) | ecosystem: Environmental > Aquatic > Freshwater > Ice > Liftoff... | reverse complement strand
TGCACCAACTTGCCTGAGGCGCGCCGTTCATGACGAAAATCCGCAAGGGTCAGGCCCCGGCGCCGCTGACGCGCGCCGAATTCCATCAACGGTTCATCGGACGCTACTACGATCCGGCCTACGAGGTAGAGCGCGCGGCGATCGGACGCCTGGAGGACATCGCCTGGGACGCGCACCAGGAGGGCCGCAAGGCCCCGATCACACGCCCGGCGGGCCGGGGCTATGCCGACCCGTCCTATCCCATCTCGGTGGAGTGGCTTGAAACCCGCAAACGCCTCAAGGCCGCCCAAAAGCGCTGGCACGACAAGTCGAGCCCGTCGCGCGTCCTCATCATTTGCGGCAGCGCGCGCAACGACGGCACCTGTCCGGGAGAGATTTCCAAGACCTGGCGATTCACCGAAAGCGCGCGCCATGTGGTACAGGGCCTGGGCGCCGAGGCGGACGTGCTCGACCTGAGCCTGGTAACCTCCGAGTACGGTCGCACCATCCATCCATGCAAGGGATGCGTGTCGAGCGCGATGCCGCTATGCCACTGGCCCTGCAGTTGCTATCCGAACCACGCGCTTGACCAGACCCACGACTGGATGGCCGAGATCTACGAACGCTGGGTGGCGGCGCACGGGGTCATCATCCTCGCGCCGACATACTGGTACCAGTCGCCCAGCCCGCTTAAGCTGATGATCGACCGCATGGTTTGTGCCGATGGCGGCAACCCCGATCCGAGCTCGACCCATGGCAAGAAGGTGGCCGAGGCGAAACGCATTGAGGAAAAGGGCTGGGACTTTCCGAAACACGTGGCCGGACGCGTATACGGCGTGGTGGTGCATGGCGATGTCGCCGGGGTCGAGGTGCATCGGCGCAACCTGACCGATTGGCTCGAATGGATGGGATTGATCGCCGCCGGTGCAGCGGCGAAACTCGATCGCTACATCGGCTTCTACGAACCCTACTACAACAGCCACGACACGCTCGACAAGGACACGGACGTGCAGGAAGAGGTACGCAATGTGGCGCGCGCGGTGGCCGGCGCGGTGGCGCAACTGCGTGCCGGCGAGTTGGCGCAGCCCGACCGCAGAATCAAATGGCCGCGACCGAAGTAAGGAAACCAGCCTTGAAGCACCCACCGATCTCCATCTCCAAAGCCCAAGACGCTGGTGCGACAGGAAGACGAATTAACCGACGAAGGTGCGCGCCACCACCAGGGCTCGCGGGAGCCGGACTGCCGCCTCAATCGATTGAGATTGCGCGCCATCGAGCGCTGCCCGGATCACTTAGCCAGGCGGCACGCCGCCGCAACGCCGCGCGCGGACCTGGCCAAGCCGGCAGCGGTTGATCTTCCATCGGTAGACAAGCGCCGGCTGGCCGATTGAAATTCTGGTGGGCCATATGGTGATTTGGTCGCGCGGGGTTCGTGGGTCAGGCCGCCAGGGCGGGGTAGTCGGTGTAGCCCTTGGCGCCGGGCACATAGAACGTCGCCATGTCCGGCACATTGAGCGGGGCTTCCTTGCGCATCCGCGCCACCAGGTCGGGGTTGGCCAGAAACGCGCGTCCGAAAGCGACCAGATCGCCGCGCTGGTCGAGCAGTGCCTGTTCGGCGCTGGCGCCATCGAAGCCTCCGGAAAGGATGAACAGGCCCGCGAACCCGGCGCGCAGCTTGTGTTTGAAGTCGGCGGGAACCGGCGGCGCGCCCATGCTCGAGTGATCGACCAGGTGGATGTAGAGCAGGCCCGCGGCGGAAAGGGAGTTTGCCAGCGCCAGATACTGCGCCTGAACTTCGGGAAACTCGCCGGTGCCGTTGAAGACGCCATAGGGCGAGAGGCGGATGCCGACCCGGTCGGAGCCGATCGCGGCGACCGTGGCGCGCACGATCTCCAGCGCCAGGCGGTTGCGACCTTCGATGCTGCCGCCATGGCCGTCGGTGCGCAGGTTGACGAGTGGATTGAGAAACTGCTCGATCAGGTAGCCATTGGCGCCATGCAATTCGACCCCGTCGAACCCCGCGTCGAGCGCGAGTTTCGCGGACGTCGCGTATTCCTCCACGGCGTGCGCGATGTCGCCCCCGGTCATCGCTCGCGGCGCACTGTACGGCTGCATGCCCAGCGTATCGGTGTATAGCTCGCCCGGGCAGGCTGCGGTGCCCGGCCCGATCACCTCGGCGCCGCCCGGCAGGTTGGCGACATGTGCCACCCGGCCGCAGTGCATCAACTGCACGAAAATCTCGCCGCCTTGCGCATGGACAGCAGCCGTCGCGGCTTTCCAGGCCTCCACCTGCACCTTGTCGTACAACCCGGGGATGCGCGGGTAGCCCAGGCCGTTGGGGCTGGGCGACGTGCCCTCGGTGATGATGAGACCGGCTGTCGCGCGTTGACCGTAGTAGGTTGCCATCAGTGCATTGGGCGTGTGATCGGGCGTCGCCCGGCTGCGTGTCAGGGGCGCCATCACCATGTGATTGGTCAGTTGCAGCGAGCGGGCTGAAAACTTGTCGAAAAGCATGGAGTGGAATCCTGGTGAGGTTGGATCGTGCGGTGTACGAGAGCGCGTCGCCGGGGAAGTCCGGGATGGTCGACCGGCACATCCTCCGCGTCGAGCTTCTTCAGGTCTGTTCGACGGTGCACGCAGCGTTGAACGCGGGCAGATTTCTACGGCGTGACCAGGCCAGGCCGAGCGAGGCCGTGTGCGGTCCGGGCGCGTAATCGGGAACGCGTGCCCGCGGGGAACGCGTGCCCGCGGGGAACGCGTGCCCGCGGGGAACGCGTGCCCGCGGGGAACGCGTGCCTGCGGGGAACGCGTGCCCGCGCGACCAGATCAGGCCCTGGTGGCTGCATGACAGCGCGGGACCGAGTCACACGGCGAATCGAATCGACCTGTCCATCACCGGTGCGCGCCTCGAGTGCGCCCTAAAACGCTTCATCCCACGCAATCGAAAGCCGCGTTGCCGACTGGATCAGTCCGACCATGCTGTATGTCTGCGGAAAATTGCCCCAAAGTTCGTGGGTCACCGGGTCGATATGCTCGGCCAGGAGCCCCAGGCGGGTACGGCAGCCCAGTAGCTTGGTGAACAGCGCACGTGCCTCCTCGCGCCTGCCGAGCGCGGCGAGGGCATCGATGTACCAGAACGTACAGACGAGAAAGGCGTTTTCCGGGGCGCCGAAATCGTCGGCACCCGCATAGCGGAAAATGAAGTCACCGCGCCGCAATTCCCGTTCGACGGCAGCCACTGTCGACGCGAAGCGCGGATCGCCCGCCGCGATGAAACCGAGTTCATGCATAAGCAACAAACTCGCGTCCAGCGCGTCGCCGCCAAAGTCGGCGACGAAGCTCTGGCGGCGCGGATTCCAGGCCGCCTCGCAGATGCCCTTGTGTATGCGGGTCGCGCGCGCGCTCCAGTACGCCGTCCTCTGCGCCAGCCCGAGGTGCGCACCGATCTTGGCGAGCCGGTCGCATGCCGCCCAGCACATCAGCGCTGAAAACGTGTGGGTCTTGCGCGAGCCGCGCAGTTCCCACAGGCCGGCATCGGGCTCCTGCCACAAATCCGCAGCATGTTCGCCCAGCGCTTCGAGCTGGTTGAACAGGGCTTCGCTGCCGGTACGCGTGAGGCGTTTGTCGAAAAAGACATGGGCGGCCGCCAACACCACCGAGCCATAGACGTCGTTCTGAAGCTGCAGGGCCGCCTGGTTGCCGATACGCACCGGCCCCATGCCCCGGTACCCTGCAAGGGTGGCGATTTCGCTTTCCGGCATGTCGACACGCCCGTTGATCCGGTAGACCGGTTGAAGAAATCCGTCCTTCGCCTGGGCGGCGACGTTGACGATGTAGTCGAGGTAACGTTCCATCGTGGCCGTGGCATTCAGGCGATTGAGCGCGTTGACCGTGAAGTAGGCGTCGCGTAGCCAGCAGTAGCGGTAATCCCAGTTACGCGCGCTGCCGGACGCCTCGGGAATCGATGTCGTCACCGCGGCGATGATCGCGCCGGTGTCGTCGACCGCGGAGAGCTTCAGGGTAATGGCGGCGCGGATGATGGCTTCCTGCCATTCGAAGGGAATCGCCAGGCCACGTACCCATTCGCGCCAATAGGCGACCGTCTGTTCGCAGAAGCGTCGCGCCACCTCACCCACCGAACCCTGCAGCGTCTCGTCCGGGCCGAGGATGAAGTCGAGTTCGCCAACGAGCGCGAATGGCGTTTCCTCGACCATCGCGGTGATCGAGCAGTTGGTGGTCAGGCGTGTCACGTATTCCGGGCCGACATAGCGCACGTGATTGCTGCCCCAGGTCCGCTGGGAGCGCGCGCTCCCGTAGCCGCGGGCTTGCCTCAAGCGGACCGTCAGCAACGGACTGCCGGACAGGCAGCGCACGCGACGCACCAGCATGGTCGGGCTGAACATGCGGCCAAAATGCAGAAAGCGCGGAGCGAAGTCGGTTATTTCGATAACGCCGTTCTTGGTGTCGAACAGGCGGGTGACGACAACGGCGGTATTGGCCAAGTATTCCTGTTCACTCCTGGCGAAATCGGCGAGTTCGAAGCGGAAGTACCCGAAATCATCGTCTTCGGCGCTGTTCGCGCGCGGCCGCAGGAGCGAGCAGAACACGCTGTCGCCGTCAACGCGCGGCAGGCAGCACCAGACGATTTCGGCGCGCTCGTCGATCAGGGCGGAAACACTGGCGTTGCCTACCAGAGCGAGTTCAAGGTCGGAATTCATGCGGTTCGGTCCGTCGCGGCATAGGCGATCCATCCGGCCAGCCAGCCCCGCACGGCCGCGGCGTCCGCCAGCCGGGCGCGGGCCTGGGATTCCCCGCTTCCGACCTTGATCGAATGCCCACCCAGCGCATTGACCGTGCAAAAGCCGTATTCGTCGGTGAGGTCGTCGCCGACAAAAACCGGCACGCGTCCGCCAAACGGCGCCTCCTGCATGTAGTCCTCGATGGTGCTGCCCTTGTCGTAGCCGGTGGGCTTGATTTCGAACACCAACTTGCCGATCTGCATTTCGTACACCCCGCCAAGCATGCGGAGCGCCGCCGCCACTGCGTCGCGTGCGGCGCCGGCGAGTTCGGGAGCGCGGCGAAAGTGCAATGCAAGGCTCTGCCCCTTGTCCTCGAACAGCAAACCCGGGCTCGCCGCCGCATAGGCCGACAGGCGCGCCGACACAGTACGAAGAAGCTCGCGGCGCGCGGCGTGGCGGTGCACGTTGCCGCCCGCATCACGGCGCTCGACGCCATGCTGACCGGCCGCCAAAAGGCGTTCTGGCGCGAAAAGACGGTCCAGATCGCGCAGCGAACGTCCGCTGATCAGCGCGAGCGCGCCGCCCGCCGCCCGTCTCAGGTTTGTCAGCAATTCGGACAATTCATCGTCGACCCGGACCGCAGCGGGCGTGGCAGCGAGGTCCAGCAGAGTGCCGTCCAAATCGAGGAAAAAGCACCAATCGCGCGCATACGGCGGCAGCGGCGCGACAGCACGTGCCTCCGACATGTCCGTCATGCTACCTGCCTGAGCGCGGCGCGCGAAAGCACCCGGCGGCGATGGCGCATGCGCCCGGCGTCGAGCAGCATGCGTCCGGCCCAACGGTAGACGTTGAATTCCTGCACCAGGCCGCGCATGCTCTTCATGCGCGCCTGTTGCTCTTCCAGTGGCATGGTCAGGGCAAGCTTGAGCGCCGTGGCGCATTGCTCGACGTCGTAAGGGTTGATGATCAGCGCCTCGGCCAGCTCACGCGCGGCGCCGGCAAACTGCGACAGGATCAGCACGCCGGCGCAGTCGGCACGCGCCGCGACGAACTCCTTGGCCACCAGGTTCATGCCGTCGTGCAGGCTGGAAACGAAGCACAGTTCGCAGGCGCGATAGTAGCGGTAGACGCTGGCGGCGTCGTGGTGTTCGATGAGCAGGACGATGGGCTGATAACTCTCGCGACCAAAGCGCCGGTTGATGCGCGCGGCGGCGGCACGCACGCGCGCCTCGAAATCCTGGTACTCGTCGATAGAGGAGCGCGAAGGGGCAGCGATCTGCACGAAGGCGAAGCGCCCGATCCAGTCTGGTTCGAGCTCGAGCAATCGCTCGACCGCCCGAAAGCGTTCGATGATTCCTTTGGTGTAATCGAGCCGGTCGACGCCGACTCCGAGCCTGATCTCGGGAGGAAGCCCCAATTCACGGAGCACGGCCGCGCGGCATTCGGCCGGATCGGGCAGGCCGGCCAGCGCCGCCGGCGGCCATTCGATCGAGATTGGGTAGCGGTGCACCTCGGTTGGTTCGCCGCCATGGGTGATGCTGAAGATATCGCGATCCACACGTGCCTCCAGATAGCGGTCCACCGTATCGAAAAAATTATTGCAGTGATACTGGGTATGGAAACCCAGGATGGAGGAACCGAGCATGCCTTCGAGAATCTCTTCCCGCCATGGGCAGATGCCGAAAGTCTCGGGGTTGGGCCAGGGAATGTGCCAGAAAGTGATGATGGTCGCACGTGGCAGGCGCTCGCGGATCATGCCGGGCAGCAGGGCAAAGTGGTAATCCTGCACCAGGACGATCGGATCCTCGGTGTGTGCCTCTTGCACCACCACGTCGGCGAAGCGGCGATTGACCGCGCGGTATTGCTCCCAGTCCTGCGCACGGAAAGTCGGCCGGGTGTGCGCGATATGGCACAGCGGCCAAAGTCCTTCGTTGGAAAAGCCATAGTAGTAGCCCGCCTCCTCCTCCTTGGAAAGCCAGACGCGGCGAATCCGGTAGCTGGGCTTGTCCGGCGGCACCATTACGCGGTCGTGCTTGTCGACCACCTCGCGATCGGCGGGCCCGCTGCCGTGCGCAATCCAGGTGCCGGAACAGGCGCGCATCACCGGCTCGAGGGCCGTGACGAGCCCGCTGGCGGGGCGCTGCACCTCAAGGACGTTGTTGCGCCGGGCGTGGATGTAGGGTTCGCGGTTGGAGACGATCAGTACTTGGTCGCCCTTGAGTTCCTGCTTGAGGATGTTGCGCAGGGTCTCGGGCGTCCATGACATTTGAGCCTCGTCCCGGCTGGCGCGCTCGGCCTCGATTTCGCGCACCAGCAGTTGCAGGTCGCGCGCGATCGGACGCAGTTCCGGCGCCGGCTGTCCGGCGCGCGCGCCGCGGATCGACTCGCCGGTGATGATCGCCTTGATCCCCGACATCCAGCCGCGCCAGCTGAGTTCGGCTATCACCACGGTGATGAGGGAAACCACGGCCGCGATCGCCGCGAACAAGACGAAGACATACTGCTTGGTGTCGTCGGTGCGCCGCTGCACGAAGCTCATGTCGTGCACGATCGCCAGATAGCCGATCTCCTGCCCTTCAAAATCGATCGGCTGGAGCGCAACGTGGAGCGCGCCGCCTGAGTGCGCGAGTACGTGGGAATGCTCGGTGGCGCGCTGCCCGAGACCCGGGCACTTCACGTCCTCGGGGAAAGCTGTGGTCCGATAGACGAGCTTGCCGGTTTTGTCGCAAAAGCCGAGGGCGAAAAGCCGCTCGTCTTGAATGATCGCGTTGAAATATTTCTGTACCTTGATGCGCGATCCCTCGCGCGTCAGGTCGGCCACGCGGTCACGCATCGTGTTGGCAATCAGGGAGGTGCGGATGTCGAGATCGCGCACGAACCATTTGAGTGTCAACTGGTCGACCAGCGGGACGACCGCGTACGCGATTGCGGCAAGCGCGATGCCCAACGGGATGACGAAGCGCAACGAAAGGCGCATGCCGTTCCTTCCTGCGGGACAAGGCCCGCTAGCGGTTCAAAAAAGGTCGAACACGAACCCGATTCGGGTCGCCGGCCACGGTTGCGCGCACTTTCGATCCGGGGTCGCGGGCGTGCCTGAAAACAGCATAGCCCGGCTTTTATATTTGTGCAAATACAATCACCGAAATTGTGTATCATCAGTCGCGTTAGGCATTGTGCCGGACCAGGAGGGCACTTCATCGTGCCTTTGGCGGGCTCCAGCGGCGCCCGCCCTTTTTTCTAGATTTCCGACAGCGGCGTCTTCTTGCCGCTGGCGTCGCGCACGCGGAGCAAGCTGGTGAGTTTGAAAAGATGCTTTCCGAGCGCGACAAGATCTTCTGTAGAAAGACGCTTGAGTGCATCCGGCAGCACCCCTTCCGGAGGACCGGGCGCCTTCGCTACGGCCCTCCTTGCCGCAGGCGTGAGGAAGAGCCGCACGACGCGCTGATCCGCCGGGTCGCGCCTGCGCTCAATATGCCCTTCACGTTCCAGACGCTCGATCAGGTTGCTGGCGGTCGATTGATGGATCGACATCGCTCTTGCCAATTCCGTCACCCGGAGCCCGGGTTTTTTCGCAACCTCGGAAAGTACCCACAACTGCGCGCCGCTCACTCCTGCGCTTTCCTCGACAGACCTGAAGTGTTTGCGCACCGATTTGAATATAAGGCGAAATTGGCCGAGGACCGCGATGGCTTGGGCCGCGTGCGGATCGGCGCCCTTTTTGGGGTCTTGCAGTTCCGGCACAGCGGGCGCCGAAGGGGCCGCACGACGCGCTTTACTTTTCGATGAACTGGCGGAGCTTGTGGTCATGGAAATCGCATTTTCGATCGCATTGTTCTTCTTGTCCATCATTTCAGGCATGCTGGGCATCGGCGTTGCGATTGTCGCGGTTCCGGTCCTGTCGATCGGCTTGAGCGATCTGGTCAATCAGGTCCACCCGCCAAGCCTGATCCTGAACGGCGTTACGGCGTTACGGCGTTAGTCTCCGCCTTTCACACATGGCGCCAGACACTCGCTTCGTCCTCGTTCTCTGCCTGGTGGGCGCAGCGGGTTCTTATGTCGGCGCTCGACTCGCGACCACACGCATCGCCCCGCTGATGCTTCGCCGCATCTTCGTGACCGCGATCATCGGGACCACAAGCCTGCGGGCGCCGAGGCTCCTGGCTTGAATCGAGGAGGGGCCGGACCGGCACCGCCCGCGGATTGCGCTGTCGATGGTCCCGAAGGAGAAAACGCGACCTTTTATCATCCGTTCAATGGTATTATATTTGTACAAATATTTTTGAAGGAGCGAATGATGATGCGACTTGCACTGACGGTCATTGCGATTGGCATACTGGTTTCCGCCTGTTCGTCGACGCCGCCCAAACCTGCAGAGGTCGCCGCAGCTCCGGCCTCGAAAGCAGCACCTTCTCCACCCCCCTCGGCCGGGGTAGCGCCGGTAACCGCCCAGCCCAAGGTGACCGTGGAGACCGACGCACAGAAGCGCGACCGCATTGCCAAGGCGCTGGCGGCGCACAGCATTTTCTTCGACTATGACGATTTTTCCATCAACGCAAAGTACCAGGACGTCCTGAAGCAGGATGTCGATCTCCTCAGGTCCGCGCCGCAGATGTCTTTGCGGCTGGTGGGCAGTGCCGACGAGCGCGGCAGTTCCGAATACAACCTCGCGCTGGGGCAAAAGCGTGCCGAGGCGGTGCGACGCGCCCTGACGCTACACGGCATCGCGGAGTCCAGGCTGGAAGCAGTCAGCTATGGCAAGGAGAAGCCGCGCGGGCTGTGCCATGAGGAGAAGTGCTGGGCGGAAAACCGGCGCGTCGATATGTCAGGCAAGTAAGGCGCCAACGCCGGCTCGCCGCAGCGCGGCGCCGATCGGCGGTTCACGATTCGACGATCAGCTTCACCCGCTCGACCTTGACACGCACCCGCAGCCATCTTTCGATGCGCAACCTTTCCTCTGGGGTCAGCGGCTTGGTTACCGTCAGGCTGACCAAGAGAAGCTTGTCACTCCCTTGTCCGATCCGGCCTTGGTTGCAAACGCTTCTGCAAGGGCGACGGACCGGATTTGCGGATATTGTGCGTGGAACTCCTGCGAAATCTCGGTCCATCTTGCCTGCGCCGCAGATGCTTCCTGGACCTTTGCTTGCAGCGCCTGAATCTGGCGGGCTTTTTCTTCCAGCGAGCGTTGGCTCTCCTTGTACAGGTCGGTCATGATGCCAGCGCGCCGGACCTTCATGTCCGGCTGCTGTGCGGTCGATTGATGGACAACCAGTTCAGCGCCTTCGATGCCGTAGTTGCGCAATCTTTCACGGGAAGCTCGACCTGCTCACGCCGAATCACATCGCCGACTACCGTGACCTCGATCGAGCGACTTGCCGGGTCGACGTTGGTCTCGGCCACATGCGTTCCCTTCAATGTCAGTTCCTGCTTGACTAACTCCTTGGCACGCCCTTTGAACAGTTCGTTCCTGACCAACTGGTAGGCGATATAGCAGCTCGGCAAGACAGTCACGAATACGACGAGGGTCAGGTAGCGCCGCACCTTCACTTCGTTCCTGGCGTCGACGAAATGCTCGTGCGGCGCTTTGATGAGCCATATGATCACGACGGTCGAAAACGCGATGAACACGCAGTTGATGGCGAACAGATAGATGGCGCCGAAAAAGAATTCCGGGTTGCCGGTCGTCAGGCCATAGCCGGCCGTGCACAGCGGCGGCATCAGGGCGGTCGCGATGGCAACCCCGGAAACGACGTTCGTCCGCTCCCTTCGAGTGGCGCCGATGACGCCGGCCAGTCCGCCGAACAGCGCAATCAGGACGTCCCAGATCGTAGGGTAGGTTCTTCCGAGCAGTTCGGAGCCGGACTCGGTAAGGGGACTGGCGAAAAAATAGAGGGCCGAAATGAGCAGGCTCACGACGGATGCGATGCCGAGATTGCGAAAGGACTTCCTGATCAGGGCGGAGTCGTAGATGCCCACGCAATAACCAATGCCCATGATCGGCCCATGAGCGGAGAAATGAGCATGGCGCCAATGATCACTGCGGCGGAATTGACGTTCAGGCCGATCGGCGCGATGAAGATCGCGAAGATGAGAATCCAAAAATTGGTCCCGCGCAATTCCACGCCACCGCGCAGGTTCTCGTCGATGACCGTGTCGTCCGCCTTGTCAAGCACCAGGCTGAATCGCGCCGCGACGGCCGCTTTGAAGCGCTGCACCAGAGCTCTGGCGTCGGACTGTCAATGGCCATTTGCCATCCTCGGTTAGCGGATATTGCCGCGGGACTTCAATTCTCCCAGCATTCGCAAGAGCGGCGTGACAGTCAGGCCCTGGACCAGAATCGAGAACGCAACCACGGCAAAGGTGAGAACGACGATCTGACCACGATAGGGAAGATCGACCGGCAGGCCAAGCGCCAGGGCCAGTGCCAGGGCGCCGCGCAATCCCCCCCAGAACAGGACGTGCTGGTGCGCCGACGAGACCCGCAATCCGGATCTCATGAACACAGCGCAGAGCGGATAGATCGCAACCGCGCGGCCGAGTGTCACAAGGAGGATGGCAACCAATGCGGGGCCCCAAAGCCCGGTCAGATCCTGTTGCGCTTCGTGGACGCCGATCAGAAGGAAAATCAGCGAATTGGCGACAAACGCGGCGTACTCCCAGAACGCTTCGACCGCCCCGCGGCCACGGGCTGAAATGGCGCCGAGCGACCCTGTATTACCCAGGATCAGGCCGGCGACAAGCGTTGCCAAAACGCCCGACATGTGGAAGTGCTCGGCCAGCAGAAACGAGCCGTATGCGGCGATGGTTGTAAAGGTTATTTCCACCAGATGGTCTTCGGTCTTGCCTGCAAGATAGAGAGTCCCCAGCGCAACCACGGCGCCGCAGGCCGCACCACCGCCGACTGTGAGCAGGACTTCGGTAACCACCCCGGTCGCAGTCAACTGGTGGCCAGCGGCCACGGCGACGAGCACGCCGAACATCACAGCCGCGGCGCCGTCGTTGAACAAGCTTTCCGATTCCACCAGGATACGCAGGCGCCCGCTCACACCGGCCTCCTTGAAGGTCGCTATCACCGAGACCGGGTCAGTCGCGGAAATCAGTACGCCGAATATGGCCGCACTGAGCCATGGCCAGCCAGCGAAGTAGTGCATGCCGACGCTCGTGATCGCTGCCGCCAGTGCCACGCCGAGCGTTGCCATCGGGATGACCACCGGCAGTTCCCTGCGCAGCTCCCGCCAAGGGAGCGCCAGCGCTGCCTCGAAAATGAGCGGTGGGAGCAGCGCTGAAAAAATTACTTCTTTGGTGAGCACGACGCTCTTGCCTGCCGGCAGCAGAGTCACTACCGCGCCTGTAAGAACGAGCCCGACGCTGTAAGGGACGCGCAGCCTGCGTGACAGCATCGCAACTACGCCGGCGATCAGCAATAAAATTTCAAGTCGTTCGATCGTGAAACCCATCAGGCTCTTTTCAACCGCTACTTTATGCGCGAGAACTACGTTGCCGGCAGACGGGCCCGTGCCCGCCAAAAATCGATCGAAGCCGGGCCTCGCCCCGCGCCGCTTCGCCAAGCGCGGAATTGCATGCACGCAAAACGAGGCTTGAGCTTAGGCGCCGCTCGGGCAGAGGCGGTGCTACGGCCGGACTGTTTCGAGAAGCCGCGCACTCACGAAGGCGCACACCCACGCGTTGCAGAAATACAGGGAAGCAAGGTCGCCTTGTTGCAAAAGGCGACCGTCTTCCAACGTAACAGGCGGCGCCGCAAATCCCTGGTTAAGGACGGTGCCGACAAAGACACCATGTCAACGATCGAGATTGCCGCAATCGCCTTTTCGGGTTTCCGCCCAATTGCTGTTCGACCTGATGGTCAACATTTTTCATAGTCTTCCCGGTCGCCGCCGCAAGCGGCGAAATTCTCCTTCCCTTCGAAGTCACGCCCATGCCCTCTACCAGCAAGGCTTTCCGGGCATGCGCACCGGAAGTTGTCGGCAAGCAGCAACCGGTCGATGCGAATGCCCCGCATCAGGCAGGGCTACAACCGATGCGTTGCCCAGGTGAGGGCCAGGAAGTCTGCCGACGCCGCTAGCAACGCCTACCGCGCTGCTATTTGGGCAGGCTTCGCAGGGTACCTGGCGGCTCGACCCATACGAAGCGTTCCTGCACCAGCTTGCCACCGGACTTGACATTGAACCGGACGACCTTGGTATCGCCATGCCGCGTAGCTTCGATGGTGTATTGCGCAGGCTTCAAGCGCAGAAGCAGCAGCGGGCCCTGCCCTTCAAGTCGCGCAAGCACCGCATTTCCCGACTTGATCGTCACCGCCGCGTCAGCGACCCATTGGCCGTGGAGATTGGAGGCCTCGACCGCAGACAATTCCAGCAGTGCGCTGTATTGATCGGCCTGACCGCGGATAGCTTTCTCTTCCCCATCGCCGATACCACCGGACAAATACGTCAGGCCTCCAAGTGTCTTCGGCGCGGGCAGCTGCGCGATGGCGTGGCCTGCGGCGAACAGGGAAATCAGGAAAAAGATTCGCAACATTTGCTTGAGCATGTCTTGTCCTCTGGAAATCAGTCACGTGGCCACCTCGCAATTATCTCGGCCTGTATCGAGTTGGTACGCGCATACCCGAATGCAAGGTGCGCGTACGGCCGCACCGCGTCTGTGCGTTGACGTACAGAGACGCCGAATTGCCGACGCGGGGTCCCCCGCCATGAAAAATATCGCGATGCGTCCCGGCTGCATTCTGCTTTGCCCAACGCTCGAGCGCGTGTGCGCTGTCACACAGACGAGGTCGCGCGGGCACCGCAGAGTGCTTACTCTCTCGGGACTTCGCCCGTTGCCGTCCCGGTCATGCAGCGTTTGGCGTGCCGATATCGGCGCATCGCGCCGCGGTAAAAAAGCCATCGAAGGAAACGACATGAAGACCACTCATACGCCTGACACGCTCACCCAGGCGAGCCTTGTCGAACCGGCGTCATTCGAGGGGCAGCCCCGTCTGCGCCAGTGCCAGCCGACCCATCGACGGGGTCCCGACAACCAGCAGGACCAGATCAGCGGGTAACTGTTCCATGCGGGGCCAGCACCGATCCGCCTGTGCGTCGCTGCCGAGTCGTCGGCGTAGTCCACGGGCGATGTCCGGGCCGGCCATCACCGAGGTCGCCGGGTGCACCGAGACGATCTGAAAAGGCTGATCGGGTCAAACGCGTGCCCGGGTGCATCCGTTGCACTTTCGTCCCCACATTCTTCCCGCTCCATGCAACGCTTCGTCTTCCTGCTGCTGTTGCTCCTCGGACTGCCGGTCCACGCCGCAAAGGTGCGCCTCGAGGCACCCGAGCCTGTGGCGGGTTTGATCGCCCGCTATATCAATCTTGAAGACAGTGCAGTGCCCGCCTCGCCTGCCGGCATGCTGCGGCGCATGCAGCTGGAAATCCCCGCGCTGCTCGCCACCGAGGGCTATTTCTCCGCTACCGTCGCGCTCAACGGCGCGACAGCGCCGGTCACCGTGGTGGTTACGCCGGGACCGCGCGCCACGATTACCGCGTTCAGCCTGAAGATCGAGGGCATGATCAGTCAAGAGCGACGCCAGGCCATCGAGCGGAAATGGTTGCTCAAGGTCGGCGCGCCGTTCCGGCAGGCCGATTGGGACGCCGCCAAGCAGGAAGTGCTGCGCGAGTTGCTCGCCGAAGACCATGCGGGCGCCAACCTGACATTCAGTCAGGCCGAGGTCGATGCCGCTGGCCACAGCGTGAGACTGCGCGTCGAATACCAGGCCGGGCCGCGCTACCGCTACGGCGAGTTGCGCATGGATGGACTGCTGCGTTATCGGCCGGAACTGGTGGAACGTTTCAATCGCAGCGTCCGGCCCGGCGCGATATACCGCGAAAGTGATCTGCTCACGCTGCAGACCAACCTGCAGAACACACCCTATTTCTCGTCGGTATTGATCGACATCGACACCAGCGCACCCGCTGCGGCCGACGGCACTGTCACTGCACCGGTCGACATCCGTGTGCGCGAACGCTCGCCGCATCGCGTCAGCTTCGGCGCAGGCGTCAGCAGCAATACCGGGGCGCGCGTCGAAGCCAACTACCGCACCGCCGACCTGTTCCATCGCGCCTGGGAATTGAGTACGGGATTGCGCATCGAACAGCTCAAGCAGACCGCGTACGCCGATGTGTTTCTGCCGCCTACGCCCGACAACTATCGCGACAGTTTCGGCGCCCTGGCCGAAAAGTCCAACATCCGCGGCTTGACCATCAACCGCGCTGCCATCGGGGCGGCTCGCGCACAACAACGCGGGCAAGTCGACTATCGCCTTGGCGTCAACTGGCAGACCGAGCAAAAACTGCCGCTCGATGCATTGCGATCCGACAACAAGGCTCTCACACTCAATCTCGGGCTGACGTGGCGCGCCAGCGGCAGCCGCCTTGACACCGGCGAAGGTCAGTCCGCGCAGTTGCAGATCGGCGGCGGCGCCAAGGCCGTGCTGTCGGACCAGAACTTTGTGCGCCTGCACGGCCGCTATCAGACCTTGTTCAACATTAACCGCAGCAACAGCATGATGCTGCGCGCCGAACTCGGTGCCACGCTGGCGAACTCGCGCCAGGGCATTCCGCAGGATTTCCTGTTTCGCGCCGGCGGTACCAATTCGGTGCGCGGCTACGCCTACCAGAGCCTGGGGGTAAGGGAGGGTTCCGCCACAGTCGGCGGACGCTATCTCGCCGTGCTGAGCGCGGAAATTACCCATTGGCTCTCCGGCCCATGGGGTATCGCCGCCTTTGTGGATGCCGGCGACGCGGCCGATACCCGCGCGGATTTCCGCTTCGCCACCGGCGTGGGTATGGGCGCGCGCTGGCGCAGCCCGGCGGGGCCGGTTGCGATCGACATCGGTCACGGCACCCGCACGGGCGAGACGCACCTGCATTTTTCACTGGCGGTGCCTTTCTGATGAGCGACACCCGCGCGCCGAAAAAGCGTGGCCGCCGTTGGCCGTGGGTACTGGTCGCGATCCCGCTTTTGGTGTTGGCCGGGCTTGGCTGGCTGGTTGAAACCGAAAGCGGCCTGATCGCCATAGCGCGTGTCGCCAGCGGCATGAGCGCCGGACGTCTCAGCATCGAAGCCCCGCGAGGCAGTTTTGCGGGTCCGTTGCGCCTTGCATCCCTGCGCTGGCGCGATGCGGTCGATGACGTGCTATTGCAGGGGATTGCCATCGACTGGCAATTGTCCGGACTGGTCAGGCGCGAGCTCGTCGTCGCACACCTTGGCGTGGAAAGCGTGCGTCTGGCCGGCGTTCCCTCCACAACGCCCCTGGCGTTGCCGCAAAGTCTGCGGCCGCCGCTGGCACTGACCATCGCTGACATTCGCGTCGGCAAGCTCT
>Ga0209181_10006668_pt1 | contig 16093 bp, 16 predicted proteins | sample MAT05_FD_187208 | JGI IMG/M metagenome (GOLD analysis project Ga0209181, IMG submission 187208) | Freshwater microbial communities from Lake Fryxell liftoff mats and glacier meltwater in Antarctica - MAT-05 (SPAdes) (version 2) | ecosystem: Environmental > Aquatic > Freshwater > Ice > Liftoff... | reverse complement strand
GTTCCCAAGGCCCCGAGCGACTGACGAAGCCAGGCGTGCATAGGTGAGTCCCGGGCGCCACTTGGCCCCCCACAACACGCATAGAAAAGGGCGGCCATTCGGCCGCCCTTTTCGACATCCCAGCTTCAGCCCAAAGGCAACAGCCCTAGAGGCGTTCGACCAGCATTGCTTCTCCCTGACCTCCAGCAACACACATGGTCTCAATCCCGAACTGGTGGTCATCGGTTTCCATGACGTTGAGCAGCGTTCCCATGATGCGGGCACCGGTCATGCCAAAGGGATGACCGAGGGCGATCGCTCCACCGTGTGTGTTGAGCTTGTCCATCGGGATTCCGACTTCTTCCGAGATCGGGATCACCTGGGCGGCAAACGCTTCGTTCAGCTCTACGGTGTCGATGTCGCCGATGGTCATGTTGGCGCGCGTGAGCAGCTTCTTCAGCGCGTCGATCGGGGCGACACCCATGTACTCGGGCTCGTTACCGGCGGTGGCCGAGGTAATGATCCGGGCACGCGGGGTGAGGCCGAGTTCCTTGGCCTTGGTGTCGCTCATGATCAGAACGGCGGCGGCACCGTCGTTCAGCGGACAGGAGTTGCCGGCGGTAACGCCGCCCTCTCCGAATGCGTCCGGGAGCGAACCGAGCTTCTCGCGCATGTCGCCTTTGTCAGCACGGGGGCCGTCGTCCTTGGAGACGACGGTGCCGTCAGCCAGGGTCACCGGGACGATCTCGCGATCAAAGAAACCGGACTCCTGTGAAGCCACGGCGAGGTGCTGTGAACGCAGGGCGTAGTCGTCCATGGTGTCGCGGCTGACGCCGTACTTCTTGGCGACGTTCACGGCAGTGATGCCCATGTCGATGTAGGCGTTGGGCGTTCCGTCGGTGCCGATCAGGTACTCGCTCTGGTCTTCCTGGCCTGCGGCCCGGGATCCGGCGATCTCTGCACGCTCGTTGAACGAGCTGACGAACTCGACTCCGGCGGCGATGTAGATGTCACCTTCGCCGTTCTTGACGGCGTTCGAGGCGTGACGGATGGCGTCGAGGCTCGAAGCGCAGTAACGCGACATGGTGACACCAGTGGTGGCCTGGGTCAGCTTGTCGGAGAGCAGAACGAGGATGCGGGCCAGGTTGTAGGCCTGTTTGCCCTGGGGCATGCCGACGCCGCAGAAAACCTCTTCCACGGTGGCGGGATCCACGCCGGGGTTACGCTCGAGGAGCTGGTCGATTACAAAGGCGCCGGTGTCATCCGGGCGAAGCGAGGCCAGTGAGCCTTTGAAGGCGCGGCCGATCGGGGTGCGGACGGTGTCCACGATCACTGCTTCAGGCATGCGAGTGAATTCTCCTTAGGTCATTTTCGGCCGGGGAAAGTGTCTCGGGCGGAGACTCGGGCCGAATCTTGTAAGAGGAAAGGTATTGAACTTCGAACCTCCGGGGCGAGTAGATTGCCCTGAATGAGTAATCCGCCGAGACCCGGTGCCGTCCCTCCGCGCCCTCCGCAGGGTGTCCCGGGCGCGCAGCGCACCCCAACCCCACGTCCCCAGCCGCCGGTTCCGCCCCGGCCGCCGGTCGATCTGGCCACCCGCCTCGATGGTCAGCGTGGCTGGCTCAACGAGATCGATCGTTCGCTGAAGAAGCGTTCGATCATCGCCCTGATCCTCACCTGCCTTGCGGTCGGAGTCGGTGCGGCTGCGATGTACATCGCGATCAGCAAGAACAGCGACGGGGACCGGATCACCGCTCTTCAGACCCGGGTCGAAGCCCTCGAGGCTGCCTCGGGGGTGACCACGATCGACCCGGCCACAGTCGATCCCGCAACCGTCCTTCCAAGTACCGGCACCACCCTGCCGGAAACCGTCCTGCCGCCTTCCGGCGCTACCGGACCGACAACACCAGCAGAGTGACCGGGGACGCACTTCCCGAAACGATTCTGTGGGAAGACCTCGGCCCGGATGGCGTCAAACTGCTGACGATCAACCGGCCGGAGCGGATGAACGCGATCGGCCCGGTTGAGTCCCGCGGGCTGTTCGAAGCGATGGAGCGGTTCCGGAGTGATGACGGAGCAACCGTGCTCGTGATCACCGGCGCCGGCACGCAGGCTTTCTGCGCCGGAGCCGACCTTCATTCGGTCGCCGCGATGTACCAGGAGGATCCGCCGGTCGAGCCGCTGTTCAGGCTTGATGGAAGTGGGGATCCGCGCATCCCGGCGGAAGGCAACATCGGACCGACCCGCTGGTCCGACATTCACAAGCCGATCATCGCCGCAGTCAACGGCGCTGCTTATGCGGGCGGCCTGGAGTGGGCCTGCTTCGCCCACCTGCGGGTGGCCGACCAGCACGCCTCTTTCGGAGTGACCTGCCGCCGGTGGAACGTCGGGCTGGGCGACGGCGGCACCCAGCGTCTGCCGCGTCTGGTCGGCCTCGGCCCCGCGCTCGAGCTGATCATCACCGGTCGGGTCATCGGCACCGAAGAGGCAGCCCGGATCGGCCTGGTCAACCGGATATCACCGAGCGGCAAGTGCGTTGTGGAAGCGGTTGCCCTGGCCCACCAGATCGCAGCGCTGCCACAGCCGGCGCTGAGGACCGACCTCGAAGCGGCGATGCGCGGCTTCGGCCAGCCGCTGGATCGCGGTCTGGAGATCGAAGCCGAACGTTTCAACAGCCTGATGGGCGACCCTCAGCTGAAGCTGGGGGCCGAGCGTTTCGTCAACCGTGACCACCCGGATCGCAAGACCGATGCCGAACCGCTCCACCTGCCGGCCGCTGCATTCGATTTCGCCAAAGTCACGCACCGGGACACCCCTGGCAAGTTCGGCTCTGGCGCCCCGTTCATCGACCATCCCGCCGCGGTTGCCCGGACGGTCGGCCACTACGGCGGCGACGACATCACGGTCTGCGCGGCTTACCTCCACGACACGATCGAGAAATCTGAAGTTACCGCCGATGACATCGAGAACAGCTTCGGGGTGGTCATCCGGGAACTGGTAGCTGACCTGAGCAACGATCCGACGATTGAGGACGACGTTGCGCAAAAGCTCGACCGTCGACAGCGTGCGTTCGCGGGAGGGGCCAGAGCAATCCTGATTCTGGCCGCGGACCGGCTCGAAGGCATCAACCAGATGGTCGGGATGCTGGAAACCGGAAGTGATCCCGAAGTGCTCGAAGTCAGCTACCGGATCGAAAACTGGCAGGACGACATCGAGAAGCTCAGTACGGTCGAGTTGCCCCAGGGGCTCCAGACGGAACTTGAGCAGTCGATGCTTCGCCTGCGTTTCCAGCTTTCCTGAGAAGCGTTTAACCAGACAACCCCGTTGTCGGTTACGATCGAGTCCGATCGGGTAGGAGGAGACCCCATCGACATCTGGTCCACAGATCCATTCATAGGTTTCACGCGAGAGGAAGATCACGTCCCGTCCGACTACATCCCCTGACGCCAGCCAGTCGATTCCCGACTCGGAAGGCAGCACCGCCGACATCCGCCTGAGTGGCCTGACGAAGCGCTATGGGGATTTCACTGCGGTCGACGCGATCGACCTGGAGATTCAACCGGGCGAATTCTTCACCCTTCTCGGACCGTCCGGTTCGGGCAAGACGACAACCCTGAAGATGATCGCCGGGTTCGAGGAGCCGGACTCCGGAACGGTCGAACTTGCCGGCAGGGACGTGAGTGGCCTAGCGCCCTACGACCGCGCCGTCAACACCGTCTTCCAGGACTACGCGCTGTTCCCGCACATGTCAGTCGCCCGCAACATCGAGTACGGACTCGAAATCGCAAAGGTGGCCAAAGGTGAGCGCAGGCAGCGGGTCACCGAAGCGCTGGAAATGGTCCGCCTGACCGATCACGACCAACGCAAGCCGAGCGAACTCTCCGGCGGGCAGCGGCAGCGGGTCGCGCTTGCAAGGGCGATCGTCAACCGGCCGCGGGTGCTGCTGCTCGACGAACCGCTCGGCGCACTGGACCTGAAGCTTCGTGAACAGATGCAGGTCGAACTGAAGCAGATTCAGGGAGAGGTCGGCATCACTTTCGTTTACGTCACCCATGATCAGGACGAAGCGCTGACCATGAGCGACCGCATCGCCGTGTTCAACCTGGGCAGGATCGAGCAGATCAGCGGGCCACGAGACCTCTACGAGCATCCGGGCAACGAATTCGTCGCTGACTTCGTCGGCATCTCAAACGTCATTGAACGCCACGGGACCAGGTTCACCATCCGACCCGAAAAGATCCGGATCATCCGGCCGGGAGATGAGACGAAGGGCCTTCAGCTGGAGAAAGGCCGGATCACCGAGAACGCTTACGTGGGAATGGTCACCCGGCTCACCATCGAACTTGAAGGCGGCGGCTCCGTGCAGCTGGCCCGCCAGAACGTTGAAACCGAATCAATCGTCCAGAACGAAGCAGTTGGAAACGAAGTAACGGTCGGCTGGAAAGAGGAGCACATCGTCCCGATCCAGTCCGGCGGTCAGCCCAAGAACGAACAATTGGAGGAGTAAACGTTCATGAATGCATCCCATCCCAATCCCGTGAGAGTCATCTGGCTCTGCGTGCTTAGCCTTTTCGCAGTGCTGGTTGTGGCCGGCTGCGGAGGCAGCAGCAGCGACAGCAGTAGCGACGAAGTGACTTCGATCGGCAAGACCGAAGGCAACCTCAATCTGATCGCCTGGGCGGGTTACGCCGAGGACGGTTCGACCGACAAGACCGTCGACTGGGTCAGCGGTTTCGAGAAGCAGACCGGCTGCAAGGTCGCAACAAAGACCGCCAGCACCTCGGATGAGATGGTCCAGTTGATGCGCACCGGCCAGTACGACGGAGTCTCCGCTTCGGGCGACGCTTCGGTCCGACTGATCGCCGGTGGCGACGTCGATGCGATCGACATGAGCATCCTCTCGAACTACGCCGACATCAACCCGAGCCTGAAGGAGGCTGACTACAACTCGGCTGACGGCAAGAATTACGGCATGCCGCACGGCTGGGGAGCGAACGTTCTGCTCTTCAACACCGATGAAGTGAGCCCGGCCCCGACGTCATGGGGTTCAGTATTCGATCCGGCCGAAGCTTCCAAGTTCGCCGGCAAGATCACTGCCCCTGACAACCCGATCTACATCGCTGACGCGGCGGTCTATCTGAAAACCCACCAGCCCGACCTCGGCATCGACGATCCGTACGAACTCGACGAAACACAGTTCAACGCCGCGGTTGACCTGCTCAAGGAGCAGAACAAGAACATCGGCGAGTACTGGCCGGACGCGACCAAGAACATCTCGTCCTACACCAACGGTGACTCGGTGATCGGATCAAGCTGGCAGTACCAGACCAGCGCGCTCGAAGGCGCCGGTGAACCGGTCAGCTCGGACCTGCCAGAAGAAGGCACGACCGGCTGGTCAGACACCTGGATGCTCAGCTCGGAAGCAGCTAATCCGAACTGCATGCTCGAGTGGATGAACTGGATGGCTTCACCCGAGACTCAGGCGTCAGTCGCCGAATGGTTCGGCGAAGCGCCGGCCAACCTCGCTGCCTGCGAGATGACCACCGACAAGAAACACTGCGACACCTACCACGCCGCGGACCAGGCGTACTACGACCAGATCTCGTTCTGGAAGACGCCGGTCAGCGATTGTGGTGATGACCGCGGTACCGAATGCAAGACGTACGACGACTGGGTTCAGGCCTGGACGGAAATCAAGGGTTGACCATCCGGGTCACCCCGAATCGAATGACTGGAGCCGGTGGCTGCTGAAGCCACAGTTCCAGCACCCCGGAGGTCGGCGGGCAAAAGGCTCGCCGACCTCTTTCAGGGGCGGCCCCGGCTGACCGTTGCGGCTTTGCTGGCCGCACCGCTCGGCTGGCTGGTCATCGGCTACCTCGGCTCTCTCGGGGTCATGCTGATCGCCTCCTTCTGGCACCTCAACGAATTGAGCGGAGAGGTCCAGCAGGGCTTCAGCCTCGACAACTTCACCACCCTTTTCACCGAGGACGTCTACCGCACGATCGCCCTGCGAACGATCGGTGTCGCGGCGGCGGTCACAGTGACCGACGCCATCCTCGCTTTCCCGATCGCCTTCTTCATGGCCAAAGTCGCCAAACCACGCATGCGTTCGGTGCTGGTGGTGGCTGTGCTGCTGCCGCTCTGGTCCAGCTATCTGGTCAAGGTCGGCGCCTGGCGGCTGATGCTCTCCGAAGACGGCGCGATCAACTGGGCGCTCGGACCGCTCGGGCTGCATGGTCCCGGCTACGGAACGATCGCCGTCTGGCTGGTGATGAGCTACATCTGGCTGCCCTACATGATCATCCCGATCTACGCCGGCCTTGAACGCATCCCCGACTCGCTGCTGAACGCCTCGGAGGACCTCGGCGCCAAGCCCGGCCGGACCTTCCGAAAGGTCATCCTGCCGCTCACTTTCCCGGCCATCGTCGCTGGCTCGATCTTCACTTTCTCGCTCACCCTGGGTGACTACATCACCCCGGCGAATGTCGGAACGAAGCAGTTCATCGGCAACATCGTCTACAGCAACTTCGTATCGAATCTGCCGCTGGCTGCGGCGATCACGACGATCCCGATCGTGGTCATGGTCATCTATCTGCTGGTCGCCCGCCGGCTGGGAGCGTTCGAACACGTATGAGGCTCTCCCCTTTCTCCAGGAACCTGCTGAAAGTCGGCGTGGCGGTGACGCTGGCCTTCATTTACATCCCTCTGCTGGTGATCCTGCTCTACTCGATGAACCCGGCGCAGACGCTCTCCTGGCCGCCGGAGAGCCTGACCCTCGAATGGTTCCCGAAAGCGATCCAGGACCAGGCGGCCCGCGATGCGCTCCTGAATTCGCTCAAGGTGGGTGCGGCTGCGACGGTGATCGCCCTGGTCCTCGGAACGCTGGCCTCGCTCGCCGTGTCGCGCCACAGGTTCTTCGGCCGGGAATCGATCACTTTCCTGGTGCTGATCCCGATCGCGCTGCCCGGCATCGTCACCGGCATCGCCCTGAACGCGACCTTCACCCAGGTACTGGACACCAAACTCACCCTGTTCACGGTCATCGTCGCCCATGCCACCTTCTGCATCGTGATCGTCTTCAACAACGCGGCCGCCCGCCTGCGGCGTATGTCGACCACGCTCGAAGATGCTTCGGCGGACCTCGGCGCAACACCCTGGACCACCTTCAGACGGGTGACTCTGCCGAACATGAGGTCGGCCCTCGTTGCCGGCGGTCTGCTCGCTTTCGCTCTTTCCTTCGATGAGATCGTGGTCACCAACTTCACGATCGGCGCCGGGGAGAAAACCCTGCCGATCTACATCTTCGAAACCCTGTTCCGGCCGAACCAGCCGGGCAAGGTTTATGCCGTGGCCGTGATCGCGATCATCCTTTCGATGATCCCGGTCTACCTGGCCACCAGGCTGACCCGCGGCGAAGCCCAGACGGCATCCGGCGCCGGAGCACCGGCTGCTGCTCCGCCCGCGGTCTGAGTAATTCCGCTCTGGAAGCGCAATTTCGATTGCGTTCACAAGGTATTAACCTGTGCTTCACAGGATCTCAACCTCACCCCTTAAGGTCGCTTTTAGTTTGTGGCCATGGAAACGACGAAAAACACCACCGTGGCGAAGGTCGCCATCTCAGACCGCACACCGAAGCTCGTCGCCGGAGCCGTCTTCATCGGATCGCTGCTCCTTGGCGCCGACAATGTCCTGTCCTTAGCCCTTACCGCCGCGACTCTCGCGGCAGCCGAAGTGACACGCGCCCGGTTCGGCGTGAGAAGCTTGCGAACTGGTGTCACCCGTTCCGCAAACTCCAAGCTCGAATCCGTCGCCGGCCACACTCCGTAAGGAGCGCCTCGGCAAGAGATTCACCGATGTAGTCACTTTCGACCGGATGGAGGCCGTGAGCCTCACCCATTCGGTCGTCTACATCGGGCTTTTGGTCTGTGCCTTCATCCTGGACGGGCCGCAGCCGATCACCTTCATCCTCGGACTCTCCCACGGGGTGTTGTGGATCGGCATGTCCCTGACCAGCATTGCCGCGGTCCACTTCCGGGTGATCAACCTGCGCCTCGCGGTGGCCATCGTGCTGCTGGGCTGCGTCGCGCCGTTCTTCGGGAGCCTGGAGTTCATCCGCCAGAAGCGACAGAAGCGCCGTGAGGCAACCGCGTGACGTTTCCGGCCGGAGGGGACATCTGCGTCATCAACGCCGTGATCGACGGTGAGCCGGGTGGGCTTCGCGCCAGTAACGGCGTGATCACCGCGATCGGTGCCGGTATCGAAGCCGAGCCTGGTGAAACCGTGCTGGACGCGGCCGGGGCGATCCTCGTTCCGCCACTGATCAACGGCCACACCCATGCCGCGATGACGCTTTTCCGTGGCCATGGCGACGACCTGCCGCTGATGCGCTGGCTCCAGGAGGCGATCTGGCCGGTTGAAGCGAACCTCGATGCCGAAGACGCCTATTGGGGTACCCGGCTCGCCTGTCTGGAGATGGTCCGCACCGGCACCACGAAGTTCTGGGATATGTACTGGCAGCCGGAGGCCGTGGCCCGGGCCGTGGAAGACGCCGGCCTGCGGGCCGTGCTCGGCCCCCCGATGATCGACCCGCAAGGCGACCGCGGCCCCGAGGGCCGCAACGAGACCGTGCTGGAGCATCTCGACGCGCTCAGCGGCTTCGGGCCGAGGGTGGGCGGCGCAGTTGCCCCGCACTCGATCTACACGGTCGGCACCGACAGCCTGGAGTTCGCGGTGGCGACGGCGGCCGAGCGGAACCTGCCGATCCACATCCACCTTTCCGAGACCGCCGACGAAGTTGGGCAGTGCGTGGCCAACCACGGGATCCGCCCGGCTTTCTACCTCGACCGGATCGGGATGCTGACCCCGACGACAACGCTCGCCCACGGTGTGTACCTGGACCAGGCTGAACTGGAACTCGTCGCTGAGCGCGGTGCGACTGTGACCACAAATCCGGTCGCCAACATGAAGCTCGCGGTTGGCGCCGCTTTCCCCTATCCGTCCGCTTTGAAGGCCGGGGTGAACCTGGCCCTTGGAACCGACGGGGCCGGATCGAATAACTCCCTGGACCTTATGGCCGATCTCAAGGTTTTCGCCCTGCTTCAGCGTCACACCGAAGCCGACGCCGAAGCGATCCCGAAGGAAGAAGCATGGGCAATCGCCACCGGCCAGAGGTCCCCGCTGATCGGCGATCCGGACCCGCTGGCGATCGGAAAGCCGGCCGACTTCCTGCTACTGGATCAGGACTCGCACGAACTGGCCCTCGGAGACCTGACTTCGGCCCTGGTCTACACCGCCTCGGGGGCAGTGGTGAAGACCACGGTCGTCGACGGCAACGTGCTGATGGAGGACCGAAAGGTCGAAGGCGCGGATGAAGTAATCGCCAAGGCCCGGGAGCGCGTAGCCCGGCTTGGGCTGGGCTAGATCCTACGGGCGCTTCTGGTTGATGAGGACGGTGCTCAAGGGATCCAGGTGTCGGGGACCTCACAGTGAAAGGCCGAAGGATCAGCCTCGAGGCAGACACCAGAGCGGGGATCAGGGCGGGCACCGGGACGGGCAGCAGAGCGGGCATCGCTCCTCCTTTGCTGCACTGGGAGAAGCCAACAAGGAGCGATGCCTGTTGTGTCATGCGGGTCCCGGGCCATCGCTCCTCCTTTGCTGCTCTGGGAGCAGCCAAGGAGGAGCGATACATGCCGGGCTTCCGGGCAACCACCCGGGGGGTCACCGAGGGCTGGCCACCATCCACCCTCCGTCCACGCAGCCCCGCCACCCTCCGTCCACGCAGCCCCGCCACCCTCCGTCCACGCAGCCCCGCCACCCTCCGTCCACGTAACCACGCCGGAGACAATGTGAGAGGCAACAGGGCTCTCGACCACTCGGCGGTTACTTCGAATTTCCAGGGGCTTCCCCGCAAACCCGAAACCTGGGTGGCCGGCTCAACCTTGTTGAGGGGATGTCACTTGAAATCCTTATGCAGAATCGTGAAGTCGCGGACAGCCCAAAACCAAACAGGTGGTTCCTGATTCGATTTTGGGCGCCATGGCGGCAGGCGGAACCGGTTCGGAAAAGGCCCGGCTTTGGGGCCAAAACCGACCCGCCAGGTTCCTGGGGGCCGCTCGCCTTCAAGGACACAGATCGTTCCCGCGGACCGCTCGCCCGCCGGGCTACAGGTAACCGAGGGGATCGACGGCCACGCCGTTGATCCGTACTTCAAAGTGGAGATGCGGTCCGGTGGACGAACCGGTGTTGCCCGAGTAACCAATGACCTGGCCCTGGTCCACGCTCTGTCCGGACGTGACTCCGAACTGGGACTGGTGGGCGTAACAGGTTGAGAGGCCGCTGCCGTGGTCGATGCAGGTGTAATTGCCGTAACCACCGTTGTACGAGGCCAGGATCACTGTGCCTGAAGCGGCGGCGCGGATCGGGGTTCCTTCAGGCACGCCGAGGTCGATGCCTTCGTGGTAGGTGGTGCCGATTCCGCCTGGTGAATAGCGGCTGCCGAAACCAGAGGTGATGGTGCCACTGACCGGCCAGATCAGGCCGGCGGCGCTCGGCGATGAGAGCGGCCCGGCGGGAAGTGTGGTCAGGCCGGAGGCGGCGGCGATCTGCTCCTGGATCTTGGCCTGGAGGTCGGACTCGATGTCTTCGAGTTCACCTACGCGACTGTCGATAGTGTCGACGGCAGCCGCACGCTCGGCGCGCACCGTTTTCAGTTCACCCTGCTGCGATTCAACGGCCCCGCGGGCAGTCGCCAGGTTCTGCTCTTCGGAGGCGATCTCGTTACGGCTCGACTCGATCGTGTCCTTGGCTTTCTTCAGCCGGACGACGATGGCCTGCTGCTCGTCGCGAAGGCCACGGACGCGGTCGACGATCACTGCGTCGTGGTCCTGGATGTGCTCGAGGTACTCGGAGCGCTGGATCAGGTCGCCGTAGTCGTTGGAAGTCAGGATCAGCTCAGCCATGTCGGTGCCGCCCGACTGGTAGATCGACACGAGACGTTCCTTGAGGACTTCCAGCGATCGCTTGAGCCGCTTGGCGAGAACCTTGAGTTCCCTGTTCGCCTTCTTCACTTCGGCTTCGGCCGCGTCAAGTTCTTCCTGCTTGGCTTCGAGGCGGATCTCGGCGTCGCGTTCCTCGGCCCTGAGTGCCGCCACCTGGGTCTCGTAGGCGTCAATCTGGGAACTGAGACCCGCGATCTCTTCGGAGAGCACGCCCTTCTTGTTGTTCGCCTTGTCGATCTTCGCCTGGGTGTCACTCAGCTTGGCTTCCTCGTTGGCCGCGTTTGCGGGCTTCTGCGACCACGCAAAAGCCACCATGGCAATAACGGCAAACATGACAAGAATTCGTGACCGGGCGGAGCCGGAGATGAGGGGATTCATTGAGCGCACTCCCTAGAAGTGTAAGCACATGCACATAAAAGGCCTTCTGCGGACTCTTTCTGCATGGGACCTTGCTCCACCTTCTTTTGCCCGCCGAGCTGACCGCATATGGTTACGGCAGTGTCCGACGTCTCCCGAGTTGCGGAGAGCTCAAGCCCTAATGGTGCCACAGCGTCCACGGTCCGCTACTCAGGCGTGTCCAAACGCTATCCCGGCGCCGATTCTGACGCGGTCCATGACCTGAATCTGGAGGTCCCTGCCGGCGAAATCTGCGTGCTGGTCGGCCCCTCCGGCTGCGGCAAGACCACCGCCATGCGCATGGTGAACCGCACGGTTGAAATGACCGAAGGCGACATTCTGATCGGCGACCGTTCGGTGAAAGACGGCGATGCGGCCAAACTGCGGCGGGAGATCGGATACGTCATCCAGCAGATCGGCCTCTTCCCCCACCGCACGATCGGGCAGAACATCGCCACCGTGCCGAACCTCCTCGACTGGGACAAAGCCCGGACCACCGAGCGGGTCTCGACCCTGATGGAACTGATCGGGCTCGACCCCGAACTCGCTGACCGTTATCCGGCCCAGCTCTCCGGCGGACAGCAGCAGCGGGTCGGCGTGGCCCGGGCCCTGGCCGTCGATCCGCCGGTGATGCTCATGGACGAACCTTTCGGCGCAATCGATCCAATCAACCGGGCCCGCCTCCAGAACGAGTTCCTGCGCCTGCAGGCCGGGCTGCGGAAGACCATCCTCTTCGTCACCCACGATGTCGACGAAGCGATCAAGATGGGCGACCGGATCGCGATCCTGCGCAAAGGCGGTGAGGTGGCCCAGTTCGCCACGCCCACCGAATTGCTGATGGAGCCGGCCGATGAATTCGTCGAAGATTTCGTCGGGGCGGACCGGGCACTCAAGCGCCTGGCCCTGATGCGGGTCAAGGATGTGGACCTGTGGAAAGCACCGCTCACCCATGCCGGCGACCCGACCGCGCCGGTCAAGACCGAACTGGCCGGAGCCGAAGTTCCGCATCCGCTCATGGTCGATGGCGAGAACCGGCCGATCGGCTGGCTCTCCGACCGTGACCTCGAAGCCGAATTCGTGCCAAAGGTCCCCGACTCGATCGCGAACCTGAAGATCGATGCCGACCAGACCCTGCGGGACGGGCTGGCGACCCTGCTCCAGAGTGGTGCCCTCTACGCCCCCGTGGTCGACGGCCGCGGCCGCCTGACCGGCGTGCTGTCAGTGGAGATCGTTTCCGACTTCCTTTCATCACCGGTCGCCGCCGAGGCTGACATCCCCGCCGTGGACAGACCCCGTGGATAGCCTCGCCGCCCTGAGTGCCGCCATTGAATTCCGGGACCGCTCCGGCGGTGGCTGCATCCAGGACAACAAGCTCTTCTGCCCCGGCTGGGTCGTTGACAACTACGACCGCTACGTTGACCCCACACTCCAGCACCTGGTCCTGGTTCTCAGCTCGGTCTCGGCCGGCTTCCTCATCGCGTTCTCGCTGGCTGTCCTCGCGCACCGGCACCGCTGGCTCTCTTCCCCTTTCCTGGCCGGTACCGGGGTCCTCTACACGATCCCTTCGATCTCTTTCTTCTTCCTGCTGCTGCCGATCACCGGCCGGGGTTCACTGACCGCGATCATTGCCCTGACCGCCTTCACCCTGCAGATCATTTTCCGCAACATCACAACCGGGCTGCGGAACGTTCCTCCAGACGTCACCGAAGCGGCCCGTGGCGTCGGCCTCACTTCACAGCAGATCCTCTGGAAGGTGGAACTGCCCCTTGCCATGCCGGAGATTGTCGCTGGCCTTCGGATCGCGACGGTGAGCACGGTTGCCCTGGCGACGCTGGCCGTATTCGCCAACGGTGGCGGGCTGGGTGGAGAGATAATCACCGGCTCGAACATCACTTTCAAGACAGGCATCATCGTCGCCGGCGGCATCGCCGTGATCATGGCGATCATCTTTGACGCCTTCATCCTGCTGACCGGCAAGCTGCTCACCCCCTGGACGAGGGCCGCCTTGTGATTGCGCCTCCGTTCGCTTTTTCACTGGGCCTCTTCGGTGACGCCTTCAACTTCGTGCTCCATCCGCAGGAAGCCCAGGGCGGCGGCGTCATGGTCGGTGGTCCGAGTCAGGTCCTCGAACTCGCCTCCAAACAGCTGGAAGTCACGGTCCTTGCGCTGGGAGTAGCGATCCTTCTGGCCCTTCCGATCGGACTTCTGCTCGGACACTTCGGACGTGGAGAGTTCGTGGCCGTCTCGGCCGGCAATGCGGGCCGGGCCGTGCCTGAACTCGCCCTGATCGCCCTGATGGCAGCCGCGGTCGGTGTCGGCCTGTTCAATCTGGTTGTGGCTCTGGCCATCCTCGGCATTCCCCCGATCCTGACCAATACCTTTGTCGGCATGCGTCAGGTTGACCGTTCATCGGTCGAGTCCGCCAAAGGAATGGGCATGACCAATCGCGAGATCATCACCAAAGTCGAACTGCCGCTGGCGATTCCGACGATCATGGGCGGGGTCCGGACCGCGTCGATCAACATCATCGCGACGGCGACCATCGCACCGCTTGCCGGCATCCTGACCCTCGGCGACTTCATCATCTCGCGAAACGTCTACGGAGATGCCGGGGTCCTGGCCGGCGCGGTGCTGGTCGCTCTGATGGCAATCTCGATCGAAGGCCTGCTCGCCGGTGTCCAGTGGGCACTGACCCCCCGTGGCCTCAAGGTCCAGCGGGCCTGAATTCATCCCTCTGAAATCTTTTTCCAGTCCAATCAGCTTTCCATCTTGTCCAAACACACATGAATGAGGAGACATCGATGTCAACGAGGAAACTCAAGTATCTGCTGGTTCTCAGCATTGTCGCCCTCGCGGCTTTCGGCCTTGTGGCCTGCGGCAGCGACAACAGTGACGACAGCAGCAGCGACAGCGTGAACACCACCACGACCAGCGGCGACCTGATCCAGTCCAACCCGGACAACGGATCAACGACCCTGACCATCGGCTCGAAGAACTTCACCGAGCAGATCGTCCTCGGTGAGATTTACGCACAAGGGCTCGAAGCAGCCGGTTACAAAGTGAAGACTGACCTCAATCTCGGCTCCGAGACGCTCGCCTTGGCATCGCTCAAGCAGGGAGAGATCTCCGGTTACCCCGAGTACGCCAGCACCGCATTGACGTCGTTCTACAAGGCCGCGCCCGAAGACGTTCCGAACGATCCCCAGGAAGCGGCTGATGCAGTTGCGGCTGAAGCAAACAAGGATGGCATCGAAGTTTTCGCGCCGACACCGTTCGCCAGCGCCAACGCGGTCGGACTCACGACCGCCAAGGCTGAAGAGCTCGGAGTCACCAAGATCTCCGATCTCGAAGGCAAGAGTCAGGACCTGAATCTCTACGGTTCTCCCGAATGCCGCCAGCGCATCGACTGTCTGGTCGGACTCAACGAGAACTACGGCCTCGAGTTCAATTCGTTCACGCCGGTCGACATCGGCCTGCGTTACGAAGTGCTCGACAAGGGCCAGGCCGATCTCTCGATCGTGTTCACAACTGACGCCCAGCTGGGTGCCGGGGATGACAAGTACACGATCCTCGAGGATGACCTGGGCGTTCTGCCCGCCGGAAACGTCGTTTTCCTGACCGAGAAGAAGACGACTGAAGCAGCCGGCCCGGATTACCAGGCCACCATCGAAAAAGTTCAGAGTGGCCTGACCGAAAAGGTCATGCAGGAGCTCGACGCCCGGGTTGACCTCGACAAGGAAACACCGGCCGATGTAGCCGGTCAGTACCTCAAGGAGTCCGGCTTCACCGAGTAGTCAGAAGTACATCCCGGAGCGCCCACTCCGGAATCAAAAACGGCCACCCGGATCCGGGTGGCCGTTTTTCTTGCATCCGACACGGAACAGGGGCGCCTCTCAGCCGTTCTGGTAAGCGACCTTCTGAGGCTCGATCTTCACGATCAGACGCTCTTCACCGGGCTGGCGAAAGGGGTACACGTCTTCATCGAGGTAACGCTTGGCGAGGGCGTTGATGTCGTCGTCGGCACCTTCTTCGGTCATTTCAACGACGTTGCCCTGGATCACCAGCGGCACGTACGGGTTCTCAGCATCGACGATCGAGATTGCGACCCGCGGATCCCGCTTGAGGTTCTTTTCCTTGAGCCTGCCCTTGGCGGTGTTGAAGGTGATCGTGTCACCTTCATGGCCGATCCAGACCGGAGTCACCTGGGGCGACCCATCTGCCTTCAGCGTCGCGACATGGGCAAGGTGCTGACCTTCGAGAAGATGGACTGCGTCATCCGGAATCGATGCTGCCATTGGAGCCTCCATGGTTCGGGTTTATCCCGACCCTACTCCCCCGCTTATCTGCCGATGTGAAATCCGATGAGACCGGGAACGGCAGCGATTGCCGAACTGACCGGATCGGGCTTTCGCCCTGCTGACTCCGCAGCTTCCTTGCGTCCGATCGCTTCCCGGATCACGGTGCCTCCGACCCAGCGGAAAGGCTCCGGCGGAACTCTGGTCAGGGCACTGGCTGGCTCGACGATCGCCAGCGACGAGTATTCATCCTGCAGCCCGAGGGCGCAGGACGCAAGGATGCGGCCGACCATCTGGGAAGGGCCGACCCCGTTGCCGGTGTAGCCGAAAGCGGCGAAGGCGCGACCCGAAGGCAGCGAGACCACGTGCGGCAGGTGGGAGGCTGAGGCGTCGATCGGTCCGCCCCAAGCGTATTCGAGCTTGCGG
>Ga0209181_10006666_pt1 | contig 16094 bp, 9 predicted proteins | sample MAT05_FD_187208 | JGI IMG/M metagenome (GOLD analysis project Ga0209181, IMG submission 187208) | Freshwater microbial communities from Lake Fryxell liftoff mats and glacier meltwater in Antarctica - MAT-05 (SPAdes) (version 2) | ecosystem: Environmental > Aquatic > Freshwater > Ice > Liftoff... | reverse complement strand
TGGTGCCAGGTCTTCCGGGCCTACCGGTTGCTTTGTTCCGGGATGTAGTGGCGGCAACGGTTTGTTTACCATATCAGCCACAATGTTGTACCAATGCGTTGGTATCTCCGATTCGTCTAACGTGATTTTTCTTTGTTGTAACATGTAATTTTTTTTTGGACATTCAAGATAGCGAAAAAGAGCAGCATGTAAAACCTGGGGTTCGAAAAAGAATACCTAATCAAGTTTTTTTTATTGTTTGACTCTTTTGCAACGAAGCGGTCATTTGTGAGACAATGTTGCTTGCAAAAGATACAAGGAATGGATATTTAAAAACAACGAGAACCATACTCCTTTTCAACTCAGATACACTTTAGAAGAGCACTTACATATACCCACGGCAGTTGTTTAAATAAACAGGCGGCGACCTGCAGAGCTCCTTAAATGAACTGCTTGCAATAGATAAATTTAAAATCCGGTAGATGCCATGTTGATAAGCTATCCTGCCGAAAACCTTATCTCCTAAAAACCCAAGCGAATCTTATTTACCAGCATATTATCCATTCTGCCCCAGTTACTAAATGAGAAGGGTATTTCAAACAATGTCAAGAGAGATAACCTGTAAAAAATGTACTTCTGTAAAATAATTTATTATAACATGAAAAAACTCTTATTCCTGATATTGTTAGCGATTGCAACCGATGCGTTTTCGCAGGACTGGCCCGTAAAAAAAATGATAATAGATCAGCAAACTAAACAGGTGCCTTTTAAAGTATTGGCCCCTTTTAGTTTAACCGCCAACAAATCCATTGCAGGCCGGGGCACCTACCAGCAGTTAAAATTGAATGCTGTATTTAGCAGGCAAATACTGGAACAAAAACCCGATGCCATACAGGTCACAATTCCGGCTGGCAACAACGAAACAATTACCTGCGACCTGGTGAGGTTTGACCTGGGCAATGTAAAGTTTACTGAGAACAACCAGGCAGACATTAACCAGGTAAAAATCCCGGTTATGTACCGTGGCATTGTACAGGGCGAAACGGAAAGAAACAATGTGATGCTTACCGTAAATGATGATTACATTTCGTTGGTGGCCACTTATACAGACCGGGCCATCCAGCTAACAAAAGCAGATGAAAAAGATGCCTCCACTTACCGGATTTACAACAGTAAAAATGTACAATTTCCTCAGGTCAATCTAAACTGTGGCACCACTGGAAGTAATGGCTCGTTATTGAGCAATAGTGGCATTCAACTGAACGGATCACTGGCCCGGCCAACCGCTCCCCAAGACAAATGCGTGAATGTGTTTGTAGATTGTTTTGACAGTTTATATCAATGGAAAAATAACAACGTTCAGCAAACCATCAATTACGTGTATGAGTTGTTCAACAGTGTGGCTACCTGCTTTGCCAATGAACAAATAAATTTACAAATAGCCCATATCAACGTTTGGACGAGCCCCGACCCATACAGAGCCGATACAAGAGAGAACGCATTGGATGATCTTGCTGCCAATTACCAGGATAATTTTTATGGCAATATTTGCGTGGGGCTCGATTACAGTATTAGTGGAGGTGCAAGAAGCGGCATAGCGGGTGCCATTGGAAGTATAAAGGGATTAATGCCCGGCGTATGTCCGGTTTATACCGTGGCGAAGAATCCATTTTGTTACAATGACCTCAATTATACCAACATTGCAACAGGTGTGAAAGATTTCCCTGTAGGCCCAAATACCACCGGAGCAGCTGTTTACCTGGTAACGCATGAAATAGGCCATTTACTCGGGTCGAGACATACCAAGTGGTGTGGCTGGAAATTAACCAGCAACCCCAATACCTTTGGTGCGCTGGATAGTTGCGGTGCGATGGAGGCCAAAGACAATCTAACAGCGGTGTGCCCGCCTGGCCAGGCTCCTCCTGCAACTGGCGCCACCATCATGAGCTATTGCGTAGGCAACTGGACACCCAATGATTTTGTAAGTTTCAATAACGGATTTGGACCTTTACCGGGCAATGCCATCCGGAACTTTGTAGATCAATCCAGATGTCTGCCGCTTTGCCTTGCCTGCCTCACTTTCTTAAAACCCGCAGGAGGAGCCGGTGATCAAGCGAACCAAATCAGTCCGACATCTCCTTTCAATAACAATACAACTGCCCTGCAAAGTGCAATACGACCGGTAGCATTGAACAACCGCATGCTAAAAACATCTGTTTTCATTTCCAAAAAATAAAAAAATGAAGCATCTCCTTAACCTTGTTTTTATAACAATCACTTCCACGGCTTCTGCCCAGTGGAGCAATACCGATAACCAATATTTTGATACGTTGCATATGCCTGTTAGTACGACTGTGCTGATACAAAAAAACCCCCTTGTAATAAACAGTTACCCGGACGGTGGCTATTTCGTAATCTGGGAAGATGAACGAAATTATGCCACTACCAAAACTGATATTTATGCCCAAAAATATGATGCTGCGGGTAAGAGGCTTTGGGCCGAAAACGGTGTGCCGGTATCAAATGGACCGAACGCACAACGCTATACTTTTTCTTCTAACCAGGATTACCGTAACCGTTCCTTTGCGGCTACAGATAGCGCTGGTGGTTTTTATATTGCTTATATAGATGATAGCACTACCAATTACAGTTGGGAAAGAATTATGGTGCAACATATGCGCAATAACGGCACAGTAGTATTTCCAGGAGCAGGTTATGTCATTACGGCTCCCATATCGGGAGATGGCTCTACTTTTTCTGCACCATTTCTAATCGCCGACGGCAGCAAAGGCTTTTATATTTCTTATAGCAGGAATGTATTAGGTAGCAATTCTATCTATGTGTATAATTATAAAGACGAAAATGGCAACATGACATTTTATGGCGGTGGCCGGGTAAACGAAAATGCAGTACAAACCAGCTCTGTGGCACCCTGTGGCTTAAAAACAGATTTGGTATATCCGGGCACTACGGTTTCCGACTATAACATCTGGTATGACCTGCAGGGTGGCTGCAATGTAATTATGAATATGAGTGGTAATATCGGAAGCCAGGGCAAGATGCTTTGTTACAACAGGGTATGGCGGGCAAAAAAAGACAGTAAGGTAAAAACCCTTTTTCGAAACACATCCAGCATTGCCTGTCCTAAAATAACGGATTATAAAAAAGGGAATGTTTATATTTTATACAAACTTGAGACGGATTACTACACGGTCATTTGTGGCGGCAGTGGAAGCCCGATTTATACCTATACCAACTACCGGCTATTATCCAATGGATACCAGGTGATTGATGAAAAGGCGTATGACTATAATTTTCCCAAAGGCGTAACGCTTTCTACCCCGGGCGACATCAATGTTGATTTGATAGCAGTAAATAAAAGAACCTATGCCAACAACGTAGTGTCCGATTTTACTGTGCAGGGTTTTGCATACAGTGCCGAAAAATTCGACAGCATTCCATTTCAGCGGGCGTCTTTTAGTAACCCGGAATTAGGGTTTAATCCCAATACCCCCACAATGAATAAACTAAATTTCTTCAGGGATACGCTGCTTGCGCCCGGACGATACTATTATGATTTTTCGCTTGCCGGTGGTGGAAGCGAAATTTTTAGTTCAGCATTGATTTGGGAAAACGATGGCAGCGGCCCCGCAGAAAGAAAAGTAAGACTGCAACATCTTAGGATATCAAAACAGAACGCAGATTCCTTTGCCATTAAATACAATACGAATATTGTTGGCACCCCCATTAAAACCGGTGTAATGATAGGGCGGGAAGTAAGCACAGGATTTGGCGGTTCCAATATCTCTTACGATATGCCATTAATTACGGTAAACAGTTCGGGTAAAGCGCTTTTTTATATCCGGGAATATTATCGTTCTGCAAGGGTGAGCCCAATCTCCTCCGGTGCGGCTCTCGACTGGGGAGCAATGGGAAAGCCAATAGGAACGGGCATTTATAATAACAATTATTATAATCTGGAACAGCCGGTTGCTTCAATTGATGCACTTGGCGGAACAGGTTTGATTGCCTTTCGGGATAATCGGTTTTTACCAGGGGCAACCGGTGAAAACATATTTATGCGCCACCTGGACAGGCTGGAAGATTTTAATTACTCTCCGCCAAATAAACCGGTAAAGCTGGTTGCCAATCCCTACGGAGCAACTGCCGCAAATCCTGCGGTGCTGGCTGGTAGCAGCAATCATTATACTACTATTGAAGCCTATAGTTCATACGGCAACAGCCCCGGCACTTCTCCTGTTGCGGAGCTAATGGATAATTACAATCTTGGCAGAGTGGAAGTAAATATTTTTCAAAACAGCGGCGCAATCCGAAAATACAATGGCCAGCCTTATCTAAACAGGAACATCACCATTAAAACGGAGTATGTTCCAGCAGGTGCAGATATAGACCTGATTTTATTTTTTACCAAACAAGAATTTGATGCATTGAAAGCGGCAGACAATACCATACTTGATCCCGGCTATCTGTCAGTGATTAGGCAACCGAATGGAAATTTACTCACAACACCCAACGCTTACACGCCCGTTTTGGGGGAAGAAGTGTTGACCCCGATTATTGCTGATTCAGTGGCAGGAGGATATCGGTTAAAAGTTATCGCAAAGGGGTTTGGCAATTTCTTTATTCAAAAAATTTCAACTGTCCAATTGTGCAAAGGAGCAAGTAGTTCGTTTGTGTCTGATGTGGCAGGTACAACTTACCAATGGCAGGTAAATACCGATGGCACTAATTTTTACTCAATTTCCAACACGGCTAATTATGGCGGAACCAGCACGGGTACGTTGCAACTTACCAACATTCCTTCTTCATTTAATGCGTACCGATACCGTTGTGTAATTAATGGAACAAAGGTGAGTAAGACGTTTTATCTGCAGGTGGCAAATATATGGACCGGCGCTATCAGTACTGCCTGGGAAAACCCTGGTAACTGGAGTTGCGGCACAGTGCCTGATGCCAATACGGATGTGGTGATCAATGCAGGCACGGTGGTAGTAAGTTCAAATCAATCCTGCAGAAGTTTTAAAATAAATCCGGGCGTTTCGTTCACGGTTAACGCGGGATTTAAATTGACTGTAACCAATTAAAATAACGCCTAATCCGGAAAATACAAATGCTTTATGCCATGCTACTTTTAGTAACAACCGCATAAAGCATTTGTATTTAGCAGGCTGTACCGGGCTCGAACCATCGACCCTCACGTTGTCGACGTGATGCTCTAAACCAACTGAGCTAACAACCGTGATTTTTCCAATGAAAAGTAGTAGAGAAAATTGAAAGGGACCTAAAAACTTTAAGCCAAACTACGGTAGAGAAATCCAATATTTTTTAACTGGCGTATTATCCCAGCCGTTGTTACCTAACCATTAATCTTCTTGTGTGAAAATTGCTCAGAAGCGTTGTTGATTCCTTTGATAAATCCTTCGTTTTTTATTGACCGGACTAAACGGCCTACGTCTGTTTTTGGGATACCAATGCCCGAAAACTATTTTGATTGACAGGATTGAAACCCTTTACCGGCAGGGGTATTATTTACTTCTTTAATGGCTGCTTTTTTGTTCCTGCTGCCCAATAGTTTTACATTTGCTCAAAATTCGCAAATTTTGAAAACAATCCTTCTCCGTGATTTCAGCGCCCAGGTTTTAACCAGTAAAGAAAAAATACTTTATTTTTTGTTACTGTTTTTCTTTTTTGCTCTTTACATGCCCGGCATAAGCTGGCTTTACAATGTGGCGATGTGGTTATTTTTTGTGTATAGTTTCTTCTTTAATACACTCACCGAAAAATGGGCACTTTTAAAAAGAAGGAAAGAAATCATCCTCATGCTCTCATTCTTCCTGCTCAACTTAATCAGTGCCCTGTTATCCTCCAACCAAAAAGAAGGAATAGCATTTGCCGGGTTTCGCATTGGATTACTTGTGATTCCGTTTGCCATCGGCACATTGTACATAAAACCGATTTTAAAAGATAGAATCATATTCGCTTTCGCAGTGGCCACTGCCTGCGCAGCAACAGGAAGTATTATATGGGCATTGTTTCAGTCGGTTAAATACCATGACGCCTCGCTTTTATACAACGACAATCTGAGTGTTATCCTCAACCTGCAGTCCATCTATTTTGCAATGATGATCAACCTTGCCATTTTTAGTTTTGTGTACCTGCTGGTAAAAAAATCCGGCCTTATCAATAAAAGTTTACTGGCACCTGCATTGCTTATTTTATTTGTTGTTCATTTTTTACTGGCAAGCCGGATTGGCATTATTATCTTATACAGTGCTATTTTTATTTTTGCAACGCAACATATTATCCGAAACAGAAAAATTCTGGAAGGCGTTACGCTGATCATGGGTTTACTGCTAGGCATTTTTTTACTGCTAAAGTTTTTTCCAAAAACCATTAACCGGTTTAAAGAACTTACCTACACCAAATTCGATTTTAAGAGTGAAGGAAAAGAAAGTCACTTTAATGTAGCACTTACCGCAGACCAGTGGAATGGTGCCAACGTGAGAATGGCCGTGTGGCAATGCGCCTGGGCAGTTACAAAAAACAATTTGTTGTTTGGTACCGGCATTGGAGACAAGATGGACGTATTAAGAAAAGAATACGCAAAAAATCAATTTACCGTGGGCGTAAAAACCAACCGGAATGTACACAACAACTACCTGGATGTGTGGATGAGTTTAGGACTTGTTGGTTTTATTATTTTCCTTATCGGCTTTTTTATACTGCCCGTTTTCCGTTGTTTACAAACAAATGATTGGTATGGTATTGCTATTATTGCAGCCTTTATGTTGGCCTTATTTAGCGAAAGCTACATGGACCGGACAATGGGCAATACACTACTGGGCTTTTTTTTAGCTTTTATTTCCAGTTATAAAAAGCCGTCGCAATAGCCAGCCTATTGATTATCCTGCAGGTACATCTCAATTGCTTTTGCTGTATCTCCCATGTAAACCAGCTCACCATGTTTCATGTAGCCGGAACGGGTACAGTATTTTTTTATCACATCCATGCTGTGACTCACCAATATAACCGTCTTCCCTTCTATCCATGAAGATTCAAACACCTTGATCGCTTTTTCCTGAAACTTCATATCTCCTACTGCAAAAATTTCATCTAAAAACATAATGCTTGCGCCGGCGTTGACCGCAATTGAAAATCCGAGGCGGGCTACCATGCCAGACGAGAAAAACTTAATCTTGGTATCAATAAAACCTTCCAGCTCTGCGAAGCTTACAATTATATCAAATATTTTGTCAATTTCTTTAATCTTCATTCCCAACACAGATGCAGATACATAAATGTTCTCCCGTGCTGTAAGCTCATGGCTCATGCCAACACCGAGGTTCATCAATAAGGTGGTGCCATTGATTTCTACAAATCCTGTATCAGTTGGATACACACCAGCCAGTAAACGTATCAAAGTAGATTTGCCACTTCCGTTGCGGCCTATCAATCCAATACACTCTCCTTTATTAATAGAAAAGTTCATTGTTTTAATGGCCTCCACCCGCTTATTCCGGGGCGGGTTAAAAATATTAAACAGGCGATGTTTAACTGTATTGTGACTGTCTTCGCTGATGTTAAAAGTCTTGCTGATATTTCTTGCTCTTAATGCGATCGTACTTTCCATAGGGTTATAATTTTTCTGCCGCTCTTGCGCCAAGTTTGTTTAATAATAGTAGTCCAACAAATAACAGGAATATGGCGTACCCAAAATCAAAAGCCATTAGTTCAAAATCGGGCGCTTTTGCATTCATCATCACCATTCTCGCATTGATGATAATGCCTGCTATGGGATTGCCATAATCAAAAGAAGGTAATGCTTCTTTAAAGGTGGACAATTTGTAAAATATAGGCGAAAGGAAAAACAGGAATGAAACAAATACCATCCATACCTGGTTGATGTCTTTTGCAATAATGTATAAAGTAGACAATATCAACGAGCATCCCAATGACAAAATGAACAGGTTGATGAAGAGCACAACTATCCAAAGATTATAATAAGAAATGGGTGATGATTGCGCCTCCATCAGATGATAAAAAAGAAAAAACATGGTGAGGTTAAATAAAAACCCAATGCTATTGGAGAATAAGGTTGAGATATAGATTTCCAGCTTATTCATATTGCTATATTCATACAAGTACTTTTTAGCATGTAGAATCTGTATGGTTCCTGAAGTAGATTCTACAAAAAAGTTCCAAAACACCAAACCAATAAAAAGATAAGAAGCAAATGCGGGAACATCTGTTTTAAGAATTAGTTTGAAAGCTACATAGTAAATACACATATCCATTATTGGCTTCAATAATGCCCATAGCAATCCCAGCTTATTTTCATAATACCGCAGCTTGAATTCAATTTTGGCCAATAGCCACAATCGCTCGTATTTGTTAGATCGGTTTGTCCAATCTTTTATAATATTACCAATCATCATAAGGGTTATTTAATATTTTTTAAGGGTTAAGGCAATTCTTTTTAAGCGGTCATTTTTCTTAACGAAATTTTTGAGCTTAAAAAATAGCATATTTTCGAAAGCTGGCTTTATTGAAACATTTATCTCAAATGTAGGGTTATCATAAAGGTGTCCGGGTCCATTGGCATTAAGAAGATTTATAATTTGGACGGCAAATTTAGTGTAATAAGCACTATGCTTTTCAGTTATATATTTATTCGAGTATAATAATTTTTGGTTACTGATATTACGAATCATTGAACCTGTTCGCACCCGGTAATAAAATAATACCTCAGGCAACACAACGCCGTTAAATCCATTGTGCAACATTTGTATTACACTCTCATAATCCTCCAATCCATAATCTACTTTTTCATCATTTAGTCCACCCGCTAAAAAGGCATTTCTTTTATAAACCAGTCCGCTGCTATTGATTGGGTTATGTACCAGTGCATAAGGAGGTTGGGGTGTAAACGTTGGCCATAATGCCTGGCTATTTTCAAAATACTGTACCCATGATCCCACAAAAAAAACATTGTCGTTTCGTATAAGTGCATGGATGGCTTTTTCAAAATAGGTAGCGGCTACTTTATCATCTGCATCCAAAAATGACAGGTAAGTACCTTTTGCAATTGCAGCCCCATAGTTACGTGTTTTCGCCAGTCCTTTGTTAGGCTGGTCAATAACAGTTATATTCTTTTGGCTACTTAACAAACGCAATTTTTCAATGCTGTTGCTATCTGTACTCCCGTCATTAATAATCAACAGCTCAATATCTTTATAGGTTGATTTATTTACCGATTCAACGCATTCTTCAATATATTTTCCCATATTGTAAAATGGCACTACAACAGATAAAAGGCCTGGTGCAGACGATGTTTTTGCATTAGGCTTAATTTCTTGCTGGTGTAAAAAAGGAAACTGATTGGTTGTTTGTTTATCTTTTATAATCTGCTCAAGAAAAGACCGCTTCTCTTGCATCACTTTTTCAAATGAATAATCATCATGAACCCTTTGACAAGCATTGATGCTAATGCGTTGCAAGGATTCATTATTTAATGATAATATTTTTTTTAACTGCTCACCAAAAGAAGCTGGTTCATTGTGATCAAATAAAAATCCTGACACTCCGTCTTCAATCATTTCCCGCTGGCCACCTTGTATGGATGCTAAAACAATTTTCCCAATACTCATAGCTTCCATTACCACATAAGGCATATTGTCTACAATACTTGGCACTATGATTACATGTGCATCCCGGATGGATTCGTTGATCTGTTCCGGCTTTATTTTCCCATGTAATACCAATAAGCCTTTTTCAATGTAACTGGCATATTCATCTTTTACCAACTGCCCCATGGTTTGCACCTCCGGGTGATAAACGATGTCCATTCCGCCAATTACGTGCAAGGGATGCTTAAACTCATTGTCCCATAACTCCTTGAAATATGCAAGTAATTCGAAACTTCCTTTCTGAGGTGAAAGCTTTCCATAATAAACTATTTTATTGCGTTTGAAGTCAGTCGTTCTGTGTGTTTCATTTTGATAGGGGTTTGCAATAACCGCCAATTTTTTTTCATCTATTGCAACATGTTTTCGAATTTCAGCTACAAGAAAATGCGAGGGTGAAATCAATCCGTCTGCAGCAACGATGGCTTGCTTTTCCATTTCACCCGTCCAGAAATCAGGGTAGCGATAAGTAGGCACCTTGTTGTATTCCAGGTAAATAAATGCGGGCGAATGTAATGTAAGCAGGATAGGAACACCCAATAAAAATTGATAGCCTATATGTTTAAATTGGGTAAGATAATAGGCGATGCCCAAATAATCCTGAGACTCTATGACATCAGGTTTGCCTTCCTTTTCAATCATTAATTTTACCATACCTGCAAATGCATAAGCGAGGCGGGCCGTGTAACCCAACGATGCATGAAGCTTATTTCTGTTGCTGCTAAATTTTATTAAGCGAATATTTTCCGCCTCAGCGGAAATGAAATAATCTCTCACACTATCATCCTGCGTGAACACCGTTACCCTGTACCCTGAACTGGCCAACATCCTAGCTGTAAAATAACAGTAGGTGCTTATACCACCGCCATGCATGGGGGGATATTCCGTTGTCAATAACCAATAGTTCAATCTTTGTATTTTTTAACGTTGTCACTAAATAGGGAACGGAAGCTACGTTTACCCATGATCACTTTTATAATGTGGCCTAGTTGTTTGTACCAAAGGGGGAGGATTTCGTATTCATGATTATACCAATCAATGATGTCGTAATATTCTTTTTCCTGCACTTCTTTACTGAGCGATAAAAAATTTTGATACAGCATTGTCCTCTTTTTCCAAAGCATAATTTCTACCGCTAATTCTTCCTTTTCTATGTCAAGTTCTTTTACGCCGTTATCTAGCCCACTTTTTTCATTAAAAGTAAACTGCTTTCTAAAATTATCAAGTAAGACTAAATCCATTATTTCTTCGTTAAAATGAATAAGGGTACTACTACCGCAGGATTGAAAATTTCCAATAACATCTGCAATATTTTTAGAAAGGCTTTCCAGTTTTTGCAATGAATAATTTTGTACCGTTTGCGCAGCGGGACCGGCATGAAAAAAAACGGGCAATTCTACATCATGTATTCCCTGTTGGTTTAAGTAAGTGCTTATTTTGTCTGCCTGCAAAGGATTTTGCTGATATGTTTTTGTATGAGAAAAAACAGGCACAACGTTCGCAGTGCAGGAAGATTTACCGGTTGCAATCAGCAAATACAAATGCGTTAAAACGGCTGAAAAATCGGCATCATTTTCAAAAAGCTCATCCGATAAAGTAATTATAAATGCATTTGGCATTGATGCTAGTGCCATATACAAATCAGGTGTGATTTCAGTTTGACTACTCAAAAGAATATTAAACCTAAGTTGTGGAAACCTATTTATTTCTGCGCTTTTCTTTAATAGCAGCGAAGCGGTGATTGTAAAATATAGTTTTATATCCATGTTATATTCCCTTGATTAAATATCCCTGGCTGGTAACGATCCAGCTCAACATTCTTTCCCATGAATGCGTAATTGTTCCTGAAAAATTATCAAGCACATTGCCATCCTCCAATTCTTTCCGTATCTCCAGCGGATCATATCGTTTAAAAAAATCTCTTAACGGTTTTGCCCTGGCCCAAAACATGGTACCCGCAATAAATGAATAAGTTGCTGGCGTGGTCTCATAAGTCTGCACCAGCTTTTTCAATATTCCTCCGTTGATACCTGAAAAATGACCTTCTTCAAACGGTTCATTAATTATGTATTCATTGGTGGCAACTATGCCATACCTGTTGCTTTCGCAAAATATATCCATTGATTTTTGAATGCTTTTCGCAGAGATAATTTTAAGCAGATCTTTTTTCCATGTGGCGCTTTTTAAAGCCTGCAAACTCTTTTTATCGTGCAACAATAAAATATAGTCAGCCGCTATTTGAAGTTGCAAAAAAAGTTCCATCAAAGCCAGTTTCGCTCCAATATCTTTTCCTTTATTGGAGGTAAAAATAATAATGCATCCCGGAAATTTATCTCGTAAAACTGATGAAATCAATTTTTTACCAGGTGTTTCTTGGCAGATATTAAAAAGAAAGGTGGTGTCAAACAATAGCAACGGCTCCAATTCAGCGCATACTTTTTCGTACGTGTCTTCATAAAACATGTGATATAAAACCGTTATTTTGTGGCGAGTGATCATTTTGAGATTATAAATAAAAATCAGCGCAGGTTATTAAAAACCTTAGGATCATTGATATAATTTTTTATTAATTGCGCTTTACTAAAAACATCAATTGAATAATAATCTGAAGAAAGGTAGTCCAACTGTGGATTGTCAAGCGGACCAATTTCGAGCATTTTGCCTTCTTTTTCAATCAAGTTGACGAAGTCGTTTCTATTTCTAATTTGGCTTGAAATTCTGCCCTCTTCAATACCATGTGTTATAAAATGATTTTCCAATGCTGATTTGTTCATCAGTTTCAGGTCCGGATAGTTTCGATAAATACCATGATCAAAATCAGATAGTTCCAGATAGTCTTTATTCATACCGTTAATTTTTTCACTTTTTTGGCTCAAACAAAGCCTTTATTTTTAATTCGCTTTTATACCTAACTAGTTTGGCGCCATTTAATTTTTTGGCACTTTTTTTATTCTTGATATTTCATCATTCCATTTATAAGTCCATAATATTTTCCCTGGTTTTAATCAGCCGCCTTTTGCCACTCGTAGGCTATTCTTGGTGGGAAAGCGAATTGTGTTGCAGTGGTATCAACACCCAGGTTATGATTGAAGAAGGGGTCATTAACCATAAGATTATTCCATTTATTTAAAATGAAAGATTGTTCTGTTTTAAACCTTGGGAGATTATTTTCATCCAGATCATTTCCACGGGATAATGATTCATGATGCGTTAACTGTGCAAACGGAGTCCAAACATTTTTATAGCCCAGCAACGTTAATTTTAAACAAAAGTCAACGTCATTGTAAGCAACTTTTAAATTTTCATCGTCTAAACCTCCTGCTTTGATATACACTTCTTTTCTTACTGCAAGGCATGCTGCCGTAAGTGCAAGATAATTTTGCACAAGGTTTAGTTTATTAAAATACCCCGGATCATTCTTATCCCTCTTCAAATAAATATGGATGCCCGGGTGTGCTTCAAATAAAAAAACACCTGCATGTTGAATTTGACCATTTGGATAATACAATTTTGCTCCAACAGCACCGACTTCTTCCCGCATACATTGGCTGACCATCTCATTTAACCAATCTCTGTTTATAACTTCAGTGTCGTTGTTAAGCAAAACCAATACCTCTCCTTCAGATTGCCTTACCCCAAAATTATTCATGGCAGAAAAATTAAATTCGCCCTTAAACGAAAATACCTTAACCTGTTCCTGTTCACGCTGTACCTTTTCAAAATACGCAAGTGTCAGTGCTTCTTCACTATTGTTGTCAATAATCAATATTTCAAAATTTGGATAACCGGTATTTTGGAGTAAACTGCTGATGCAGGTGGATAGTACCTCTACCTTATCCCTTGTTGGAATAATGATGGAAACCAGCGGAACTTTTTTTGGCAACGCCCATTTAATACGAAAGGAATTGTGTATGTTTTCAACCGGTGTTGCTCTTTGTGCCGTTCTGCTAAAATGATCCTGCAACGCTCTCAAGCCAGCACTAACTGCATAACTTTTATTAGATATTGTAATTGCAGTAGAGCCGTTTAAAGCTCTCCAATGGTAAAGCACATGTGGTATATGATATATCTGTTCTGGTTTTAAATGTTCTATACAACGTAAAGCAAGATCGTAATCCTGGCTACCTTCATACCCCTCTCTAAATCCGCCGATTTTCTTGATGAGTGCATGTTTATACACACCAAGATGGCTGATCATATTTTGTCCATAGAAAAGCTCCCTATTCCAATCAGTTTTAAAATAAGGATCGAATCTATTGCCTGATTCATCCATTTTATCTTCATCACTGTAGATGATTTCCAGGTTTTTATTTTTGTTAAGCACCGATGCTACCATGTATAAAGAATGTGCTGGCAGTTCATCATCCTGGTCAAGTAATACAATAAAATCACCTGTAGCAAATGCAAGTGCACTGTTGGATGCTTTGCTGATATGTCCATTGATTTCCCTGAAAATAATTTTTATACGATCATCCTTTGCCTTGTATTCCTTTAATAATTTTCCTACAGCTTCATTGGTTGATTTATCATCTGCAATGCACAGTTCCCAATTTTGATACGCCTGATTTATGACTGAGTCAATTGCCTTTTTTAAAAAAATTACAGGTGCATTGTAAACAGGCATCACGATTGAAAAAACAGGCTGATACGCAAGACCGGATGAAAGCTTTTTGATAGCAGCAAGGTGTGACGGCGAAACAGTGTCATACAGTTTGCACCATAATTTGTACTCTTCCAGCGAATGTTTTTCATGGTAAATTGCCTGTCTGACCTTTTCCCGCAGATCCAATTTGCCGGTTTTTAAAAATGTTGTTACCAATCCCGTATAGAATGACAAATTATTTTCGTCCGGCAGATAAATTTTTTTATACCTGGACATACCGATCTGAAACACTTTTATACTACCTGTAGCCTTTAAGGTAAATTCTGTTAAAGTGAAAGTGCTTGCAGTAGTGGTTGGATCAAATCTTAGCTGCAAAATATCAGACGAAAAATTAATAAGGCAAGATATAGTATCATCAACTATGGCTGGTAACCTCCAAATATCTTCTTCGTTGAAACCACGCCCGTAATCAAAATATAACATCGGCGACAACAACGTTCCATCCACCACTTTGATATTTAGCGATAACCAATGCCAACCTGCTTTCAATTGGTTGTTCTTTAAATCAACCAAAAAATAGGGGTCCATGCCGGTAGATGTATATTCGCCAGAATTGGACCGAGCATTAATTTGCTGTGCACAATTCAAATAATATTCCGCCTTTTTAAACCCGGTTTTTGAAGCAACAGTCAACAACAACATGCCTTCGTTTTTATTAGGCCTTTCATCCTCTATAATAGTCGCAGGAAAAAGAGGTTCAGTTTCTTTTTCAGAAACTATTTTTTTTTTGAATTCCCTGGCGAGCTTTTCTTTTAATACACCCATTAAAGTTCTTTCTTCATAGGTAGCTTTATACCAAGCAATAGCTGTCTGCTGGTTGTTTACCTGTGTCTTCAATCCTTCTAATAAATCATTCTGCTGCACCAGCTCTTTCACTGCATTGTTAAAGGAGTAATCGGCCACTTCCATTTTTTCTTTAAGGTTTGATTTAACAGCCACGGTTTCCTTTTGTTGACTTTCAAGTACCAGCCAATCTTCAAGCAATTTTCTAAAAGCTTCTACTTGCAATGCCAAAGTATCCCGGAGTTTACTGTTATCTAACTGCAACTGTTGGTTGGTGTTCGCTAATTGTTGATAGGCTAAAGTAAGCGAACAATAACTATCCTTTACTTGATTTAGTTTCAATACAAGTCCATTCACATTTTTACTTAGCAATTCATTTGACATACCCAATTCCCTGGTGCTTTCTCCGGTGAGCTGGTATTTTACTTCAAACGCCTTGTATTTTTCAGGTGACTGGTCAGTTGTTATTGTAAGGTCATTTAAATTTTCTTGTATATTATTGTAATGTAATTTTATTGTTTGATAATCGTCTTTCAACTCTCTATTACCTCGTTCTAATTGCATGTTGGTTTTAAGCAATTCACTATTTTGTAAGCTAATTGCTTCCTGGCTTTCTTTTAATTGGGCATTCGTAATTGAGAACTCTATAGTACTATTTTTTTCTGTATGATAATTAAACTTCAGTTCAGCATTTATCTCTTTCAACTCTTCCACGGTGAGTGATAAACTTTCATTTTTTTGCCGTAGTTCGTTATTGGTTGCATCTAATAGTTGAGCACTTTCTGTAAGCTGTAAAAATGATGTCTCCCTGGAGTCAGATGCAGTAATATGCTGATTTAGTAATTGAATCGTATCAAACCTATATTTAAAAAAGCTGCCGCGATCTGAAAATAAATTCCTTAAAAAAATGTAATACTCCATATCATTACTGTTGGCAAGCAGCGCCCGGATTTCTTTAGGAAAAG
>Ga0209181_10006665_pt1 | contig 16094 bp, 14 predicted proteins | sample MAT05_FD_187208 | JGI IMG/M metagenome (GOLD analysis project Ga0209181, IMG submission 187208) | Freshwater microbial communities from Lake Fryxell liftoff mats and glacier meltwater in Antarctica - MAT-05 (SPAdes) (version 2) | ecosystem: Environmental > Aquatic > Freshwater > Ice > Liftoff... | reverse complement strand
TCGACCGGCGGCGCGATTCCTCACCATCGTCACAGTGACTGATACACTTGTTTCCGCGACCCGGTGGGGGGCGCGGCGGAAACAATAATCTCGCTCGAACTGTCGCCACCGACCCGTGTGGCCCTTGACTCGGGCCGAATCGTCGGGCGGGCTTACTCGACTCGCCCTCAACCTCGCTCACGCGGAACGCCGATACAATCGTTACGGTCCGCACCGCCGCCCCGGTCGGGTAGCCGCCTCGCACCCCGGTGGCCGATGACCGTCGCACCCGCCCCGCCGAAGCCCCCCGACCCGGACGTGCTGCCGGTCGGCGGGCCGCTCGCCACCGCCCTCGTCGGCCTCGGCGACTGGACGCTCTTTTCGCAGCGCGCGATATCGGGCATGTTCCGCCGCTCGTTCAGCGGCCGCGAGTGGCTCCGCGTCGCGGTGGACATCGGCCTCAACAGCCTGTCCGTGGTTATCGTCACCGGCCTGTTCATCGGCATGGTGCTGGCCGTGCAGACGTACAACCAGTTCCACACCGTCGGCCTGGAAACGTCGCTCGGTGCGGTGATCCACCTGTCGGTCGTGCGCGAGCTGGGGCCGGTGCTGTCGTCGGTGATGCTGGCCGGCCGCGTCGGCGGGGCGATGGCCGCGGAGCTGGCGACGATGCGCGTCAGCGAGCAGATCGACGCCCTGGCCTGCCTGGGCGTGGACCCGGTGAAGCACCTCGTCGCCCCGCGGTTCCTCGCCTGCCTGCTGATGATCCCGATGCTGACTGTGTTCGCCGACATCGCCGGCCTGGTCGGCTGCACCATCATCTGCCTCCACGTCTACGGCATCGACACCCACCACTACTGGGAGCACTCGCGGAACTACGTCGGCGTGTGGGACGTGTTCGTCGGCGTGGCGAAGGCGTTCGTGCTGGGCGGCGTGATGGCGCTGATCGCCTGCCACCGCGGGTTCCACAGCAAGGCCGGGGCCGCGGGCGTGGGCCGGGCCGCGACGCAGGCGTTCGTGTTCGCCTTCGTGTCGATCATCGTGCTCGACTTCGTCCTGTCGATGTTCGCCAACAGCGTCCACGACATCGTCTGGCCCGACGCCAAGTCAAAGGTGATCTGACGTGGCCGACCCGGTCATCCAACTCCGCGGCGTGTCCGTCCGGTTCGGCCGGCAGCAGGTTCTGCGCAACCTCGACCTGGCCGTGGAGCCGCAGCAGACGGTGTGCGTGATCGGCGAGAGCGGCTGCGGCAAGACGGTGATGCTCAAGCTGCTGGTCGGCCTCCTGAAGCCGACCGCCGGCGACGTATTGTTCGAAGATCGGCGCGTGTCCGACCTGAGCGAGACGGAGTTGACGCGGATGCGGCTGCGGATGGGCTTCCTGTTCCAGCAGGCGGCGCTGTTCGACAGCCTGACGGTGTTCGAGAACGTCGCCTTCGGCCTCCGCGCCAAGGGCGGCGTCGCCGAGGCCGACATCCGCTCCCGGGTCCGCGACCGGCTGACGGAGGTGGGCCTGACCGCGGCCGCGGAGCCGAAGATGCCGGCGGAGCTGTCCGGCGGGATGCGGAAGCGAGTCGGCCTGGCGCGGGCGCTGGCCCTCGACCCGGACGTGATGCTCTACGACGAGCCGACCACCGGCCTCGACCCGATCATGACGGATGTCATTAATGAACTCATCCTCCGCACTCGGGGCCGGCGGCCGGTGACGAGCATCGTGGTGACGCACGAACTGCGAACGGTCCACAAGGTCGCCGACCGGGTGGTGATGCTCGAACCCGTGGCTCGACTCACGCCCGACGAGCCGCAGGTGCTGTACGACGGCCCCCCGGCCGGGCTGGCGACCGCGACCGACCCGCGGGTGCGCGAGTTCGTGGAGGGCGACGCCGCCCGCCGGATCGGAGCCGAAGAGTAGTTGCCAGTGGATAGTCGACAGTTGCCGGCCGGCTTCACTGTCCACTGACCACTGTCCACTGTCCACCGGTGCAACGTGGCCGAGCAGAAGTTACGCATGCGGCTCGGGCTGTTCGTCGGGGCGACGCTCGTCGTCACCGCCGTGCTCGTCGTGCTGTTCGGTAAGGCGCCGGGGCTGTTCGCCACGAAGCTGACGTACGTCGTCCTCTTCCCCGAGGCGCCGGGGCTGACCCAGGGGACGCCCATCCGCAAGTCCGGCGTCCGCATCGGCGAGGTGAAGCAGATCGACCTCGACGTCAACACGGGCGAGGTGCGCGTGCTCATCACCGTGGACCCGAAGTACCCGCCGCGGACGAACGAGGCGCCGACCATAACCCGCGGCCTCCTCAACGGCGACACCGCCCTCGACTTCCTCCCCAAGCTCGACCCCGCCACCAACCAGCCGATGACGCGTGGCGACGACATCCCGCCTGGCAGCGAGATCGTCGGCGTCCCGCCGATCACGACGCGGAGTTTTCTGGCGCCCGCGTCGGGCGTGCTCACGTCGGCGCAGCAGTCGCTCGACCGGATGGTGTCGTCGTTCGAGAAGATCGAGAAGATCGCGCCGCAGTTCGAGAAGACGCTGCACGAGTATGAACTGCTCGCGCGCGACGTGCGAACATTCATCCCCGAGGTGCAGAAGACCAACAAGGCAATTCAGGACTTTGTCGGCGGCCCCGACCGGCCCGCGGCCCCGCTCCCGACGGGGGCGATCTCCGCGCTCGGCCCCCCGGTCGAGGGCGTCGACGCGGACAACCTCCGCAACACGCTGCGCGACATCCGGGCGCTGGTCGCCACCGTCCGCCCCGCGGTGGACGAACTCCGCGGCACCGTGAAGCGGGTCGAGCCGGACGTCGTCGGCGCGGCGAAGTCCGCGAAGCAGACCTTCGACGCGGTCAACCAGCTGTTCTCGCCCGACAACCAGAAGGAAGTGACCGCCCTGCTGAAGAACCTCAACGCGATCGGCCTGAACGTCCTGAAGCTGTCCGCGGGCTTCTCCGCGCTGCTCGACGAGACGGAGAAGACGGTCAAGAACCTCGACGCCCGCACGGCCGGCCTGCCGGACGCGATCAACGACATCCGCGGGGCGGTGCGGCCATTCGGGGTCCGCTCCGAGGCGCTCACGAAGGACGTGTCCGAGGCGGCGGCGACGCTGAACCTGGTCCTGACCGACGTGCGCGAGGTGGTGCGCGCCTTCGCGCGCGAGAACGGCACCGCCCAGCGACTGCTGACCGACCCGACGCTCTTCAACAACATCGACGCGGCCGCGGCGTCGCTGGCCCGGGTGCTGGCGCGGGCGGAGCGGATAGCTGGCGACCTGGAAGTGTTCGCCGACAAGGTCGCGCGCCGCCCCGAGCTGATCGGCGTCGGCGGCGTGGTCCGTCCGAGCAGCGGGCTGAAGGACTCGCCGTTCGCCCCGGCACCGGTGCCGCCGGGACTTCCCTCGTACCGCCCCGACTGGCCGCCGGCCGTCCCCGCGACCCGGCCCGCTCCGGATACCGGCCGCGGGCCCGTGCAAGGCTTTCGTCCGTAATCACGACTTCGGCGCGTCGAACCCCGAGTCGTCGATCCGCTCCGGGAACTCCCACCCCTCGACGGTCCAGTCTTCGACCTGCCTCCCGTTCTGCCAGTACGTCACCCGGCCGGGCAGGAGGAGGCCGTGTGCCGCGCGGTGGTCGAGCAGCACGAACACCTTCTGCGTCTCACTCCGATTCCCCGGCTCGACGTGCGCGAAACTCACCTGGAGGAGCCGGCTGGACTTCTCGTCGAACCACAGGGTGAAGACCGGCGTGCCGGGGGCTGCCGCCCGGATCACGTCAACGAGCGTGCCGTTCAGCACGTCCTTCCGGGCCGCGAACACGACCGTCCGCGCGTCGGTGAGCGGGACCAGCAGCGCCATCCAGTGACGGGCGATCATCTCCACGCTGAGCGCGGCCTCGCGCTCCTGCACGTCGGGCATTTCGGACGTGGTGGCCTTCCCGTCACGGATGTTGCCGACCCAGAGCAGCGGACGGCGGAGGCGGACGAGGGTCGTTGGTAGGCCGCTGTCCGAGCTGAATTCGTCGGTCAGGGCCAGCCGGTCGGGCCACACCGCCTCGACACGCCGGTTCGACGAGAGCGGCCGCCCCGGAGCGACGATGAAGCCCTTCAGCTTGAGGCGATTGACTTTTGCCCGCTCCAGCCGCGCCGGGTTGCCGTCGGTGGCCGCCTTCACGGCGCGTTCCACCACCTCGACCGCGGCCGGCTCCGACTTTGCGGGCACGACAACCGCCGCTGGCGCGGCCTTCTCGGTGTCCTGGTTGACTTCCTTCGGGAGTTCCTTGCCGGAGCCGCCGCAGCCGGCGGCGAACGCGGCGGTCGCCGCGACGAAGAGGACCGACACCCAGACGCCCCGCATTGCCGCGCCCCCCGGCCGGGAATCGGACCACCACGTCCGTTCTACCCCGTAGCACCGGCGGCCGCCATTCAGGACGCGGCGGGAGTCGGGCGGGACCGCGGCCGTGGTTCCGGTCAGGCCGCATCGGCGGGCGGAAAGGGTGATTCTGTCTGCGCGGCCGCGGCGGGGAACGACACCCGGAACAACGACCCCTCGCCCGGCGTGCTCTCGACCTCGATGGTGCCGCCGAGCCGCTGAACGTATTCCTTGACGATTGCCAGTCCGAGCCCGGCGTGGACGCCCGTGGCGGTGCGGGACGCGTCTGCCCGAAAGAAGCGATCGAAGATCTTCGCCCGTACGGCGTCGGACATGCCGATGCCGGTGTCGCGGACCTCGAACACCACCCGCCCCGCGTCCGGCCGCACCGCGAGTTCCACCCGGCCGTTCGGCCGGTTGTACTCGACGGCGTTGTGAAGGAGGTTCATCAGCACCTCGCGGAGCCTGTCGGCGTCGGAGTCGAGCTCGGCGGGCCCGACCGCGGACAAGGTGAAGGTCATCCCGTGAGCCTCGGCCAGCGGGCGAATGACGACGGCGCAGGTGCCGGCGAGTTCGGCTGCGTCGACACGGCAGACGGCGCCGCGGGCGGTGCCGGCGTCGAGGCTGGCGAGCGTCATGATCCGCTCGACGAGCTGACCGAGTTGTTTGGCGATGCCGCGGCAGTCCTGGAGCGTGGTCCGATACTGATCGGGGGTGCGCGGCTTACGCAGGGACACGTCGATGGTGGCGAGGAGCGACGCGATCGGCGTGCGGAGTTCGTGGGAGATGTCGGCCACGGCTTCCTTCTCCCGGGCGAACGCGCCCCGTAGTTGGTCGAGCGTCTGGGTGATGCGGGCGTGGATCGGGGCCAGCTCGACCGACAGATCGGTGACGGCGACCGGGAGGGCAAAGTCCTTCTCCGAGACGCGGCTGACGGCGTCCGACAGGGTGCGGACGGGCGCGAGCCCGCGGGCGACGATCAGCCACCCGCCGACGACGAGCGCCAGGAACGACCCGGCGGCGATCGCGGCGAGACGGGTGCGGAGCTTGGTAAGTTCCTCCCGCGACTCCGAATGCACTCGCTGGATTTCCTCGTCACGCTCGGCGGCAGCGTGGGTCAACCGGCTGTCCAGTTCCGACTGCGGCCGAGCAGCGTGAACGAACACGCGGATCATGAAGTCGGGGCGGAAGGCACGAGAGCTCGGGCCGATCGGCGAGTAGAAGTACTGGGTCGCTCGTAGCCCTGGCCCGGCGGAGTACGACTGGTTCTCGTGCCACACGGGGACGGCCAACGGACGCGAGCCCTGTGGGGTGACCGACGTCCAGACCAGGGCTCGCCGGAACGTCCCCTGGCCCTCGACGCGGACCTCCTCTGGCGGCAGAAACTCAAGGTCGGAATCTTCGACCCGCCCGAGGTCCAGGGGCAGGTCGTTCACGAGTCGGGCGGGCCGGACGGTGCCGATCGACTGCCACGGCCGCCCGGGATACGCGGCGACGACGTGGAACTGGTAGTAGCCGGTGTGGTCCCCGCCTTCCTCGAACATCCGGTGAAGCATCTCGGGGATCTGCACCCGCGCAGCGGTGCGCGGCGAGGCGAACGAAATCCAGCCGGGGCTCCACGCCCGGTGTGTGGCCGACGCCGCCTGAGCCACTGGAAGCCAATTCCCGGCTGCAGGCGGCTGTAGCATCAGGGCGGTCACCCGGCGTAGGTACTCGCGCCCGTCATCCTCCGGCGCCTTGCCCGGGAAGCTCGGGCGGGGCTCGATGCTCGTCTTAGGCTCTGGAGCCGACTTGGGGTCGGCCGGACCCTTCCCCCCGCCACGGGGCGGGTCCGGTGGGCGGAACCGGCCCCACGTTTTGAAGAATGACCGGTTCAGTTCGCCGGCCAAGCTTCGCGCCTCCTGAACCAGTTCGGCGTCGAATTTCGTCTGAGCTTCGACACGGCGAGTGTCGAAAGCCGCAGTGATGCGGTTTGATTCAGACTCCTCGCGGGCCTCGACCGCGCCGACGGCGTAGCGGTCCACGAACGCCGCGATCAGCCCGAGGGCCACGGCGAGGAGCACGAGGAAGTAGCTGAGCAGCGACCGGCGGATCGAGCGCATCGAACGGTCACCCCTTCTTCCCGGCGGGCGGGGCCGGCGGGTCGTCGTCGCCGCGGAGCATGTAGCCCTCGCCCCACCGGGTCAGGATGAGCGGCGGGTCGAACCCCTTGTCGATCTTGTTCCGCAGGTAGCGAATGTACACGTCTACTACGTTCGACGTGTTCTCGTCGTACTCGTCGTACAGGTGCTCCCAGATCATGCTCCGGGTCACGACCTTGCCGCGGTGGAACGCCAGGAACTCCAGCAGGGCGTACTCGCGCGGCGTGAGGTGAATCTGCTGCCCGGCGCGGCGGACGGTGCGGGCGGCGGTGTCGATGTCCATGTCGTAGCAGCGCAGGACCGGGTCCTTCTGCTGGTGCCCGCGGCGGACGAGGGCGCGGACGCGGGCGAAGAGTTCGTCCAGGTCCACGGGCTTGGTCAGGTAGTCGTCGGCCCCGATGTCGAGCCCGGCCACCTTGTCCGTGGTGGTGCCGCGGGCGGTGAGCATCAGGACGTGCGTCTTGATCCCGTCGGTCCGCCACTTCTTCAGGAGGGTCAGCCCGTCGATCTTGGGGAGCATGATGTCGAGAATCACCACGTCGTACTGCGTCGTGCGGGCCTTGACGTCGGCCTCCTCCCCGTCCGTCGCCACATCGACCGCGAAGCCCTCCTCTTCGAGCCCCTGTCGGTAGGCTCGCATCAGGGGTTGGGTGTCCTCGACCAGCAACACGCGCACGGACCGCCCTCCCGAGCCGACAAACCCGTTCCCTACTACGAGTTTACCCTGCCGGCATGAAGTGCGAATGAGAATAACCCTGGACGATTCGCCGGTCCAATCAGCCCGCGGTGAGCCGGGTGCGGGCTGCGAAGGCGAACGATTCACGGACGTTTCGCTCCTCCGCGGCGACCTGATCGGCCGGTGGCAATTGCGCGACCCGCGGCAGGGGTTCCTTGCGGGCCGCGGCCGCGCGCCGGGCGAACGCCAGCGTTCGCGCCAGGTCGCGGCCCGGAACGCGGCCGAGCGTCGCCCAATAGCGATCCGTCAGGCACGGGACGAGGAGCGGGTCGCGGGTGATCATTTCGAGCTGGAACCGGACGCGCGGGTTCCCCTTCCGCAGGGCCGCGACGACCGCGGTGAGGTCGAGCACGCCGCGCCCCAGCGGCACCTCGGCGAGCCGGAAGCCGTCGGCGTACTCCTCCAGACCCATGTCCTTCAGATGAACGGTGAACGCGAACGGCGCCAGGGCTGTGATCGTGGCGGTGGGGTCTTCGAGGAGCGCGAGGTTGTTGCCGGTGTCCACACAGACGCCGACCCACGGGCTCGCAAGCCCGCGGAGCAGGTCGAGCAGTTCGTCGGTGCGGAAGTCCTTGTGGTTCTCGACGGCCAGCTTCACGCCGGCGGCGCGAGCGAGCGGTTCGGTCTGTTCGAGCGTCGCCTTCGCAGTCCGGGAGAACTGTGTGTAGTCGTCCGGTTTCGAGAACACCTCGTAGCGGCGGCCGCCGAGCATCACGACGCGCACGACCTCGGCCCCGCACGCACGCGCGGCCGCGAGTTCGGCGGCGAACCGGTCGCGGCCGGCGGCGCTGTCGTCGGGCAGCGACACGATTCCTTCCACCGTCACGCCGCCGGTTTCCGCGGCGCGACGGACTACAATCGCGTCGGCTTCGGTGCGGCGGCCGAGCGACAGTTGTACGGCGTTCGCGCCGCGGTCTTTGGCGAAGGCGATGAACCGGACCGGGTCGTTGAACGCCGCCCCGGTCTGACGGGCGCGGATGCCGTAGGAGTAGAGCAGCAGCCCGAGGTTCGACGCGGGCGGCGGGTCGTCGGCGCGGCATACGGCCGCGGCCACGCAGGACGCGAGTACGGCGCGGCGGGTGGGGCAGGTCATGGCACCTCCAAGGTTGACCCCTGATCCTATCTGATCCGAAACGGTGTCGGTGCTGATAGATGGCATTTCGCGGCGCCCCCTGGTTCCCAGCGCGGTTCGATCGCAGTATGCTGGCGGTCGTTCACCTGCACGTCACGGTGACGCATGACCACCACCCTGCCCGACCCCGACGCCGGGCTCGTCGAACGGCTCCGTGCCGGCGACCCGCTCGCCGCCTCTGACTTCTGCATCGCCCACCTGGACGCACTCGTCGAGCAATTGCGCCGCAGCTACCCGACGGCCCACGAACACGCACTCTGCGAGGCTGCGGAAGACGCCCTGCTCGCATTCCTGAAGAACCCGCAGGCGTTCGACCCCGCCCGCGGCTCGGTCGCCGGCTACCTCCGCATGGCCGCGAAGGCCGACCTGATCAACATCCAGAAGAAGGAGGCGCGACACCACCGCGACCGGGCCGTCGCGGATTGTGTCGAAGACGCCCCCGACCCGCGGAACGAAGTGGTGGACGAGGCCGACGCCCCGTCGTTCGCCGACCCCGGACTCGCGGCCGTGATCGCCGGCTTCACCGACGTGGAGCGGCGGTTCTTCGACCTGATGCGAGACGGGGAGAAGCACACGCCGGCGCTCGCGGTCGTGCTCGGGCTCGCCGACGCACCGCCGGCAGAACAGACGACCGAAGTCAAGAAGATGCGCGACCGCCTCATCAAGCGGCTCCAGCGCGGGAGGGATGGATCATGAGCGCCGCACTCGACCACCTGGCCGAGCGGGTGAAGAGCGACCCGTGGTTCCTCGCCCACCCGCTCGCCGAATACGCCCGTTCGGCCGGGCTCGACGACGCGGCCCTCGCCGAGAGGCTGGGGTGCCCCGTCGCCGGCCTGAGCGCCGTCCGCCTGTGCCGCGCCCCACAACCCGACACGGTCCGGGCCGACCTCACCGCCGTGGCGGAGCGCTTCGGGCTGAACCTCCTCGCGCTCCTCGCTGCCGTTCAGCACGGCGCCGGACTGGCACGGCTCCGCGAAGGAACGAAAGCGGGCGCCGACGCCGGCTGGCAGCTCGCCGCCCGCGACCGCGAGACACCGGAGTGAAGCCGTGTCGCTCCCCGTCTGGTGTGCCGAACTCGCGGCGGCGTTCTGGCGCAAGGCCGGCCCGCCGCCGCCGACGCCGCGCGACCTCACCTACCCCGCGCTGTTCTTCGGCCTGAACGTGGAAGACCTCCGCGACCTGAGCGTCGCGCGCGTCGCCGGCTGGTTCCGCAACCGCGACATCCCCCTCCGCCTGAACGAACCCGACCGCCGCCTCCGCGGCTGCCTCGTCGCGTCGCGCGGCGTTGGGTTCGCCTTCCTCGACCCGGCCGACGACCCCGCCGAGCGCCGCTTCACACTCGCCCACGAGATCGCGCACTACCTCCGCGACTACTGGCAGCCGCGCGCCGTCGCCGTCCGCCGGCTCGGCCCGGACGCGACAGCCGTGCTCGACGGCGACCGCCTGCCGACCACCGACGAACGGCTCCGCGCCGTGCTGCGGTCGGTCCCGGTCGGGCCGTTCACGCACCTCCTGGCCCGAGACGCCGACGCCCCCGCCACCGACGCCGAACGCGAGGCCGAAGTCGCCGCGGACCGGCTCGCGTTCGAGTTGCTCGCCCCCGCCGCGGCTGTCGGCGACGCCCCCTGTGCTTCCAGGCTCGTCACGCACTTTGGCCTCCCCGCCGGGCCGGCCGACCGGTACGCCGAACTGCTCCTTCCACCCGCCGAGCCCGAGGACCGGGCGTGGTCGCGACTCCTCCGCCGCGTTCGCCGCAGCTGACATTTCGTGCCCGCTTCCGCGGAGCTCATCCGTTATAACCGGGAAATCCTGTCGCACTCCCGCGGAACACCGGGAACAACTTTCGGAGGCACCGATGGCCGCGTTCCACACCCGAACCGACGATCACCCGCTGCCGGTGTCCCGGCCGAACCCGTTGTCCGCCGAGGCGTTCGCCACGTCGTTCGGCGAGCCGCTCGCCAGCACCCTCGACCTCGATACCTGGCGGCAGGGCGTCGACCTGGTCCGCGAGTACGCCCGCATCGACCGCGAGATCGCCGAGGCCGTCGAGTTCGAGACGGAACAGCACGACCAGGTCCGAGAACAGGTGATTTCCCGGCTCGCGTTCCTGAACGACGACCTCCCCGAGGCCGGCCGCTACGAGGTGACGCCCGACCAACTGCGGGAAGTCCACCGCGGGCTCCTGTTCAACGGCGGCGTCGAGGCGTGCGACGGCACTCACCAGCGGCACGACTCGCTGGCGCTCACCATTCACCAGATCGGCGTCTGCCTCGTGTCGTACGCGGGGAATCAGGGGAGTTGGAGCACCCGCCTGTTCCGCCGCGACCTCCGCGAAGACCTCGGCGACCCGGTCGAGAACATGCTCGCCCTCCTGGAGCGGCGCAAGCACCGCGCTGGTCTCAACCAGCCGGACCGCCGCGACGGCCTCACCGAACTCGCCGAGCGGGCCGTGATGAGCTACGCGGAGATGGACGTGCTGCGGAACAAGGCCACCGCCGTGTGGCGGATGGGGCACGGCATGCCCGCCCCCTACCAGCTCCTCGGCGGCGCCGGCAACCCCGACGTCGCCGTCCGCTCGATCACGCTGCTGCGCGACCTCATCGAGGGGCACCGCAAGTTCGTCTTCGTCTCCAGCGAGGGGCAGGACCGCGAGTACCTCACCCTCGGGCAGGCGCTCCGGCCGCTCGAGTACATCGTCGTCGGCACCCTCGACGAGAAGATCGACCGCTTCGTCCGCGGCATCAGCTTCTCGTCGAAGGCCACGGTCGACGCCACCTGGGACGGCGAGCGCGTCAGCACCCAGGAACTCGTCACCCGCTTCCGCGACGTGGTCGCCCCGCAGGTGCTGTTCGGCGTATATCGCGCGTCGCGGCTGGCGCCGCCGCAGGTCTTCTACGCCCACCGCGACCACTTCGAACTCGCCGCGGCCGTCGCCCTCGCCGACAGCGTGCTCCTCCCGCAGCGCGGCTTCCCCATGCTCATCGACCTGGCCGACCGCACCTGCAACGGCGTCTACGGCGGCGGCAGCCTGAAGGAGATCGCCGACACCGCCTACGCCCGCGTCGGGGCCGGCCGAAAATACGGAAGCGAGCGTGTCAACCGCCCGCTCTAAGAAATCCTCGTTCCGGCCGAAATGATTGTTTCCGCCGCGCCCCCCACCGGGTCGCGGAAACATGTCACGCGGTTAGTGAGATTTCGACACGAATCATTAACCTGTACCCCCCGCACGACTTGCACCGGAGTACCACCCCATGACCCCGCTCAACGGCTCCCGCCTCCGCGACCAACTCGCCGCCGACACTCTTACCGCCGGCGGAGCATTGGTCGCCGACCCCGCCGACGAGGGCTCCGTCGGCCGCACCCTATTCGACCTCCCCGGCAGCACCGACCTCACCGTCACGGTCGTCGTACCGAAGGAGCGCGTGAAGGACGTGCCGTCGCAGGCGCTGGTGCGCATCCGCAGTCGGGCCGACGGGCGGACGTACCTCGGCGTCGTCGCCGCGGGGCCGTTCGCCGAACCCGACGGCCTCAAGGGCGACTCGCCCATCCTCACCGCCGTCGCCACCCACGGCGGCGACTACCTCCCGCCGTACCACGGCCGCGTCCACGTCACCCTCCTCGGCGAGGAACTCGACGCCGACACGCTGGTGCCGCCGCGCCTGCGGCCGCTGCCGAACAGCCCCGTGTTCGTCCTGTCGGACGCCGAATCCGGCCGCGTCCTCAAGTGCGAGGGCGATATTCGCCTCGGCCTCGCCGCCGGTCACGAGGGCGTCGAGGTTCGCATCCCGTCGGAGAAGAAGGCGGTGCTGCCGCGTCACACCGCCATCCTCGGCACCACGGGCGGCGGCAAGTCCACCACGGTCGCCGGGTTCGTCAAGCAGGCGGCCGACGCCGGCGTCGCGGTCGTGTTGCTCGACGTGGAGGGCGAGTACGTCCACCTCCACGAACCGACCGACCATCCGGGGATGATGAAGGCGCTTCAGGCGCGGGACATCCCGCCCGCCGGTCTGAAGCCGGGGTCGATGAGCGTCTACCACCTGGTCGGCCGCGACACCGCGAACCCGGACCACCCGGACCGCAAGGCATTCTCTCTGCAGTTCGCCCGGCTGTCGCCCTACGCGGTCGGCGAAATCCTCGACCTGTCGGACGCCCAGCTCGAGCGCTACTGGAAGGCCTACGAGATCACCAAGGAGGTCATGCGCGAGCTGCACGTCTTCCCGGCGAAGGGGGACGGCGAGCAGGAGCGGATGGCCCTGGAGCTGGACGAGTTCGACCGCGGCTACCCGCGGATGACGCTGTCGCTGCTCATGGACGTGGTGAGCGCCTGCGTGGCGCGGGCCGAGCCGAAGGGCGACAAGAAGTCGAAGAAGGGCGACGACGAGGAGGCGCCCCAGCTGGCGTTCACGCCGTACTCGGCGGCGCTGAAGACGCCGGAGGGGCTGGCCGCGCTCACGCGGCGCGTGCATGCGGCGAACCCGCCGGGGAACGTCATCTCGTGGCGGGCGCTGGTCGGCCGGCTGGCCCGGCTCAACCGGCTCAAGGTGTTCCACGGCGACCGCGACGGCGGCGTCCCGCCGATGAACTACAAGCACCTGTTGCAGCCCGGTCGGGTGTCGGTCGTGGACCTGTCGGACACCGGCCACTCGGAGCTGAACAACCTGGTGATCGCCGACATCCTCCGCGGCCTGCAGGAGGCCCAGGAGGACGCCTACGAGAAGTACGAGCAGGCGGTGAAGCGCGGCGAGAGCCCGGCGCAGCCGCGGGTGCTGGTGGTGATCGAGGAGGCGCACGAGTTCCTGAGCGACGAGCGGATCGACAAGATGCCGATCCTGTTCCAGCAGGTCGCTCGCATCGCCAAGCGCGGGCGGAAGCGGTGGCTCGGGCTCTGCTTCGTGACGCAGCTGCCGGGGCACCTACCGAAGCAGGTGCTGGGCCTGTGCAACTCGTTCGTGCTCCACAAGCTGACCGACCCGTCGGTGGTGTCGGTGCTGAAGCGGACGGTGCCGGGCGTCGAGGACGCGCTGTGGGACCGGTTGCCGGCGCTCGCGGCCGGGCAGGCGATCGCCAGCTTCCCGCACCTGACGCGGCCGCTGCTGGTGAGCGTGGACCCCGCGCCGGGCAAGCTGCGGATGGTGGACTGATCGCTTTTTCTTCCGCCGCTCGCGGCGATGCACCGCGGTGCATCGCCGCGAGCGGCGAAACCCCAACCCGAGGTTCCCCCATGACCACCGCCCTTGCGGCGGACCCGGTCCCGGTCCGCGCGCTGAACCAGGTCACGTACTGCCCCCGGCTGTACTACCTCCAGTACGTCGATTCCGTGATGCCGACCAACGAGCACGTCGAGGGCGGGCTGTTCGACCACCGCCGCGTCGACGACCCCGCCCTCGCCGGCCGGCCGCGCGCCGCGCGCAGCGCCGTCACCACCCGCGGCGTCGCCATCACCTCGACCGAACTCGGCCTCGTCGGCGTGCTCGACGTGGTCGAGGAGAAGAACGGCGAGCGCTACCCCGTGGAGACGAAGCACGGCAGCGGCCCCCGCGACGACGACGGCAACCCCCGCGTCTGGGACAACGACGCCGTGCAGCTGTGCGCCCAGGCAATGCTGCTTGAAGAGCAGAGCGGCAAGCCGGTGCCGCGCGGCTTCCAGTACTACGCCGGCAGCCGCGAGCGCGTCGAGGTGACGTTCACCCCCGAGCTGCGCGAGCAGACCCGCGCCGCCGTCACCCGCTGCCGCGAACTGTCGGTGCTCGACGCGCCCCCGCCGCCGCTCCCGGCCGAGCACCGCAACCGCTGCTTCGGCTGCTCGCTCGCCCCCGTGTGCCTCCCGGAGGAGACGCTGTTCGAGATCGCCCGGCCGGCCGCGGGCGACGACGCCGGCGAGGTCGCCGACATTCGCCGCGTCATTCCCGGCAGCGACGACGGGGCGGTCGTGTACGTGCAGGAGCCGGGCAGCTACGTCGGCAAGCGCTCGGAACACCTCGTCGTGAAGAAGGACGGCCACGAGACGCACCGCGTCCCGATGCACGCCGTCCGGCAGGTGGTGGTGTTCGGCAACGTGCAGGTCTCGACGCAGTGCCTGGAAACGCTGGTGAGCAACGACGTGCCGGTGATGTACCTGACGGGGTACGGCCGGTTCATCGGGGCGTTCCAGCCGCCGCCGGCGAAGAACGTCGGGCTCCGCGAGGCTCAGTACAAGCGGTTCGACGACCCGGCGGTGCGGGTGCAGCTGGCCCGCGCCGCCGTGCGGGCGAAGCTGAGCAACCAGCGGGCGCTCCTGATGCGGAACGTCCGCGGCGGCGAGGCGCGCGGGTCGGACGAGCCGGCGGCGCGCGACCTGTGGAGCCTCCTCCGCGGCCTCGACGACGTGACCTCGATCGAGAGTCTGCTCGGCACCGAGGGGATGGGGGCGGCGCTGTACTTCGCCGAGTTCGGCCGGATGCTGAAGGCGCCGCCCGGCGGCGGGTTCGACTTCACCAGCCGGAACCGCCGGCCGCCGCGCGACCCGGTGAACGCCCTGCTCGGGTTCGCGTACGCGCTGCTGGCGAAGGACTGCTTCGCGGCGGCGTGTACGGTGGGGTTCGACCCGTACAAGGGCTTCTTCCACGTGAGCCGGCACGGCAAGCCGGCGCTGGCGCTGGACCTGATGGAGGAGTTCCGGCCGGTGATCGCCGACAGCGTGGTGCTGTCGCTGGTGAACACGGAGGCGGTGACGCCGGCCGACTTCGTGCGCTGGGGCGACGCCTGCCAGCTGACGGAGACCGGGCGGCGGGCGTTCTTCCGCGCCTACGAGCAGCGGCTGGCGACGGAGGTGACGCACCCGGTGTACGGCTACCGGATGACGTACGCGCGGATGCTGGAGGTGCAGGCGCGGATGCTGGCGGCGTTCGTGCGCGGCACGACGCCGGGGTACACCGGGTTCACGGTGCGATGACAATCGGGTGTCACGGCTCAGTTCCGTTGCCGCTTGCGGCTTCGCGCTGGGCAGCGCGAAGCCGCAAGCGGCAACGCGACGGAACGAATCGACGGAGGGCGTTCTCCCGTGGACTCGTACATGGTGTGCTACGACATCTCCGACCCGAAGCGGCTGCGGAAGGTGGCCCGTGCGTGCGAGGACTACGGCTACCGCAAGCAGCTGTCGGTGTTCCTGTGCCGCCTCGGCACGACGCAGTACGTCAAGCTGCGGACGCGGCTGTACGACATCATCGACCTGGGGGCGGACCAGGTGCTGTTCATCCCGCTGTGCCCGCGGTGCGTCGCCGGGATGGAGGCGATGGGCCGGCCGACCGACCCGCCGGAGAAGAACGACGTGGTGATGGTGCTATGAGTCGGCGAAGCGGACGTGCGTGAGCTTCACGGCCTCGCGGAGCCGGGCGAGGTACTCGGCCCGCGGGAGGTTTAACGCCCCCATCCGCTCGGTGTGCTCGGTCGTCATCTGCACGTCGAACAAGACGAACCCACGGTCCTTCAGCCGCTCCACGAGCGCGACGAGGGCGACCTTCGAGGCGTCGGTGCGGCGGTGGAACATCGACTCGCCGGCGAACAGCCCGCCGACCGCGACGCCGTAGACGCCGCCGACCAGCTCCCACCCAGGGCCGGGCGGTAGGTCGAAACCCGTTTCAGCGGACGGGACGCCCGGCAAGTCACGCGGTTCGTCCCCCCCCTTCCCTCCTAGGGAAGGGGGGCCGGGGGGGTTAGGTGCGTCCGACGGTCGTTCGCCTGGAACGAGGGCGGACGTGGCAACCC
>Ga0209181_10006662_pt1 | contig 16100 bp, 12 predicted proteins | sample MAT05_FD_187208 | JGI IMG/M metagenome (GOLD analysis project Ga0209181, IMG submission 187208) | Freshwater microbial communities from Lake Fryxell liftoff mats and glacier meltwater in Antarctica - MAT-05 (SPAdes) (version 2) | ecosystem: Environmental > Aquatic > Freshwater > Ice > Liftoff... | reverse complement strand
GTCGACGCGGATCTCGACGGTCTGACCGCGCTGGATCGCGCCGACCTGCTCCTGCGGCACGGGCATCTCCATGCGCAGCGGGTCGGTCTTCACCAGGCTGACGATGCGCATCTGCGGCGCGACGTACTCGCCGACATCGACGAAACGCTCGGCGATCTCGCCAGCGAACGGGGCGCGCACGATCGACTCCCGCACGGCCGTGCCGGCCTGCTGCAGCGCCACGCGGGCCTGCGTCAGCGCGACCGCGGCGCCGCGCATGCCGTTGAGCGCGCTGTTGTATTGCTCGCGCGCCGCCGTCGCCGTGGCGCGCGCGCGATCGAGCTCAGCCTGACTCATCGCGCCGGTCTGCGAGAGCTGCTCCGCGCGACGCAGTGACTCGTCGGCGAGCTCGCGATTGGCGATCGCGGAGCGCACCTCGGCGGTGTCCTCCGGGCGCACCGGCGCGCGCGCGTCGGTGATGCCGAGCCGCGCCTGCGCTTGCTGGAGCGCGGCGTTGGCGCCCGCGGCCTGCAGGCGATAGTCGACGTCGCGCAGGCGCACGAGCGGCGCGCCCTCGGCGACGACGTCACCGCGCTCCACCAGCACCGCGGTGACGCGACCCGGCACGACGCCGGTCACATCCGACTGCTGATCGGCGACGAGCGGCCCATTGACGCGCAGCATGCGCGGCAGCGCGCGCGGCGCCGCAGCAGCGACGCGCACTGGGATGGGGACTGACTCGTTGGTGGGCCGCACCTCGCCCGGCGTCGGCGTCTTGGGACCGCAGGCGGCGAGGCCGAGAGCAAGGAACAGCACGGCGAGCGAGCGACGAAAATCAGCGGGCATGGCGAGCTCCGGAAACGATGAGGCCGAGGATCATGTCGACGTTGGGGATCACGCGCGGCACGTTCATGTCGAGCGTCTGAAACATCGCGAGTCCATTCACGAGGGCGAACAGCGCAGAAGAGAGCTCGGCCGGATCGCCATCGACGACCTCACCGCGCAGCTGCCCAGCGGTGATCGTCTTGGTCATCGCGCTCATGCAGCGGTTGGCGAAGGTCTCGAGCGCTGCGCGCGTCGAGCCGGGGATCGCGTCCGGGTGCAGGCACGCCTGCATGACGATGCCGAACATGTCGGGCTCGGCGCGCATGCGCTCGAGGCGCTGCTCGACAAACGCGCGAATGCGCGCGAGCGGGCTGCCCTTGCCGCGCTCGAGGCGTTGCAGATCCATCGTGGCGCGCGCGAACAGCGCCTCGACGAGGTCGGCGTAGATCGCCTCTTTGCTGTCGAAGTAGTGATACACGAGGCCGTGCGAGAGCCCGGCGGCCTGCGCGACGTCGCTGATCTTCGCGCCGGCGAGCCCCTTGCGCCCAAACACCGTACGCGCCGCAGCGAGGATGTCCTCGCGGCGCTCGTCCTTGATGCGTTGGTTGTCGGCGGCGGTGCGGGGCATGGCTACGGCGTTTCTCGACTCTGCTGGTACGGCGTAAGGTTGATTGACTTGATAGTCAGTCCTAGATCCGTTGCCGGGGGCGTCAAGGCTTTTGTACGGCGTTGGGTCGGTCGGCGATGGAAAGCGCTACGGCGCCCGTGCGGTTTTTGCGTTTCTTTACGGTTCTCGCTGCGCGGCTTTTCGCGCTGAGCGCGGCGCAGCCTCGAGGAGCCGGAGTACTGCAGCGCGTCAACACCTCGCTCCTGCGCGGGTGACGCGGCCGACCGGTGACGACGGCACCTCTGATACGCTCGCGCGCCATGCGAATGCGCCCACGCTCCGTCCTCAGCGCAGTCCTCGTGCTCCTCGCGCTCGGTGCGCTCGCCTGCGGCAACGGCGGCACCGCGAGCAGCAGCAAGCCGCTCGTCGCGGTGAGCATCTTTCCGCTCTACGACATCGCGAAGCGGGTCGCCGGCGATCGCCTCGAGGTCGTGTGCGTGCTGCCGCCGGGCAAGAGCGAGCACGGCTACGAGCCGACGCCGCGCGAGATGGCGCGCGTGTCCGAGGCGAAGCTCGCGCTATCGGTCGGCCTCGAGATGGACGCGTGGCTCGAGCGGATCATGCGCGGCGCCGCGGGCGAGAACGTCACCATCGTACAGCTCGGGCCGCGCGTCGATCCACGGCGCGTCGAGATCCACGAGGTCGGCGAAGAAGCCGCCGAAGAAGCCGCCGGAGCGCATCACGATGAGGCCGCGCATCACGATGAGGCCGAGCACCACGATGAGGCCGCGCATCACGATGAGGCCGAGCACCATCACGGGCCGATCGACCCGCACTTCTGGCTCGATCCGCAGCGCATGTCGCGCGCCGTCGACGTCATGGTCGAGTCGTTCGTGCGGCTCGATCCGGCCGGCGCTGCGGGCTTTCGCACGCGCGCTGCAACGGTGAAGCAGAGCCTCGCGGCGCTCGACTCGCGCATCGCCGGCCGCGCGCGCGCTTGGTCGAGGAAGACCATCGTCACGTTCCACGGCTCGTTCGGCTATTACGCCGATCGCTACGGCCTCACCATCGCCGCAGTCGTCGAGCCGTTCCCCGGACGCGAGCCGACGCCACGCTATCTGAGCGAGGTGCTCGCGGCGATCGCCACCAGCCACGCAGCGGCTTTGTTCAGCGAGCCGCAGCTCGACCCGCGGCCGGCGCGGGTCATCAGCGCGCAATCCAACGTGCCGCTGTTCGAGCTCGATCCGATCGGCGGCAGCGGCGCGCGCACCTCGTACGAAGCGCTGATGAACGCCAACACCGACGTCCTCGAGCGCGCGCTGCGATGAGGATCTCGCTCGAAGGAATCGACGTCGGGGCGCGCCTCGGCACGCTGCCGCTCGCGTCGCAGCCGAAGGTCCTCGAGGTGAAAGATCTCGTCGTCGAGCTCGGCGGAAAACGCATCCTCGATGAAGTATCGTTCTGGATACCCAAGGGCGAATTCCTTTGTCTTGCCGGACCCAACGGCGCCGGCAAGAGCACGCTGCTGAAGGCGATCCTCGGTCGCCTCGAGCCGACCAGCGGCACCATCGACGTGCTCGGCAAGCCGCCGGGCAAGGCGCATGGCGAGGTCGGCTACGTGCCGCAGCGAAAGACGTTCGACCGCGGCTTTCCGGCGACGTCGGTCGAGCTGATCGTCGCCAACCTGCGCGGTCGCTGGCCGATCTTCGTCAAGAAGGACGAGCGTGAGCGCGCGCTCGCGGCGCTGCGGCGCGTCGGCGGCGAGAAGCTCGTCGACAAGGAGCTCGCCGGGCTGTCTGGCGGCGAGGCGCAGCGCGTGTTTCTCGCGCGCGCGCTCGTCACCGATCCGAAGCTGGTGATCCTCGACGAGCCGACCGCCGGCGTCGACGTGAAGGGCCGCGCGGAGTTCATCGAGCTGCTCGCCGAGATCAGCCGCTCCGACGAGCTCGCGGCGATCCTCGTCACGCACAACCTCGCGGCGATCTCGCGCACCGCCGAGCGCGTGCTCTATCTCGATCGGCGCGTCGTCGCGTGGGGCCTGCCGGAGGAGCTGCTCGGCAACAGCGAGCTCGCGGCGATCTCGAACGCGAGCACCGCGACCAAAGATCACGCGACGCTGCCCGCCGGCGCGTTCCCTGACGAGGAGTGACCCTTTGGACTTCTTCCTCGAGCCTTTCTCCCACGAATTCATGCTGCGCGCGCTGTTCGCCGGCGTCGTCGTCGGCGGCCTGTGCGCGCTCATCGGCGTGTTCGTCGTGCAGCGCGGCCTCTCGTTCGTCGGCGATGGACTCGCGCACGCGGCGTTCGGCGGCATCGCGCTCGGCCTGCTCGCCAACGTCACCGTCGAGAACGCGACCTGGGTGGCGCTGCCGTTCACGCTGGTCGTCGCGCTGGCGATCGCGTGGGTGCTGCGCCGCGGCGGCATGTCCGGCGACGTCGCGACGGGGGTCTTCTTCAGCCTGTCGCTCGCGCTCGGCGTGTTGTTCCTCGGCCTGCGCCCCGACGACGCGCCGCCGGTCAACGTCGAGAGCGTGTTGTTCGGCTCGATCCTCGCGATCTCTGCCAGCGATCTCTACGTCATCGCCGGCGTCGCCGCTGCCGTCGGGCTAATCCTCGCGCTGATCTGGTCGCGCCTCGCCTACGCGACCTTCGACCCCGAGCTCGCCGCGCTCTCCGGCGTACCGGTCGCGGCGCTCGATTATTTGCTGCTCGGGCTCACCGCGGTCGTCATCGTCGTCGCGGTCAAGAGCGTCGGCATCGCGCTGGTGTCGAGCTTCGTGATCATCCCGGCGGCGAGCGCGCGCATGCTCGGCCGCTCGCTCGCGTCGATCGCCGCGATCGCGCTTGGTCTCGGGACGTGCGGCGCGGCGCTCGGGCTGCTGCTCTCGTATCACCTCAACGTCGCCAGCGGCGCGACCATCATCCTCACGCTCGGCGCCGTGTTCGCGCTCTCGTTGGCGCTGCGTCGACGCTGAGCGGCGAGCTACTTCGAGCCGCCCATCACGGTGAGCCAGACTGCGGCCGTGCCGGCGATGCCGACGAGATCGGGCGCCCACGCGGGCCAGATCGCCGACAGCGCCGCCGCCAGCGCGAGCGCCGCCGCACCACGCAAAAAGCGGCGATCGAGCACCAGCGCCAGCGTCGCGAACGCGTACGCGTAGAACAACGGCGTGACGGCGACGGCGCTGCGCGTCGGTACGTCGAGCAGGATGCCGACGACCCACAGGAGCTCGACGGCGAGCGCGGTGAAGATGAGCCCGCCGTAGAGGCGGCGATTGGCGCGGTTCTGAAAGAACGTGTGGCGGTGCGCCCAGCCGAACGGCACCAGCGTCGCGACCAGGAGGCCGCCCTCGATCAGCAGCGCGCGATAGTCGAGCGACATCACCCCGCTGCGATCGAGCCAGCCGAGCGCTACGCTCGCGACGCCCCACATCGCGCCGAGCGTCGCCCACAGCCGCCGTCGCTCGTGGCTGCCGAGCGTGAGGTCGAGCTCGCGACCGAGCGTCTCGAGCGAACGCTCGTGTTGGTCGCGCGCGGCGAGCGTGCTGCGCAGCGCGCTCACGCGCTCGGTGAGCGCCGCGGGCGGTGCCGACATGCGCGCGGTGAACGCCTCTGCGGCCTCGAGTCGTTGCTCGAGGATCGCGTGCCGCGCGCGCCGCTCGAGCAGCGCGTCGTCGAGCTCGGCGAGCCGCGGATGTTCGGGCCACTCGCGGCGCACCTGCGTGATCGCGGCGTCGCACTCGGCGAGCTGCGCGTCGAGCTCGGCAGAAGCGGCGCTCGACTGCAGACGCGCGTCGAGGTCCGCGAGCGTCTCGTCGGCGCGCGTGGCGAAGTGCTCGGCGCCGCGATGTCGCAAGAACGCCTCGAGCGCCTCGCGCAGCGCATCGGCGCCGTCGAAGCGCTGCTCCGCTCGCGGCGCCATCGCGCGATGCAAGATCGCCGCGAGCTCGCGCGGGACGTCCGCGTCGTAGATCGCGGGCGCGCTCGCGTAAGCGTTCCCGAGGATGGCGAGGAGCGTGCTGCCGCCATGGGGTGGTGCGCCGGCGACGAGCTCGTGGAGCAGCGCGCCGAGCAGATAGACGTCGGTGCGCTCGCCGATCTGGGCGGCGTCTGCGCTCGCGAGCTCGGGCGCCATGTACGCGGGCGTGCCGGCAGGCGCGCGGATCGCGCTCGCGGGGACGAGCCACGCGGGGCCGCTCGCGGTGCCGGAGGCGAGCCCCCAGTCGACGACGTAGACCTCGCCGAAGTCGCCGATCATCACGTTGTCCGGCTTGAGATCGAGGTGCAGCACACCCTGCTGATGCGCGAACGCGATCGCGCGGCACACCTCGAGAAACACGCGCAGATGCGCGTCGAGCGCGCCGACGCCACGAAAGCGCTCCGGGCCCTCGCCGCGCAGCACGTTCGCCCAGCTCGTGCCCTCGATGCGCTTCATCACGACGGCGAGCCCGCGATCGGTGCGCGCGAGCGTGTGGATGGGCACCACGTTCGGATGCTCGAGCGCCGAGCCGACCCACGCCTCCTTCAACAGCGCGGCGCGCGCGCGCGCGTTCTGCACGTCGAGCACCGTCTTGACCGCGACCTCGCGGCGCAGGCTCGCCTGCTGCGCGACGCGCACTTCACCCATGCCGCCGCGGCCGAGCAACGCGCCCATCGCGAGCGCTTCCGTCGACACCTCGAGCCCATCGTCGACCGCAGCGGCGACCTCGACGGCGAGCGTCTCGCTGGTACCGAGACGCAGCTCTGCTGCGGCGATCGAGCCGTCCGCGCGCGTGCGCAGCTGCTCCGGATCGATCCCGCGTCGTTGCCACAAAGTCGTCAGCGCGTAGAGCTGCGCGCTCTCGCTCATCGCGTGGGCTCGCTCATCGCGTGGGCTCGCCGCTCGCGCGCTGCGCCGATGGCCACGACAAGCCCACCACCGCGAGGGCCGTGCCGCCGCCGAGACCGACCATCAGCCACGCGAGATCGGGCCACAGCGCAGCGCCGATCACGCCGAGCGCCGCGGCGATCGGGCTGAGCACGAAGCGCGCGCTGAGCAGCGTCGTGACCGCGCCGCCGGCGAGCAAATAGAACATGCTGGTCATGCTGAGCGCGGTGCGAAACGGCAGCTCGAGCGCGAACGCCGACAGCCAGAAGCCCTGCAGCGAAAAGTACGTGATGATCGCGACGGTGAAGAGCGCAGCGTTGGCGCGGTTACGAAAGATCGCGCGGCGCTGCCATGCGACATACGCGCCGACGCCGAGCGCGACGAACGCGCCGTGCAGCAAGATCTCGCGATAGCCGACCGTGAGGAGCGCGAAGCGCTCGAGCAGGTCGTAGCCGATGTTGCCGAGCAAGAAGACGGCGCCCCAGAGCACGGTGACCTGGCGGCGGAAGCGCGCGCCGACCTCGAGCGACTCTTCCTGCGCGAGCCGCTCGAGCCGCGTCAGCTGCGCGGCGCGCGCGTGGGTGTCGGCGCGCAGCGCGGCGAGGCGCGCCTCGAGCTCCGGCGCGGGCTCCGCGAGCTCGCCGAGATACGACGACCCGAGCTCGAGCCTCCCTGCGTCCATCGCCCAGCGCGCCATGCGACCGAACAGGCGCGTGCGCAGCTCCGGCAGCTCCCGATGATCGGGACGCGCCGCCGTCGCTTCACGCAGCGCGAAGCGCGCCGCACCGAAGCGCGTCGACGTCTCCACTTCATCGTCGCGCTGCGCTCTCGCGCTCGCGTCGAGGCCCGCCTCGAGCGCGGCGATGCGATCGCGCGCGTCGTCCACGATCAGCTCACCGCGCCGATGCGTGAGGAACGACTCGAGCGCGTCGCGCAGCGCCTCGGCGCTGTCGAAGCGCAGCGGTGGGTCGCGATTCAAGCAGCGGTGAAGGATCGCGGCGAGCTCTTCGGGGACTGCGGCTTCGTACGTCGGCAGCTCGCCTTTGTAAGCGCGGAACAAGCGCTGGATCGCCGTTCCGCCGCCGTGCGGTGACTTGCCGGTCACCACCTCGTGCAGCGTCGCGCCGAGCAGATAGACGTCGGTGCGCGGCGAGATCTGCGCGCCCGCCGCCATCGCGATCTCCGGCGCCATGTAGTCGACGGTGCCGGATATCTCGCGGATGTCCGTGGCGCGCGGCAGCCACGCCGGCGCCGCTGCGCCGTGCCCAGCGGCCAGCCCCCAGTCGAGCAGACAGACCTCGCCGAACGCGCCGAGCATCACGTTCTCCGGCTTGATGTCGAGGTGCAGCACGCCGCGCCGATGGGCGTAGCCGACGGCGTTGCACACCGAGATCGCGACGCGCAGATGGAACGCGAGTGGGTCTTGCCGATCGAGCACCGGCAGCAGCTCCGGATCGCGCAGCGCCTCGCGCCAGCTGTGCCCCTCGATGCGCTTCATCACGACGGCGGGCGCACCGTCGAGCTCCACCAGCGCGTGGACCGGGGCGACGTTCGGGTGCTCGAGGTTGCCGCCGATCCACGCCTCTTTGAGCAGGTTCGCGAGCGCGCCGCTCGCGCCGTCGGCGAGGCGCTTGACCGCGACGTCGCGACGCACGGTGCGCTGCCGCGCGTGGTGAACGACACCCATGCCACCGCGGCCGAGCAGCGCACCGAGCTCGATGGGCTCCCGCGCGAGCGACGCCATCGTATCCGTCTCGAGCCGCAGGCCGCCGGCAGACAGCGTCATCCCCGAGGTGAGCGCGCGATCGGACGCAGCGATGCTCTGGCTGCCGGCCTGCTCGAGTCGCTCGAGGACCGCCGGCGACGGCGTGGTCGGATTGGACGTGCTCGCGGGCCGATCATCCATGCGCGAGCGCCGAGCATACCCGCTCTCGCGGACGCTCGGGCTACGCTCGCGCGCATGCACACGCTCTTCGATCGCCTCGGCCTCACCGGACTCCGCTCCGGCGCGCACGATGGAACGACGTTCCTCGACACCGCTGGCGCGCCGCTCGTCTCGCTCGATCCGTCGACTGGCTCGGCCAACGCCACGCTGTACGCCGCGACCAGCGACAGCTACGAGAGCGTCGTCTTCGCCGCGCAGCTCCGCTATCGCGAGTGGCGGCTGCGTCCGGCGCCGCTGCGCGCGCACTTGGTGCGGCGCCTCGGCGAGCTGCTGCGGGAACACAAAGAGCCGCTCGGCGAGCTGATCTCGCTCGAGGTCGGCAAGATTCGCTCGGAGGGTCTCGGCGAAGTTCAGGAGATGATCGACGTGTGCGAGTTCGCCGTCGGCCTGTCGCGACAGCTGCACGGGCTGACGATCGCGTCGGAGCGCCCCGAGCACCGCATGCTCGAGCAGTGGCACCCGATCGGGCCGGTCGCTATCGTCACCGCGTTCAATTTCCCGATGGCCGTCTGGGCGTGGAACGCGGCGCTCGCGGTCGTCTGCGGCAACCCCTGCGTGTGGAAGCCGTCACCACGCGCGCCGCTGTGCGCGCTCGCGGTGATGCGCCTCGCCGAGCAGGCGATGCGCGAAGAAGATGCGCTCGGTGTGTTCTCGATGCTGCTCGGCGATCAGCAGCTCTCGCTGGCGATGGCCGACGACGCGCGCTTCCCACTGATCTCGTTCACCGGCTCGAGCGCAGCGGGGCGCGTCGTCGCGCAGAAGGTCGCTGGGCGCCTCGGTCGCTCGCTGCTGGAGCTCGGCGGAAACAACGCGGTCATCGTGCTCGCCGATGCGGATCTCGATCTCGCGACGCGCGCGATCGTCTTCGGCGCGGTCGGCACCGCGGGCCAGCGCTGCACCTCGACGCGACGTGTGTTCGTCGAGCGCAGCGTCGCGCCTGAGCTCAGCCGGCGTCTCGTCGCGGCGTACCGGAGCGTGCGCATCGGCGATCCGCGCGCGCAAGGCACGCTGATGGGCCCGCTCGTCTCCGCGCACGCGATCACGCGCTATTCGTCGGCGCTCGACAGCGCGCGCTCGCTCGGCGGCGAGCTGCTCTGCGGCGGCCGCGTGCTCGAGCGCGCCGGCTTCTTCGTCGAGCCGACGATCGTGCGCGCGCCGCAGCAAGCGAGCTTCCCGATCGCGTGGGAAGAGACGTTCGCGCCGATCCTCTATCTGTTCGAGGTCGACTCGCTCGAGGAGGCGATCAGCGCGAACAACGCCGTAACCCAAGGCCTGTCGAGCGCGATCTTCACCGACAGCGTGCGCGCCGCCGAGCGCTTCCTCGGGCCCGCTGGCTCCGACTGCGGCATCGCGAACGTGAACCTCGGCACCAGCGGCGCGGAGATCGGCGGCGCGTTCGGCGGCGAGAAGGACACCGGCGGCGGGCGCGAGAGCGGCTCGGACGCGTGGAAGGCGTACATGCGCCGGCAGACCTGCACGGTGAACGGCGGACGCTCGTTGCCGCTCGCGCAGGGCGTCAGCTTCGACGTCTGAGCGCGTCAGCGCGCGCCGAGCATCAGAGCGTGCCGCGGAAGCCGATGCGAAAGCCGGTCGGATCGATCGACGCGACAGGCGTGAACAGCCGCTCGGAGGCGGTCGGCGGGGCGTCGGCGCTGAGCTCGTAGCCGAGCACGGCGCCAAAGATCGTCAGCACCGCGATGACGGGGATCGCGCTGAGCGGCTCGTCAGTCACCGCTGCGAGGCCGTAGCCCGCGGCGATGCCGGGCACGAGCCCAAGCGCGGCGCCGAGCATCGACCAGACGTAGCCGCCATTCCCGCGTGTGGCGCGCGAGCCAACGACGACGCCGAGCGGCACCAGCACCACCGACGCGATCGCGCCGAACACGATCGCGCCAGCCACCGCGCACGAGGTGTCGTCGCTCTGACACAGCGTCTGGCCAGCGAGCCCCCAGCCGAACACTCCAACGATCGCCGACGCGCCAATGCCAATCGCCGCGCCCGCCGTCTCAAATCCGATACGCGGCAAACGCGTCCGCTCCGCCCGCGCCGGCCAAGCGCCCGGCTGGGCGAGCGCCGTCGCGTGCGAAGTTCGTGGTGCCGGCCGCGCGCGAAAATACGCGCCAGGCGCAGCCGGTATCGGCGGCAGCAGCGCTGGCGCGACGGGCGGCGGCGATTCCGCTGGGGCGTGCGGCGGCGCTCCGGGCGCAGGCGGCAGCGCCATTGGTGATGGCTCCGCGGTTGGCGGCGTCGCGTTCGGATCGACGGGCGGCGCGGTGACGGCCTCGGCCACGACGGGAGGTGCAGCTGGCTCATCCGCGCGTGCCGTCGAGACGCCGCCAGTGAGCAACAGCATCATGAATGATACGCAAGTCCGGGTGGGCGAAGGGAAGAGGCACATCGTGGCGTGGAGTCGTCGCGCTTCAGCGATATTTCCGATCGGCGCGCGCGGGAGGCGCTGCTAGCCTCGCGGCGATGACCGCCTGCCGCAGCTGCGGGGCGACCCACTCCGACGACGCTCGCCTCTGTCCGCGCACGCGCGAGCCGGTCGACGTCGGGCCGTGTGGGACGCGCGTCGACCGCTATCAGGTCGAGACGCTGCTCGGCTTCGGCGGCTTTGGCGGCGTCTACACGGCGACGCACATCAACCTCGCGCAGCGCGTCGCGATCAAGCTGCTGCGCGCGCGTGGTGACACCGATCCGCTCGTCGCAGAGCGCTTTGTCCGCGAGGCGCGGGCGGCCGCGGCGATCCACAGCCCACACGTGGTGCGCGTCAGCGACTTCGGCGAGACCGAGGGCGGCGAAGCGTTCCTCGTCATGGAGCTGCTCGCTGGACGCGATCTCGACGCGATGATGCGCGCCACGCCGCGGCTCGCCGAGGAGCGCTGTGTCGGCATCTTGCTCGAGGTGCTCGCTGGGCTCTCGGCCGCGCATCGCGCCGGCGTCGTACACCGCGATCTGAAGCCGGCGAACATCTTTCTCGCGCAGGAGGGCGGCGCTGAGCTCGCGAAGATCATCGACTTCGGCATCAGTCATGCGCGACTGCGCCCCGAAGATCGCACGCTCACCGCCGCCGGAATGATCCTCGGCACGCCGGCCTACATGGCGCCCGAGCAGATCCAAGGACGCCCAGTCGACGCGCGCGTCGACGTCTACGCGGCGGGCGTCGTGCTCTATCAGATGTTGTCAGGCGCGCTGCCGCACGAAGCGGATTCGTTCGAGCGGCTGGTAGTGCTGGTGTGCACCGAAGAGCCGCGTCCGGTGCGCTCGGTCGCGCCGCAGCTGACGTACGCGCTCGCGCACGTCGTCGATCGCGCGATCGCGCGCGACCCGGCCGCGCGCCATGCGAGCGCTGACGCGTTCGCCGACGCGCTGCGCGCTGCGACCGGCCTACCCGGCGGCACGATCACCTCGCCGCTCGGCAGCGCGACCTCGCCCGATGTGTTCGCGCAGACCGAAGCGCACGTCACGCCCGCCTCGCTGCGCCCGGCGATGTTGCAGGCACGCGCGCCGATCCCACCGACGAGCGCACCGACGCCGATCACCAGCGCGCCGCTCCACGCGCCGACCTCCGTCGACGCGCGCACGCCGATATTTCAGCGCGAATACGCGCCGGGAACGGGTCTCGCGCCGGCACATCCGCGCGCGTCGATCGCGCTGCCGATGCTGATCATCGGCGCGGTGGTGGCGGCAGCGCTAGCGCTCGTCGCCGTCGCTGGCGTCGCGCTCATGCTGCTGCGGCCAAGCGAGACGCCGGTCCCAGACACGACGCTCGGCCCGTTCGCCGCGCCGTCGAGCACGACGCCAGCAACGACGACACCCGTCGTGCCGGAGCTCGCGCCCACGCCGACGATCGTCGGTCCGCCGGGCATCCCTGGCGCTCGGGTGCACTGGATGGAGCCGCGCGCCATCGGCGACGAAATCGACACCGCCGCGGTGCGCGCGATCCTCAGCAGCATCGCAGAAGCATGCGAAGAGTGCCGTCTGCCGGGGCGTGTCGCGCACGTCAACGTGCAGGTCATGTTCGGCCTCACTGGCGGCATCAGCATGATCCAGCCGAACCCGAACGAGCCGAACGACATCGAGGCGAGCCGCTGCGTCGCCAATCGCTTTCGCGAGAGCGCGCGCGGTGTTCGCATCGGGACGAGCGGAATCCTGATTTTGGTCGCTGAGCTCGACGCGCGCTGAGACTTCGCGTCGTGTGCGCGGCACGCGCTCGAGGCGCGCCGGCTTTCAGCGCTCGAGGCGCGCCGGCCCGGGTAGCGCGCTCGGCTCGGCGGCGTAGAGGCGCGTGCCCGCCGAGACGCGCACGCGACGGCCACGCCAGCGCACATGACGGTGAAACGGCGTGACCACCCAGGTCGCGAGCACGATGACGTCGCGCAACAGCACGAGCGGCAGCGTGGCGAGCCCGCGCGGCCCGCGCACCAGCGCGATCGTCGCCGCGTCGCGGACCAACATCAGCGCCAGCGCCCAGAGCAGCGGCCACGCGCCGAGCGTCTGCGTGCTCAGCGCGATCGCGGCGACGAGCAGCGGGCTTCCGAGCGGCTCGAGAAAGAACGCGACGGGCGCGATGCGCACGCGGATCATGCCCCAGCGCAACATACGCTCCGAGAACGTGCGCACCGTGGCAGCGCGCACGATGTTGCGCACCGGGCTCGGCGCGATGCGCACGGCGTAGCCCGCCTCGAGGTACATGCGACCGATGACGTAGTCCTCGGCGAGCACGTCGGCGACGCTCTCGAGGCCGCCGAGTCGCGCAAGCTCCGAGCGCCGAAACATCATCGACTTGCCGACGACGATCGGATGCCGGGCGAGCTCACTGGCGATCGCCACGCCAGCCGCGACCGGGCCATTCAGCTGCAGCGCCTCGAGCGCCGCGCCGAGCGTGCGCTCGCCTTCGCCGCAGATCGGGCTGGTGACGAGGCCGGTGCCCGGCAGCGCGAGCTCCGCTGCGAGCTCGCGCAGATAGTCGCGCGCGACCGCCACGTTCGAGTCGCTGACGACGACGACGTCGCAGTCGCCGCCGCGCTCGAGCATCGCGCGCAAGTTCGACACCTTCGGGTTCAGCCCGCGGCCGCCTTCGTGTACGACCAGGCGCGCAGCGACATCTGGATACGCGGCGCGCAGACGACGCACGACGTCGACCGCGGGATCGCTCGCGCCTTGCACGCCGAACACCAGCTCGAAGCGCGGATGGTCCTGCTCGAAGAACGTGCGCAGGTTGGCCTCGAGATCCGCGTCGACGCCGCAGAGCGGCTTGAGCACGCACACCGCTGGCAGCTCCGAGGGCTGCGCGCCGATGCGCGTACGGCGCAGACGAACCCGCGCGACTGCGAACACACCGAGCGCCGCCCACAACGTCGAGACCGCGCCGAGCAGCAACACGAGGATCGTCCAGGGATCGAGGTGCAGCGTCATGTTCCGGCCAAGCAGCCAGAATCGTGCCGCGGCGTGTCGGCGACGAATGACGCAATCAATTCAGTGTGTTGGCCCTATCGCGAAGCGCGCGTGCGCGTGAACTACGGTTCACCTTCGACGCCGCGTTCACGCTGCGCAGGGCGCTGAGCACCTGGCGCGTTCGCTGGGCAGCGCGGGGCGAATATTCGCTCGACTTGCGGCTGCGTGGACGAGCGCGCGGTTGCGGGCGTACCATCGCGGGCGATGAGCGACCAGGGGGACGAAGGCGGGCGTCGGGTTCCACCGGGCGACGCTGGCCACACGATGCAGATCGACGCGCTGGCGGACGCGGACGCCGTGCTCGAAGACAGCGCCAGCGAGGAGCCGGACAACGCCGATTCGTCGGAGCCGGTCTTCGATGGTCCGCCGGTGCCCTCGCGCGCACCGCCGCCGCTACCGAGGCGTGGTCCGAAGAAGAGCGTCGTCATCGGCGCGCTCGCGGTCGTGATGGTGCTCGCGGTCGGCGCTGCGTTCGCGGCGAGCAGCTTCGTCTCGCCCGAGGTCGTCGTCGTTCCGGCAGTGCGTCCACCGCCTGCGCCGTCAACCGCACCGCCAGTCGCAGCGCCGCCGGTCGAGGAGCCACCGGTCGCAGTGCATCGCACACCAATCACGATCGAGGAGATCGAGATCACCGGTGGTGCGGACGAAGACGCTGGCGCGCAGTAGCGCGACGCTCAGATTGGTCCGCAGGCGTAGATCGTGCGGCCGCGGATCGTGTAGTTCTCGCAGGTGTAGCCGGCCGGGCAGTCTTCGGTTTGGCAGTCGGTCGGCACGCAGAGGCCGTTGTCGAAATTCGCCGTGTCGCCGCTCGAGAGCTGGAACGAGGTGCGACATACGAAACCTGGGCGGCAGTCCGTCGTCGCGGTGCAGGCGCCGTAACAGGTGCCCGGATCGCCTTCGCCGAGAGAGCCGCGATCTGGGAAGCAGATTCCGTTGCTCGGACACGAGCCCTGCGGCAGCGTCGCGCCCGCATAGAGCGTGTTGCTGTTGTAGCCAGCCGGCAGGATGCAGAGCTCCGTGACGCAATAGCCAGCGACGAAGCCCGACGCGTAACCGTTCTCGTCGCGCGGCAAGATGCACTCGCCCGAGCGGCACTCGGCGTCGCTCGCGCACGGTCCACCGAGCGGAGCGCCCGTCGTCGGTAGTGACTCGACGCAGCGGCCAGTGTCGGTATTGCACGCCTCACCGCGGAGGCAGTCGTCGTCGCCGAGGCAGACGCCGACGCACATGCCTTCGTCCATCGGCGGGAACTGACCGACGCAGGTGTAGCCGGTGCGCCCGCAGTCGATGCCGTTCAGACAGCGCCGCTCGCACCACGAGTCGCCGCTCGTCTCGTCGGTGATGCAGTGGTGGTAGTAGAGTTCGTCGTCGAGGCACGGCTCCGAATCGGGCGGCGTGCACGGCACGGTGCAATAGCCGTTCGGCCAGCCCTCGCGCGGTGGTCGGCAGCGCGCGCCGACTCCGGGGCACTGACTGTCGCGCTCGCACGCGGTGTAGAGCTTGCTCGGCGGAAGATCCATATCGAGCTCGCCCATATCGGGCGGGCCGAGATCTGGCATCGCCGCCACGTCGTCGTCGTCGCCGCACGCGACGAGCAAGGAGGAGAGCGACGCAGAGGCGAGCACGAGAGCGAAGAGAGAGAAGCGCATGTCGCGTGCAGGGTTTCGCGATGTGGGCCCGCTGTCAACGCGCGCTCAGCGCTCTTCGATCAACGCTCGATGATGTGGACCGCGAGGCCACCGCAGGACGTCTCTCTGTACCTCGTCCGCATATCCGCGCCGGTCTGACGCATCGTCGCTACCACCTCGTCGAGCGAGACCTCGTGGGCGCTGCTACCCTCGCGCGCCATGACCACCGCAACTCCGACCGCCGAGAGCACGGGCCTCGAGGTCTTCGTCAAGCAGCTGCTCGGCGGCGTCGATCGCCGCGAGATTTTGCCGAGGCTCGCCGAGCACGGTCTGCGCGTCGCGCGTGAAGATCTCGCAGCGCAGCGCAAGAAGCTACAGCCCGAGGCGCCGGCGATCGCGGGCGACGCGTGTGTGCTCTTGCTCGGCGGCTCGAACGGGATCTTGCGCCAGGTCGCGGTGCAGCTGCTGTTCGCCGAGAGCGTGCCGGTGTACGCGGTGCACTACGACAGCGCGAAGCTGCAGATCGGCCCACATCACGCACAGGCGATCAGCGAAGCCGCGCGCGAGACCGGCGTCGACGCGGCGTTCCGCAACGAAGACGCGACCAAGCCTGACGTGATCGCGCAGGTCGTCGCCGAGCTCGCGGCGAAATATCGCGTCGTGCACCTGATCAACGGCATCGCGGCGGGCGCGACCAAGCGCTACGAGCAGTTCGGCAAGACGTTCGTCAAAGACCTCGACGTTTCGTTCGACGATGTAAGGCAGACGCCCGATTTTTCGCGCGTCGAGAAC
>Ga0209181_10006661_pt1 | contig 16101 bp, 10 predicted proteins | sample MAT05_FD_187208 | JGI IMG/M metagenome (GOLD analysis project Ga0209181, IMG submission 187208) | Freshwater microbial communities from Lake Fryxell liftoff mats and glacier meltwater in Antarctica - MAT-05 (SPAdes) (version 2) | ecosystem: Environmental > Aquatic > Freshwater > Ice > Liftoff... | reverse complement strand
AGTTCGATCATCTTGCGAACAATCGCGGCGTCGACATCGCCGCCAAGGCCGGCATCGATTTCAATCAATTCGCTCTTCGCGTTGGCACGGTCGGTGGTCCAGCCACGGAATGAGAAGGCGGCATAGCGCGTTCCCTTGCTCTTGATCTGGAACACCCCGCTGGTGCCATCGCGCGATTGGCCAAGCGTTTGCGCGTTGCGCTTGAAGGCCACCTCGGCCTTTTCAGCGGAGGTCAACTCACGCTCGGTGCTGCGCGCGTCGGCATTCTGCTGTGCGTAGAAATTCTCCTGAGCTTGCCGCTGCGCGCGTCGCGCGTCCAGTGCCGCGGCAAAATCCATCGGCGGCGGCTTGGATTCCTGTCGCGAAGGCTGTGGCGGCGGCTCGGGAGGTACGAACACCGGCGGCATCACATTTGAGGGCTTGCTCGACGCAATCACCGTACGGGGCGGCGCTTTGACTTGTGGTGCGGGTGTCGGCTGCAGCGGCGGTGCGCGATCCGCGGCCGGGGGCGGCGTCATGGTGACCTGCAGCGGACCTTGTGCCGGACCCGCCGCATCCACCTTATGTGGATCAACCTTGGGCAGAAACACCACCAACAGTCCGTGCAGCAGCAGCGACAGCGCGAGCACCGCCCAAAGCGTGCGCAGGCTGCGCCTCGGCCGCAGACGCAAATCCTTCTCGAGCTCGGGGTCCGGCACACGTTGTCGCCCGGTCTCGATCAGTACATTGGCAAGGGCAGAAATGGGTGTTACGGTCAAGCGCATCCTGACGATAGCCGTGAAAACAAAGTACCTGCCGCGCCTAGAGGCAGCGCGACTCCATTGCGCAAAGCGCCGCAATCAGGTGCTTCTAGTATAAATCACCCCCCGCCAGCCAGTCGCCGCGAACAATGCCCGTCGTCAAGACGATTGGCGGCACGCATACCTTAGAATTGAGCAGCAATGAGCCAACAACAGGGCAACGGGAGCTTGAAGAACAGTGCGCTGCAGGGCGGCCCGTCCAAACGCATTAAGCTCACGCGCGGTGCGCCGATCGCCACAAACGACAGCACGACTTACAAAGCGCACTAGCGCATATCCAGACCAAATTTTTCCAGGGCTGTCATGGCGTCTTTCACATTACTCTCCATCATTGGTGGCTACTTCGCGCTGCTGTTGTTGCTCGCTTGGTATACCGGCCGCAACGCCAATAACGATTCGTTTTTTATCGGCAATCGCAAAAGCAACTGGTTGCTGGTGGCGTTCGGCATGGTCGGCACCTCGCTCAGCGGTGTTACCTTCATCAGCGTCCCCGGCACGGTCGGCCCCAACGGTTTTGGCTACATGCAAGTGGTGATCGGTAACTGGATCGGCTTCATGCTGATCGCACTCATTCTGCTGCCGCTCTACTACCGTCTCAAACTCACCTCGATCTACGCTTATCTTGACCAGCGGTTCGGCGTCACCGCGCACAAGACCGGCGCCTCGTTTTTTATTCTGTCGCGCACCCTCGGCGCAACCGCGCGGCTGTATCTGGTCGGTAACGTTCTTCAGTTGTTCGTTTCCGATCCGGTCGGCATCCCGTTCTGGGCGACCACCGCCATCATTTTGCTGATGGTGTGGCTGTACACGTTTCAGGGTGGCGTCAAAACGATTGTCTTCACCGACACCCTGCAGACCGCGTGCATGCTTGGCGGCTTGGTGATTTGTGTGGTGTTCCTCATGGGTGCCATGAAGCTCGATGCGACCTCACTTTGGCCGGCACTGTCGGCGGGCGAATACACGCGCATTTGGAACACCGACCCGAACGCGCCCGGTTTCTGGCTCAAGCAGATCATTGGTGGAGCCTTCATTGCCATCGCCATGACCGGGCTCGATCAGGAGATGATGCAAAAAAATATCAGCGTGCCGAATCTGCGCGACGCGCAAAAAAATATGTTTCTGTTCAGCATTATCTTGATCGGCGTGAACTTTCTGTTCCTGCTGCTGGGCGGTCTGCTCTACCTGTTCGCCAGCAGCAACGGCATCACCGCCACCGGCGATCAGATTTTCCCGACAGTGGTCATGCAGCACTTTCCGCACTGGGTGCAGATCATCTTTTTCATCGCCTTGATCTCGGCGCTCTTTCCCAGCGCCGACGGTGCGTTGACCGCCCTGACCTCGTCGTTTTGCATCGACATTCTGGGCATCCGCAAAAGCGATTTGACCGAGGCGAGCCAGATGCGTATCCGGCAAACCGTACACGTCGGCTTCGCGTTGCTGTTCTTTGTCATCGTGATGATCTTTCGCTGGCTCGATGATCGCTCCATCATCGACACCATCCTGAAAATTGCCGGTTACACCTACGGGCCGCTGCTCGGCTTGTTCTTGTTTGGCATGTGGACCAAACGTGTGCTCAAGCAGCCAATCGGCGTGGTGTTCGCCGCCGTGGCGGCACCGGTCGCATGCTACCTGTTGCAAACCGCACTCGCGCGCAACCCGCAGGGCTTTCAGATCGGTATTGAGCTGATGATTCTGAACGGCGCGATCACGTTCGCGCTGCTATGGCTGGTGTCGTCACGCGACGGCTTGGTCACGCGTTCCAACCGGTAGAAAATAGCGCTTCGCGTCGGCGGCAGCGCGCGGCGCAGTGAGATGCATGCCGCTACTAGCCGCCGTCCCGCACGTCGATGTTACGAGTGCTCACGCGCCAGGAGCCGGATGACTGACGCTGGCGGAACGCATTGCCGAAAGAACGAGCGCAGAACCCAGCAACGTCAGCATGACGACCTGTTCTGCCGGGCTCGCGCCGGTCACCCCACCCGCAACAGCTGCGAAACAAACCATCAGCACGTTGGCTCCGATGCACACCGCCCGGAGGCCAAAGGCAATTCGGCCATAGCGGCGATTCAATAAGTTCAAGACTCCACAAAGTGCAATAGCGATTCCGGCTCCAAAAAACCAGACTTTGGCACTTGGCGGTGAAGAAAGAGTGAATGTTGTTGCCATATGGGCAAGACCCAAGGCCAGCGTCATGATGGCTGACAGCGCGTAAAGGATCTTCACAGAATTGACTCCTCTTCAGGTGCGCGGGTGGCTGGCTAACGGTAGAACGCCTCAACCTTGCCGCTCAGTTTGATGAGCAGTGGATCACCACGCCGGTCGACCGCCTTGCCGGCAGGAACACGCACCCAGCCTTCGCTGATGCAGTATTCCGAAACGTCGTTACGCTCTTTGTCGTTGAGGCGGATGCCGACGTCATGCTCAAACACGGCGGCTACATGGTGTGGGCTGCGCGGGTCAATCGAGAGGCGGTCTGGCAGCGGCGGTGGCGGAGTCGATGGCGTTGCGTCGTTCATGTTTGGCGTTCTTTGGTTCACCGCGGATCGGTGGCTGCCCGAATTTTAGCGGTATCTTGCAGCCGGCGCCCGCCGTGCGGTTGAATTGAGCCGCCGCTTCATGGGTCGGCCCGGTCCCCACAAAATATGCAGGCTAGTCGCCACCGTGTTTGATGTTGCGTGCCAGCGGGACCACAACATTGGCGGCGTTTATTGCGACATTTATGGCGGCGCGCTCGCACAGCCAACGGGCAAGTTGCTCTGACGCCAGCGGTTTGCTGAATAAATATCCCTGGCCGAAATTGCAGCCAAGCGACTTAACGTATGCCGCTTGCTCGCTTGTTTCGATACCCTCGGCGACCGTCTTCATCTTGAGTGCGGCGGCCACGCGCACGGTTGCCTCAATCAATGCTCGGTGGTAGGCGCTGCGTTCAACCTCGGCCACAAACGAGCGGTCGATCTTTACCGTGTCCACTGGAAGTTGATGCAGACAGGCGAGCGATGAGTAACCGGTGCCAAAGTCGTCAAGTGCCAGCTTGATGCCCTCGGCCTTTAGCTCGTGCAGGCGCGATTGCGTCTTTGCGTCCTGCGCGGCGAGACTCTCGGTGATCTCCAGTTCAAGCAGTGCCGGTGGCATATCGCAGCGCTTGAGAATGCTGCCGATCCTCGCTACGATGTCGTCCTCATGCAGCTGCGCGACCGATAGATTGACCGCCAAGCGTGCCGGCGCGAGCGCACCCAGGGAGCGCTGCCACACCATGAATTGACGACAGGCTGTCTCCAATACAAATTCACCGATCGCGGCGATCAGTCCGGACTCTTCTGCGATCGGAATGAACTGCGCCGGCGAAATCGCACCACGCTCGGGATGGCTCCAGCGCACCAGCGCTTCGACGCCGCTGCAAGCTTGGCTTTCCGATCCACCCTGCATCTGCAGCATCGGTTGATATACGACATGCAGTTCCTGGCGGTCGATCGCATCGCGGAGGCTGGCCTCAATGCCCGCTTTGGTCGTCACACTCTCGTGCATCCGGTCCTCGAACATCACCCAACGACCCCGACCGCTGTGTTTGGCCTCATACATAGCCGCGTCGGCATCGCGCAGCAGACTGTCCGGGCTGTCAAACGGGTGGTCGGAGTGGACGATGCCAATGCTGGCCGTCGAGTGTGTGACGTGCCCCAAGACATCGTAGGGCACCGCTAGCGCCGCCAAGATGCGATCAGCGACGATGCCTGCGTCTGTGGGCTTTTGCAATCCCTCAAGTAACACCACAAATTCGTCGCCGCCGAGACGCGCAGCGACCTGCATGCCCCGCTCGGGCACCGCCACCGCGTCACCCGGCCGCAAGGTCTGGTTGAGGCGCTGCGCGATTTGTTTGAGCAAGTCGTCACCCGCCGCGTGACCCAACGAATCATTGACTTGCTTGAAGCGGTCGAAATCGATGAACAGTAGCGCGAAGTGGCGCGTCGGATCGACATTGCGTGCCGCGACGACCATGTGCAATCGCTGCGTGATGCTGGCACGGTTCGGTAGGCCGGTGAGGACATCCGACAACGCGCTTTCGCGCAGCTGTTCCTCGTGAAACTTCGATTCGCTGACGTCAATGTAGACGCCCACCATGCGTCGAGCCACACCCTGCGCATCACTGTTTACCACGGATCCCATCACTTGGATCCATACCCAGTGTCCCAGTTTGTGACGGATGCGCACCTCACTGCGGTAAGGCACGGCGGGCGAATGCAAATGCTGGCGCAGCCGTTCGGTATTTGCCAACCGATCATCCGGGTGGATGGCGTCCAGCCATGAGGAGACGCTCGGTACCCACTCGCCTTTTGCGTAGCCCAACATTGAGTAGCTTGCCGCATTCCATGTGATCGAGTCGGTCGTCGCACCATCCCGCCACTCCCAAGTGCCGATGTTGGCCGCCTTCAATGCGAGATCGAGCAACGCACGCTGCGCGCGCTGTTCTGTGACATCCACAAAACACGCAACCGCCCCGGTAATGCTGCCCGCCGCGCTGCGGATCGGTGCGCTATTGACCATCAGCCAGCGCTGATCACCGGCCGGGGTCTGGATACCCATCGTCTCGCCATGCAGAGTGATACCTTCCCGCAGCGAGCGCTCAATAGGCAGATCGTTACTCAGGAACGGGCTAAGATCGTCACGCACTGCCTGCCAACGCTCATCCACGGACGTTCGACCGAGTAACTGTTCCCGCGTCAATCCGAGCGCCTGTTCAGCGGCCGAATTGGCGTCGACGATCATTCCATCCTCGGCTGCCTGTTCAATCACGCCAGCGGGCAGCGTATTAAGTACCGCCCGCAGACGTTCCCGCTGCCGGACCTGCTCGGTTACATCGGTTTCAACGACGATGAATCCGTTGACGATGTCGTGTTCATCCCGAAGTGGCTGAATATCAATGTCCAGCCAATAATCCCGGCCGTCCCGGCTTCGGGTCGGCAGCGCGATCCGGATACCGGTGCCAGCGGACATTCGGTCGCTGATCAACGCAAGAGTCTCCTCCCTGCCGTCCCCCGTTTTCAGGAAACTTACGAGCGGCCTGTCGAGCGCCTCTGAAAGGCGGTAGCCGGTCAGTTTCTCGAACGCGTCGTTGACCCAAGTGACGCGATGGGCCGCGTCAGTGATGACCACCGCATTGCCTGTGTGCCGGGCAACCAGCGCGAGTCGGTTCAGTTCCTCCGCGCGACGCTCCAGAAGGTTGCTCTGGCGGCGGACAAAGCGCGCGAGCGGTTCGATCACCACTCCGGCCAGTGCCAGCAGGATCAGCGCGCTTAGGACCGATAACCAAACGATACTTCTGAGCGACGCTGCCGATTTCGCCTCGGAATGGCGCTGCAACTCAGTGACCAAGCGCTCGGCCGCCACGCGCGTCAGCTCTGCCTTGTCGACGAGGAATTGGGTCGCACCCGCACTTCCCGGTAGCATGCCCGGCGCAAACGCCTGCCCCATGCTGTTTTGTTCGGCCGCATACAGCAGTGCCCGCTGCGCTTCCTGCCAACTTTCAATCGCACCCCGCAGGCGTACTGGGAACTCAACGCCATTCTTGCCCGCTTGGTCAATGAGCTCCCCGATGCGCGAGGCATCGACGCGGCTGCGTCGGGTGACCGACTCGAGTGAGTCGGCGACAATGGCCGTCGAGCTGCTCAGAAACGCGATTCTCAGCGCGTAAGTACGTTGCGCGCCGGCCAGATTGATGAGTTCGGCGTCGCCCTCACGCTGCGCTTCGCTGTCAAGGCCAACCCAGCTGGCGGCACCGACCAGACACAGCAGTGCCAGCAGCGTGCCGTGCATTGTCCCGCGCAATAGTCGCGAGACGCGACGTGATGCGCCGATTCGCTGACTGCGTTTCCACAATGAAGTCATTTCGCACCGCCCCGTTCGTGCTGTTCGCCGTTTCGTGTCACCCCCTCAGCGAGCGATCGTCTGGACGCGGCAACGTCGCAACAGCTTTTCGGCTTGGCGAACACTTTCTTCAGCGAGCCCTCGCCGGTAGATACATTGCGCCGCCGAGCATACCAACGAATTGCCGCGGGCTGGCTATCGGAGAGTGCCGAACACCCTGCGGAGAATATCACTTCCTGCAGCTACCGGATCGCGTCGGATCTTCCTTTCCTCTTCGCCGATCATGAAGTAAAGGCCGTCGAGTGTTTTGACGGTGACATGGGTTTCCACTCGGCGTTGCTCGGGACGGAACCTGATCAGACCAGATTGCTCGATTTGTGCGGCAATCTGGTTGTACTGCTTTGCCAGTCCGATGCGGTCGGTCACGCGAGTCACAATCGGTAGGAACTTTGCCTCCAGCAATCTGGCCGTCTTGTCCTTGAAGAACATCGTGACCGAGTCCCCGCCTCCCTTGAGAATGGCTTTTGCGTCCTGCACCGTCATTGAACTGACGGCGTCAGTCAACAGTTTCTTCGCCTGCGGTACGGCTTGTTCAGCCGCGCGGTTGACGCCGAGTTTCAGATCTTCAATATCCCGCCCCTTACCGATCAACTTCAAACCACGCTCGGCCTTTGAAATCCAATCCGGCAACGGAATACGCACCCAATCGTTGGCCCAAAAGCCGTCCTGCCGGCCTAGACGCTGTACGGCGATGTCTGCTCCGCGCTCAAGCGCGGCTTTCACACCAGCCGAGGCGTCCGTTTGGCTCAGTTCGCCAAAGGACAAACCGAGCGCGTCGCTGGCTCTGGTGGAGCTGATGACGGCGGCCGCCGTCAAAACAATCGCGATAAGGCATTCTCGTCGTGACTGGTTTGAAACGGTGCCCGCAAGCGGGTATTGCATGTCGATTGACTCCATACGTTCTCCATATGCGAATTGGGAGCTGCGGGCAGCGATCTAGCGCCCGATGGCAGACGCTCGTATTGTTGCACCCCATCAGCTCAGCGCTCGCACAATCGGCAGGAAACAAACCGGTTGACAGGCGGCAGTGATCCTAGTAACTTACCCATCGGTCAGTTATTTTCAGTCGTCAATCCTCTTCTATCTTGAACGCCCTATCGGGATCGCTCGTTATGCCAGCCGCCTCGCGCCCAGACAATTGCTCGTCATTTATCAAATACTTACCGCCCGTTGCGGCAGCTACCATCGTATTAGCTCTATTGGCTGGCTGCTCGAAGCAAGACGCACCAATCAGCACGGTACGCCCCGCCCTTGCTTACAAAGTTACTGCGGGCGGTGGTGCCGATCTGGACGTTTACTCAGGTGAAATCCGCGCCAGGTACGAGGTAGATCATGCCTTTCGCGTTGGCGGCAAAATCGCCCGCCGTTTGGTCGACGCCGGTGTCACCGTCAAACGCGGCCAGCCGTTGGCAGAACTCGATCCACAAGACGTCAAACTGGGGGCCGACGCCGCGCGCTCGCTGGTGAGCGCCCAGCAAACCGAAGCTGATTTCGCTGGCGCCGAACTCAAGCGCTATCGCGATCTATTCGGCAAAGGCTTCATCAGCCAGTCAGCGCTCGACCAGAAAATCAACCTAGCCAACGCCGCCCGCGCCAAGCTCGACGCGCAAAAGGCGTCCGCCAATGTCTCAATCAATCAAGCGGGCTACGCCACGCTGCTTGCGCAGATCGACGGCGTGGTGACGCAAGTCAGTGCTGAGGCCGGCCAGGTGGTCGCGCAAGGCCAGTCCATCATGCGGGTCGCCAATCCGAGCGAGCTCGAGCTCGTCATCGCGGTGCCCGAATCACGTATTGGCGACTTTCGCGGCGTCAATTTGAAGCGACCGATTCGGGTCCATTTGTGGTCCAGTCCCGAGACGTTCTACACCGGCACCGTGCGCGAGGTGTCGGGCGCGGCGGATTCGGTCACACGTACCTACGCAGCGAGGGTGTCGGTCGCCGTCCCGCCAGATCAAAAAGCCGCCATCGGCTTAGGGATGTCAGCCTTCGCCGCGTTTGTCGGCGTCGATGCGCCCGACACATTCGCCGTCCCGCTATCGGCGCTCTATGCACAGGGCAGCAATATCGGTGTGTGGAAAATTGCCGCTGATGGCAAAGTCAGCTTGAAGACTGTCACGGTGGTGCAGTACCGCGAGACGAACGCGCTGGTGAAATCCGATGCCATCAAGCCCGGCGACACCATTGTCGCGGCCGGCGTGCAAAAACTGCGCGATGGTGAAGTGGTGAAACCGCTGATCGACCCGGCCGTCAAAGGCGACGGCAAAGTGGCGCAGGCGCCTGCTGCAGCCGGGCAAAGTCAAATCGCCGCATCACAGACGCCAGCGTCGCTGTCATCCGCACGCTAGCACGACGCCATGACCAAGACCAATCTGTCGGAGTGGGCGCTGAAGAACCAACCGCTGGTTCTATTCATGATCATCATCATCGCCGTTGCCGGGTTTGTTTCCTACGGCAGGCTCGGCCAGTCGGAGGATCCGCCATTTACTTTTAAGGCGATGACCATTCGTACCATCTGGCCGGGCGCCTCGGTCGCTGAAGTTGACCAACAGGTCACCGATAAGATAGAAAAGAAGCTGCAAGAGGTGCCGAACCTGTACTTCCTCCGCAGCTACTCGAGACCCGGCGAATCGACCATCCTGTTTTTCGTTGATGACGCCGCCCCAGCGTCCTTGGTGCCCGAGACCCAGTATCAGGTGCGAAAACGCATCGGCGATATCCGCAACACGCTACCGCAAGGCGTGGTCGGGCCGTTCTTTAACGATGAATTCGGCGATACGTTTGGCAACATCTTCGCGCTGACCGGCGAAGGTTACGGCTACGCAGACAAGAAGGTCTATGTTGATCGGATCCGGCGCGAGTTGCTGCGCGTACCGGACGTGTCGAAAGTTGAAATCTTCGGTGAGCAGGAAGAAAAAATCTTCATCGAGCTATCCAACGTCAAGCTCGCCAATCTGGGTATTGAGGGGTCAGCGATCATCAGCGCCATGCAGGCGCAAAATGCGGTGATCCCGGGCGGCGTGTTTGAGACCGCCACCGACAAGATCTATGTACGTTCGAGCGGGCGCTTCGACAACGTCGATTCGATCCGCAACTTCACGCTGCGCGCCAACGGCCGCGTGATCAAAATTGGCGACGTTGCGACCGTCAAGCGCGCCTATATCGATCCGCCGTTCACCAAGATGCGCTACATGGGCAAGCAAGCCATGGGTCTCGGGATCGCCATGCGTGCCGGCGGCGACATCGTCACGCTTGGCACCAATCTGGATGCCGCCTTCGAGCGCATCGAAAAAACCCTGCCAATCGGCATTGAATTGCATCGCGTCAACGACCAACCGCGGGCCGTGCGCAGTAGCGTCGGCGAGTTCGTGCGCTCGCTCGCGGAAGCCGTTCTCATCGTGCTGGCGGTGACTTTTTTCAGCCTCGGCATGCGCTCCGGGCTGGTGGTTGCGCTCTCGATTCCCCTGGTGCTCGCAGCGACCTTCACGTTTATGAGCCTGTTCAATGTCGGCCTTCACAAGATTTCGCTGGGTGCCCTGATTCTGGCGCTAGGCTTGCTGGTTGACGACGCCATCATCGCCGTGGAGATGATGGCCATCAAAATGGAACAGGGCTGGGACCGCATGCGGGCTGCGAGCTTCGCCTACACGTCCACCGCTTTTCCGATGCTATCGGGAACCCTTGTTACCGCGGCCGGATTCCTGCCGATTGCGACGGCAAAGTCGAGCACTGGTGAATACACCATTGCGATTTTTCAGGTAACCACGCTTGCCCTTCTTTTGTCGTGGATCGCCGCTGTCATCTTCATCCCCTATTTGGGCTATCACTTCCTGCCGGACTACGTGAACGGCAAGCCAGTCATCACACCGCGCACACGCCGCGTCGCCGGCTGGATTGCCAAACTTCCACTGATCGGCGAAAAACTGTCCAAGCGCTTGGCGCCCGACGACGCACACCACTCCAGCGAAACCGGCAACAGCGTTTCGACATCGATTGACAGTCATCACGACGAACACGACGTTTACAACACCCCGTTCTACATTCGTTTCCGTGCGGCCGTGGCTTGGTGCGTGGCCAACAAGAAAACCGTTCTGGCATCCACCACCACCCTGTTTCTGGTGTCCGTTTTCGCGTTCAGCTTTGTACAGCAGCAGTTTTTTCCCTCGTCCACGCGCGTCGAGCTCATTGTTGACGTGCGTCTCGCGGAAGGCTCGTCGATTGCCGCAACCGATCGTCAGGTCAAGACACTTGAAGGTTTCCTTGAAAAGCAAAAACGGCTGTTCGAAAGCTACTCGTGTTACATCGGCACCGGCGCACCGCGCTTCTATTTGCCACTCGATCAGCAGCTGCCCAACCCCGGCTTCGGCCAATGCGTCATCACCACCAAGAGCCCCGCCGCGCGCGAGGATTTGCGTGGCAAGTTGATCACCCTGTTCGACACCGAGCTACCGGAGATTCGCGGTCGTATTTCCCGGCTTGAGAACGGACCACCGGTCGGGTTCCCAATTCAATACCGCATCTCCGGCGAGGACACCGAGAAATTACGGCTTTATGCGACCGAGATCGCCGGCCTGCTGCGCGCGAATGGCAACTTGTCGAACATTCAGACCGACTGGTTTGAGAAATCGAAAGTGATCAAACTCGATATCGACCAAGATAAAGCGCGTCTGCTGGGCATCACTTCATCAGAGTTGGCGGGCTTTTTGGGTGGCTCGTTGAACGGCACGCAGGTGACGTTCCTGCGCGAAGGTGACAAACAAATAGAAATCCTACTTCGCGGCCCGCTCGCCGAGCGCGCCAAAGTGTCGCTGCTCGAAAGCCTCGCCGTCCCCACCCGCTCGGGTCGCGCTGTGCCCCTGAGCCAGATCGCCAAGTTGCGCTATGAGTTCGAAGATCCAGTCATCTGGCGCCGCGACCGTCTGCCGACCATCACCGTCAAGGCCGACATCTACCAGCCGTCGCTGCAGCCGGCCACGGTGGTTGCGCAACTAGAAGAGCCCATGGCGAAACTTAGGGCAAAGCTCGATTACGGCTATCGGCTCGACGTCGGCGGTGCAGTTGAAGAGAGCGGTAAGGGCTCGGCATCGATCGCCGCCGGCATGCCGCTCTTCTTGCTCGCCGTGCTTAGTGTGCTGATGATCCAACTCAGGAGTTTCCAGCGCGTGATCATTGTCGTGCTGACCGCACCGCTAGGTCTGATTGGTGTGGCGTTGTTCCTGATCGTGCTGAACAAGCCATTCGGGTTTGTCGCCATGCTCGGTACCATTGCGCTATTCGGAATGATCATGCGCAACTCGGTCATTTTGATTGATCAAATCGAGCAGGACATCGCGGCGGGTCATGATCCGTTCCATGCCGTGACTGATGCAACCGTTCGCCGGCTGCGGCCCATCGTACTGACCGCAATGGCTGCGGTGTTGGCGATGATCCCGCTGGTGCGTTCGGCCTTTTTCGGGCCGATGGCGGTTGCGATCATGGGCGGCCTGCTGGTCGCAACGTTGCTGACACTGTTCTTCCTGCCGGCATTGTATGCAACATGGTTTGGCATCCACGCCGAAAAAGAGCCCCGCGCGAAGGTTTCCTGAGCGTCCAGCTTCGACACGGTGGAGATGGCAATTTTTCAGTAGTCGAAGGTGTACTGCAGATGTGGGGAGTGGGTGGCGAGTTTGAAGGACTCCGTAGCTGGAATCCGATCAGCGCTTGCAGTTCCAAGCACTTGAGCCGCCCCTACCAGCCGCGTCGTCGGCGCGGCGGCTTTGGTCGAGAAGTTGCAATGTGATTCGGCACCCGGGCTGATGTTTTTCTGTGCGGTCGGGGCATCTTCGCGGGTCGTTGATGCAATAGAAGTGATGCGACACGATGGCAGGACGGTGGCGCTGACACTTAACGTGCCAGCGCTGGTGCCAGAGAATGCGAACGGGCTGAACCCGCCAGCGGCGAGCAAATGGAACAAGCACCACAACCCTGCCTGACGGGGACGCCGCAGCGCGGCTGGACACTTTGACGACATAACCTAAGCCAAGTCTGGTTCCCCGCCAATGCAGGTACAACACGGGTATCGGCTCGTTTGCCGGAATGTTTAGTTCGACGGTTTGCTACCGACCTTGACCATGCGGCCATGTCACGCGATCACGAGGGCGCACTATTTATCGTGCCTTGTTTGGGAACACCAACACGAACACCCCGCTAGCGGTGAATCAGCTACGGGTCGTCTAGGCGCTTGACCTAGTTAGTGATTAAAGTTATGATCAATTCAGAATGGTGTAGATAGAACTTTGTTGTTATGAATTGGCAATTGACGATTGTTAACAATAACTGTGTTGAGGTTCGCATCGCAAATTCGCCGGAAGGCGTAATCTCTCGTCATCGGCACCAAGCGTCATTTCAATTTCAATTCTCTAATCGGTAACGCACAAAGGAAATCACCGTGTTCAAGTTCAAAGCCCAGAAGACTACCCTTGCCGCACTGGCAATCGGCGTAGCTGCTATAAGCCAAGGCGCATTTGCGCAGACGACCGCTTCGGTTGGTGTGTCGGCTACTGTTGGTGCAAACTGCATCGTCTCCACCACGCCGATCGCATTCGGCGTCTATAACCCCGTCGCCGTGCCGCCGACCGATGCCACTGGTACCGTATCACTGACCTGCACCACCGGCGCGGTGCCGACCATTGGCCTAGATAACGGGCTGAATTTCCTTGCCCAGCGTCGTCTGGCTAGCGGCGGAAACTTCATTCTCTACAGCGTGTTCCAACCGGCTTCGAACGCCGCAAGCGCTGCATGTGCATACACGACCGCCTACCCGGCAACCGCCACGCCATTCGTGCTGACCGCCGCCCCATCTGTTGCGGCACGCATCTACAACCTGTGCGGACGTATTCCTGCGTTGCAGTCTGCCGCTGTCGGCACCTATTCCGATACCATCACAGCAACCGTCACGTTCTAAATCTGGACACGCTGCTGTAGCAGCGTTCAATCCTGCTTTCCAAACGCCCGATTCGCCCCCCGCGAACCGGGCGTTTGCTTTTGCCGCCTAGCCTCCTGCTGAGCCAACTCTATAATCGAGAGCTGCGTCGGCATTGGTGCAGCCGTTCGAACCCTTGCAAAGGCAATCTATGACCACCGTCGTCAAGTGTATTCGTCTGGCCGCTGTCGTCGCCACGCTATCGCCCCTCGCCGTTCTTGCCGGCTCGTTTCAGGTCAGCCCGGTTCGCGTTCATCTAACACCCTTCGCACCGACAGCCGCCATTACCGTTCGCAATGAATCCACCACCGAAGACGTCGTCATCCAGACACGCGCGGCTGACTGGCGGCAGGAGAACGGTGAGGATGTCTACAACCTGAGCAACGATCTCATCGCGACACCGCCGATCTTTACGCTCAAGCCAGGCGCCAGTCAGACTGTACGCGTTGGGCTACGCAAAACAGTGCAGACCGATGTGCAGCAGACGTTTCGCCTTTACCTTACCGAAGTCCCACCACCACCGAAGCCCGGCTTTCAAGGCCTGCAAGTGGCTTTGAACATCGGCATTCCGATTTTCATCGCGCCACTCAAGCCGGAGTCAACACTACCCAGTTGGCGCGCGCGGATCACCGAAGGCGGTAAGCTGATCCTCACTGGCAGCAACCCGGCGAACGCGCACTTCCAAATCCTTGAAGTGTCACTATTCGAAGGTGAGCCCAAGGAATTGATTTCAACCCTGCAAACGCCCAAGTACATTTTGGGGAGGCAGTCGGTTTCGTGGGAGTTTTCGCTGTTGCGCGCCGCTCGCAGTCCGTTGCGGATGTCGGCTAAGACAGACGCTGGCAACATCGAGGCGGCAGTGGAATTCGACGCGATATCGGGCAAGCGCTAAAGACACGATGCGCCCGGTAAGAGCGACGCAGGGTGCACCGCTTGTGCTTGCTTGGCTATTGGCTGGTGTCGTTGCGGGTTTGAGCCCGTGCGGCGTTGCCAACGACACGCGTCCCGGGCCGCCCCAATCCATCAACATCGAGCCGACGCCGGGCATCATCCCGAACGCGCGAGTAGGTTTTTTTGCCGTGGTGATCAACGGCCAGCTCGCCTCGGAAAACAGCCTGCTGGCGCGCGCCGGCCAAGACGGTGAAATGTTCTACCTGCGGGTAGCCGACGCCAAAGCGCTGCGTTTGTCTCTCGCCGCTTTTGCCGAACCGGTCGAATTCGATGGAGAAGCGTATGTCTCCTTACAGCACATCCGCGGCCTGACCGTTCGCTTCGACGAGGTCACGCAGACGCTGCTTCTCGACGTATCGCCCGTCCTGTTCGAGGCCGAGTCGCTGGCGCTAAAGCCACTAACCCGCGTCATCCCGACGCCGTCAGCACCCGGTGCGTTCCTATCCTACGACGTGTTCTCGCAGCGTACGGCGGCCGTCGCGAATTCGTCGGTTACCAATGGTCAATTCGAGCTTGGCGTTTTCAGTGCACTCGGTGTGGTCACGAACAGCGCGGCCTCAACGTCGACCAGCCTCGGCCGCACCACGACCAGACTCGACTCGCTGCTCACCATCGACCGACCCGATAATATCGCCACGTGGCGGATCGGTGACAGCATTACCCGTACGCCGGCATGGGGCGCTAATGCGCGCTTCGCCGGAGTCCAATACGGCACCAACTTTAGTACGCAGCCGAATCTCATCACCTTTCCGCTGAACAGCTTCACGGGCCAAACTGCCTTGCCGTCGATTGTCGACGTGTATGTCAACAACGTCCTGACGGGGACCCAACGCGTGCAGGCCGGACCATTCACGCTCAATGATCTGCCGAGTATCAACGGTCAGGGAGAATTGCGGTTGGTCGTGCGTGACCTGCTTGGGCGCGAACAGCTGCTCGTCAAATCACTCTATGGCAGCACCCAGCTGCTGCGCGTTGGGCTCGATGACTTCGCCATTCAGGCCGGCACGCTGCGCGAACGATACGGCGTTGCCAGTGCCGAGTATGGGCGCGGCTTTGTATCGGGCGTTTGGCGGCGCGGCTTGACGCAGACACTGACGGCAGAGGCGGGAGGAGAAGCTGGGCGCGGCAGCCTCGCAATCGGAACCAGTGCCGCATGGCTGTCGCCACCGATCGGCGAACTGTCCGGGTCGTTAGCCGTCAGCCGGCAGACGGCTAACGCATGGCAGACACCGGCTTCTAACGCGGTTATTGCCGCGCCTCGTGTAGATCCCGCTGCGCTGGACGGTGCGACACTGTCGGCCGCATGGAATCGCCGGGGTACGGCGTTAAGCATCGGCGCGCAGGGCCGTTGGACGACCCCTGGCTTTCGCACAGTATCGCAATCAGGCGAAGCTTTGCCGCGCCGGCAGATTGCGTCCTACGCAGGGTTGAGTACCGGGTTGGGGTCATTTTCGCTGGCCTACACCGCCACGC
>Ga0209181_10006657_pt1 | contig 16103 bp, 16 predicted proteins | sample MAT05_FD_187208 | JGI IMG/M metagenome (GOLD analysis project Ga0209181, IMG submission 187208) | Freshwater microbial communities from Lake Fryxell liftoff mats and glacier meltwater in Antarctica - MAT-05 (SPAdes) (version 2) | ecosystem: Environmental > Aquatic > Freshwater > Ice > Liftoff... | reverse complement strand
TGAGGTGCGATTCCCTCCGAAGAAGCCCTGAACGCGCAAGATGACTCTGAATCCTTTCCCGGCTGGCCCCCATCTCATCGGGAAAGGGGGTTGCCCTGCGGACAGTCGGCGAACTTCGCGGTATCGTGAATAGTGCCCAGAGTATCGTCGCGAGTTGCCGCATGTTTGATCCGCCCCCCGAGAAACTGACTCCCGAGCTTGTCTTCCGCGACTACGCGCCGCGCATCTACAACATTGCCCGTCGGATGCTCGGCAACGACGCAGACGCGGAAGACGTGACGCAGGACGTGCTCCTTCAGGTTGTTCGCAAACTCGACACGTTTCGAGGCGACAGCCAGATTGCCACGTGGTTGCACCGCGTGACCGTCAACGCTGCCCTCGCGCACCGGCAGAAGCGGGCGAATCGCCAGAAACACGAGAACGGCGAGATCGATGACGACACTCTCGGGGCTGGAGGTCCGATCTCGCCCGGTAAACGATGGAATGTGGGGCCGGAAGAGACTGTCCTCGCGGCCGAGCAAGCCAGCATTATCGAACAGGCCATCGAGCAGTTGCCCGAGCCGTTTCGCGATGTGTATGTACTGGCCGACGTGGAAGAGTTGCCGAACAACGAGATCGGCGAGATGCTGGGGCTTTCGCTCGCGGCCGTGAAAAGCCGCCTGCACCGTGCCCGGCTCAGGATGCGCGACCTGCTCGCTCCGCACTTTGAGGGGAAGGTGACGTCGTGACCTGCGAAGAACTACTCGAACTGCTGCAGGACTACATCGGCAACGGCCTCGTGGTTGAGCATCGAACCACGGTCGAAGTCCACATCCGAGGATGCGAACATTGCGGCATCCTGGTTCATTCGTACACGCACACCGTACGAGTCGCGCGAGCCTTGCCGAAATGCAAACCACTTCCGGCCGCGTTCGAGGCACGCCTGCGTTCGGTACTCGAATCCGAACTGAAGGACGACAAACCGAAGGGGTCGTGATTGAGCCGCGTGCCACCACGGCCTGGGTTCACGATCACGCCGATGCGACCAGGGTCTGGGTCTCGACAGGCTTCGAGACGAGCGTTTAGCCCTGTTCACCCAGCCCCAGGATCTAATTGTTCTTCAAGTCGTTGGCCATGAGAGCGGTTCGCCGGGCCTTGCTGCCCGTGTGCTCGAACCGCCCATACGGCCCCGCCGCCCGCGGCCAGTACCACGGCGCTGGCCACCCAAAGATAGTACCCGGCACGGAGCATGTGCCCCAGCCCTTGTCGATCCCACCCCAGCGACCAGTGCAGCATGGGGACGCCGGCGAGCAGGCCGCACAGAGCCGCGGCACGGCCGCGACCGGCCGCCAGGAGAACGACGCCGGCCCAGATCAGCGGGTTGGCCAGCCACCCAAACGGGTATTCGACCCACCCGAAGAGAGCGCACTCGAACCCGTAGACCGCGGCCAGGCGGAGCTTCCCGGCCTGGTACCCCTCGCTGAGAGCGACCGAGCAGCACGCCAACAAGTACACCGCAGCGGCGGCAGCGGCAGCAAGTTCGGATGCTTTCCGCCTGCCCGGCATCGGCCACCCTCCCGGCACCGGATTGAAAAACTCAACAACGTGTGCACGGCGTGCGGCGAACGGGTGAAGACCTGCGAGGGGGTGGTCCGAGAGCGCGGCTGGAAGGGCTGACGCGTCTGCCGCCCAGTAAGCCACGCCCCGCTTTGGATGGCCCGTGGTCTGCCCGGCCGCGATACCAACCGACGGCGACACCGGTAAGCGACCCCAGCAGAACGGCCGGGAGCCCGCCAAGGACAACGAACAGGATGGACCCGAGTACCGCCCCATCCAGCCCGCTGGGAGGCTTGCGATGATCACGACACCAGAACTATTTTGGCCATCGATCTAAGGCGTACAGGAGTCCGAGCCCGAGCCGCAAGGGAGGGTCAACGTTATTCCTCGCTTGGCGTTTGAGCTCGGACCAATCCCGGCTCGCCAAAACTGCCAACATCTACGGGCCTTTCGACTCGCTTGTACCTTTAATCCCAAGCCAGCCCCGCGAACACGATCTTGGCGGGTACCTCGTTCTCATACAGCACCACCAGAATACCACGGCCACGTTCGATCCGGTCCCTAACGGCGAAGTACTTCTTCCACCAGTCTGCTTCCGTGGGCCGCTCCGTCTGGAACAGCTTCAACAGCGTTTGCTTGGAAAGGGGCGTCACCGTGCCGGCCGTTTGGCGTTTAGTAACCGCCGTCATGTCAAGGACAGAGTGCGTGCCCTCCTCCCCGCCGCGTTCGATCGCCTCCTTGATCGTTTGGGGCTTCTTCCGCCCGGAGTAACCGTAGGCTCCGTCCTGAAAAACTTTGGCCCGCGCCTTCTGCAGCGCGGCGTCAAAGTCCTCTTCGAACGGGACCAGAGTAACCCATAGCTCGGAACCCACTGGTGTTCCCTCTGCCGCCGAAACGCAAAAGAATCGATGCGACGCGTGTGAGTGCAACGGAGAAGCGGCGGAGGTGAACTCCGCATCGTACCGATTCTCGCTCGACTGACACGCATTCCCGAGGCTCTTTTGCACTTGCCCCGGCTTATGGAGATTCGATCATCTACCATCGCTTGCGGACATCATTTCACACTACTGTCACGCTCGCAATACTCTTTGGGGTGAACGAATGCGAGCAGACTGGGCTTCAAAGTGCGTGCATTTACCAACGATCGTCACGCGAACACGCCATCCGCACCGCCTCGGCTGTGACAGTCCGTTGTCACTCCGAAGAGATATGATGCCGACGGAAGAACTATCCCGGTGCGGCCAGGTGTGTCAGCGGAGTACAACCTGCTGCGAAGCGAGGCCTGCGAAAGTGGCCAGAAGCAGTAAACTGGCCCCTAGCAAGAGCGTGATCGCCATGATCCACAATCCCCAACCTACCTTCAATCTCGCGCTTTCCGAAGGTACTTCAGTGTTGTCGTCCAACCCCTCGAACTCCTCCGGGCGAGGCTGCTGAGCAGGGTTTGTCGTCGGTCGATTCACGACCCGATGACTTGGTGACTTCGTGGAGGCTCGTCGAACCCGAGTTGCTCGGACGTTACCGAGCGCACGGAGTTCTTCCGCTACAACCGCGGCCGAAGACGGTCGGGCTTCGGGCTGTTTCGAAAGCAGCTTGTGGATGAGCATCTCCAACGCGAGCGGGGCGGTCGCGTTCAAACTTCGAACCGGGGGCGGGTCATCTAAGGCTAATGATGCAAGTAAGGACATCGCGGTCTCCCCCTGGAATGGTGCCCGACCAGTGACCAATTCGTACAGCACCGCCCCCAAGCTGAACAGATCCGATCGCTGGTCCATCCGCTTTCCGAGTGCTTGCTCGGGCGACATGTAATCTGGCGTCCCAACCACGATCCCGGAATCGGTCAACCCTCGGCCGGGATCGGCGATCCGGCGAGCGAGGCCGAAATCCAAGATCCTGACCCGACCTTTTGGAGCTTCGAGCCAAAGGTTCCCCGGTTTGATGTCTCGATGGAGCAACCCCAATGCATGAGCCGCAGCCAGTCCCTGAGCGGTCTCCACACCAATCCGCACCGCTTGCGGAACGGTCAACTGTCGTTCTCGAGTCCAACGCGCGAGTAGCATTCCCTCGAGCAATTCCATCGCGATGAACGGAATGCCGCGATCCACGCCGACCTCATAAATGGTAACGACACTCGGATGTTTGATCGCGGCGGTGGCACGGGCCTCTCGGAAAAATCGCTTTCTAGCCGTTGGGCTGTCCGCCTCAGGGAGCAAAACCTTCAAGGCGACCCAGCGGCCAAGTCGTTCGTCGCGAGCCCGATAGACAGCCCCCATCCCACCGCAATCAAGCAACTTGATGACCCGATACCTCCCCAAGCGTCCGAGCAACCCGTCTGACTGAACAGCACCAAACACCGGGTCACGGAGGTTCGCGGGGGCGAGTCCCAGACCGGACGGCGGGGTTTCACTCTGGGACACAATCCGCAGGGTGACTGGGGTGGCTTTTGCTCGCGAAGACATAATCGATCCATCGATGATAAGATTATCTTAGACTCAGGCGATAGAGTGCCCCGTCACCGCTCCATTTGCTCACACTTAACGGCATCCCACGGAATGTGAAATCGTTGCACATCACAAACGATCTCACGTAACCAGCTAATTCGAAGTCATTTGCGACGGAATCAGCGATCCATTCCAGATCAGAACCAGCGAAAATATGCTGGCCATTCTTAACATCGACTATATTGATAGAAATGGTGATGAATAACAACCGCGATCCAGTCGATTTTGTCCGAAGCGTTGGCCACTTTGTCAGTTCCCGCTTCGAGAATCGGTTGTCCCAACGGCTTCCCTGCCTCGCCTCAAGGAACCCAGGTTATGTCGGACAGTTTGTTGCAGCGGAGCGTGACGACGTCAGTGGCGCGGAACTTGGCGAGTACGACCAAGACCACGCCGAAGATGATGTCGATTACCCCGCGGTGGGTGCTGAGTCTGTTGCCCTGGGTGCAGGTGGAAGGCGGCACATACCGCGTCAACCGCACCAAGGTCGAACTCAAGAAGGCCGAACGCATCGGCATCGAAGTCATCGGGGGCCTGCCGACGTTCGCACCGGAAGCCTTGCGAGCAGTGCCCCTGTTCTCGCGTCTCTCGGACACGATCATTGGTCAGATGGCGTCACGCTTCAAGACGGAGGAAGTCTCGCTCGGCAATCGCCTCATTGTGGAAGGTGAGGACCAGAGCAAGTTCTTCATCATCGCGCAGGGACAAGTGGAAGTGCTGAGCAAGGGGGTCCATGGCAGCAACCTCCGCATCGCACTGCTCACTGACGGCGAGTATTTCGGCGAAAGTGAGATCGTTTCGGACAAGCCGTCGGACGTTACGGTTCGGACGACGACGCCGTGTATCTTCCTCACACTGTCTCGCCAGGATCTGGATCTGCTGTTGAAGGAGATCCCCAGCTTCAAGGACGAGTTCCAAAACGCGATCGACGCCCACCTCGAACTCGCCTCGACGGTGAACCGCTACGGCGAGCGGAACATCGACCTGGTGTCGGGGTTCGCCGAGAACGTGGAGATTCCCGAGACGTTCGTCGACTACTCGGCCAACCCGCGTGAGTACTCGCTGTCCGCGGTGCAGACGATGGTCCGGGTCCACACGCGAGTGTCGGACCTTTACAACGGGCCGTACAACCAGCTCGAAGAGCAGATGCGGTTGACCATCGAGGGGATCAAGGAACGCCAGGAGTGGGACCTCATCAACAGTCCCAAGTTCGGATTGTTGCACTCGGTCGATCCTGCCATGCGAATCAGCACGCGATACGGCGCACCCACACCCGACGACCTCGACGAGTTGCTGGCGCTCGTGTGGAAGAAGCCGTCGTTCTTCCTGGCGCACCCGAAGGCAATCGCGGCGTTCGAGCGTGAATGCACCTGGCGTGGTGTGCCGCCCGTCACCACGAATCTGTTCGGCACACCCGTCATCATGTGGCGTGGCATTCCGCTTGTTCCATGCGACAAACTCGACGTGAAGAGTCGGCGACTGTCAAACCAGACCGGCACAACGAGCATCCTTCTGTTGCGAGTGGGCGAGGCGGATCAGGGTGTCGTGGGTTTGCATCAGGCAGGCATTCCCGGCGAGATCGCGCCGAGCCTGTCGGCACGCTTGATGGGGCTCGATAACCTCGGCGTCGCGTCGTACTTGCTCACCCTGTACTTCTCCGCTGCCGTCCTCACCGATGACGCTCTCGGTATCCTCGAAAACGTCGAAGTCGGGTACTACCACGACTACGAAAACAAGAAGCAGAAGGTGAAGTGATGGAAGAAATCACCCCGGAACTGATCGCGTCCATCGCCACGCGGCTATTCCGCGAACCGTCGCAACCGACTTCCGCACCCCTGCCCGGGTTCGAACCGCCGACGGGAATGCACGTTCCCGCCGAGGTTCCCGCCAGCGTGCCGACGCACCCGACCAGTCTGCCCGCAGCAACGAGTTCATCGTTGTTTCCGGGAGCTGTGCAGGGCTTCAAACCGGGAAGCAACGGGTTGCCCCTGCCAAGCGTGCCGAGCGAGTTGCCGCGTGGATTCAGCCTCCCGAATTCGCTCATCAACGGACCATTCGGTTTACCGTCAACCCCATCGCCCGCAGTGGCACCACCACCGAACGACGGGTTGCGTGGGTTCGTCGAGCGTGTGCAGTCCCACGAACAGCTAAAGACCTCGGGCGTCTGCACGCAGGATCGGTTCCTCGAACGATTGCGAAAGGTCACAGGTCCGACGGAAACGAAATCCAGCTACGCCTCGCGGCCTTTCGATGTGGACGCTGTTCGGCGTGATTTCCCGATCTTACAGCAGCGCATCCACGGCAAGCCGCTCGCATGGCTCGACAACGCCGCCACCACGCAGAAACCGCAGGCGGTGATCGACGCAATCACCAACTTTTACACGCGGGACAACTCCAACATCCATCGTGCCGCGCACACGCTCGCGGCCCGCTCGACGGATGCCTACGAAGGTGCCCGTCAGAAGGTGCAAAATTTCCTCGGCGCGTCCTCAGTGAAGGAAATCGTCTTCACACGCGGCACCACTGAAGCGATCAATCTTGCAGCTCAAACTTTCGGGAAAAAGTTCCTGCTGCCAGGCGATGAGATCATTCTTTCAACCCTCGAACACCACGCGAATATTGTTCCCTGGCAGATGATCGCTCGCGAAAAGGGTGCGGTCATTCGCGTCATCCCCGTGAATGACCGCGGCGAGGTGATGCTCGGCGAGTACGAGAACCTGCTCGGGCCGCGAACCAAGCTTGTCGCACTCACGCACGCATCCAACAGCCTCGGCACGGTGCTGCCAATCACCGAAATGTCGCACATGGCGAAGCGGTACGGTGCTCGCGTGCTGATCGACGGCGCACAGACCGTTGCCCACCTTGCGGTGAATGTGCAAGAGATCGACTGTGATTTCTTCGTGTTCTCAGGGCACAAGATCTTCTCGCCAACGGGGATTGGCGTGCTGTACGGTAAGGAAGAGTTGCTTGACCTGCTACCTCCGTGGCAAGGCGGCGGCAACATGATCAAGAACGTGACGTTCGAGGAAACCAGTTACAACGAGCCGCCGGCTCGCTTCGAGGCCGGAACTCCAAGCATTGGCGACGCAGTGGGGTTGGGTGCGGCGCTGGATTACGTCACACGGCTTGGGTTGCCGAACATCGCGAAGTACGAACACGAACTGCTTGAATACGGCACGGAGCAACTCTCGCGAATCGGTGGCCTGCGGCTTGTCGGAACGGCTCGTGAGAAAGTGGGTGTGTTGTCGTTCGTGCTTCCTGGCAAGCGCACCGAAGAAGTGGGGCGACTCCTCGACCTGGAAGGAATCGCAGTCCGAGCCGGTCACCATTGTTCGCAACCATCGCTTCGGCGTTTCGGCCTGGAATCGACTGTGCGCCCTTCGCTTTCGATTTACAACACCCGCGAAGAACTCGACCGCCTCGCCGAAGCCGTTCGCCGAATCCAACGGCGATAATTTCCGGTCTTTCACTCGAAGGAGATCGTTATGTCTCAAACGGCGCTCGCCACGATCAGTCCGAAGGAATTCGTGGAGTTGAAGCGTAGCGGCAAGACACCCGACCTGATTGATGTGCGAACCCCTGTGGAGTATCGCAGTATTCACGCGGAAGGTGCTCGCAACATTCCACTGGACCGACTCGATGCCGCCAGCATTTCCCAAGAGAAGCAAGACGACGGACCCATCTATGTGATCTGTCATACCGGTAGCCGCGCGAGCAAGGCGTGCGAAATGTTTAAGGCAGCCGGGAACGCGAATGTCGTGAGCGTCGAGGGTGGCACGAAAGCGTGGGAGGAGGCGGGGCTTCCTGTGGTACGCGGGAAGAAGGCGATGTCACTGGAACGGCAAGTTCGCATCGCGGCCGGCTCGATTGTACTTCTCGGGATTGGTCTGGGCTTCCTGGTCGACGAATACCTGTTCGGCCTCTCTGGGTTCGTGGGAGCGGGACTTGTCTTCGCTGGCATCACCGACACCTGCGGGATGGGGATGCTGCTCGCTCGCATGCCTTGGAATCAAGTCGCCAAGGAACCCCAAAGCCAATGCGCTTCTTAAATGTCTCGGAATGCAACCGTCTGGAACCGCACAGGTGCGGGTCAGCGTTCCACCCTCACGGCCATTCTGCGCCGCACTTCGCGGGCTTGCTCAAGACTTGGGAGCCTACTTTGTCACGTTGAACCTTTCACCTGAGGTTACCTGCTGTGGACAGCGAAATCCCTCCCGGCGATGATGCGGAATCCCTCATGTGGGAATTCGCGTGTCTTCGAATTCTGGAGGAAGCCGCATGGTTCGCGAACCATTCACGGTGGCCATCGTCGGGGCCGGGTTCAGCGGCGTCATGACCGCGACGCATCTCCTGCGAGCGCGAGCGAACGTGCCGATTCGCATCGTGATGATTAACCGCTCCGGGGTATTCGCTCGCGGGGTAGCATACGGCACCAACTCAGCCACCCACCTGCTTAACGTGCCCGCCGGAAGAATGTCCGCGTTTCCCGACGATCCCACGCACTTCTTTCGCTTCGCTCAATCGCGCGACCCCTCCGTGGCTCCAGGCACGTTCGTCCGGCGTTCCGTATACGGCGAATACCTCGAAGACAACCTGACCGCTGCCATCGCTGCCGGGTCACCGAACACTCTGGAGCAAATCGTCGCCGCGATCAAGTCGGTCGAGCCTGATCCCCAGGGTGTCACCGTGACCACGGAGTTCGGTGACGAAGTGCGGGCCGATCGCGTCGTGCTGGCAGTTGGGAACTATCCGCCCGCTCATCCGCCGGGGTTGCCCGAATCGTTCCTCGCGTCGCCACTATACGTGCGTGATCCGTGGAAGCCCGGTGCCCTTTCAACTGTGCCGACGGATGCGACAGTGCTGCTTGTCGGCACGGGCTTGACCATGTATGACGTCGCGCTCGATCTGCATACTCGCGGTGTGCGAAGCGCGATTGCCGTGTCGCGCCGTGGTCTTCTCCCGCGACCGCACGATCCGTCAGTGTCGCCTGCCGAAGCGACACATCGACCGCCTGCCATCGAGAGGACGTACAAGGTTACCGATTACGTTCACGCAGCGCGACAGCGCATTCGCGAGTTGGAGAAGGACGGCGGGAACTGGCGGCAGGTGCTCGACTCGCTGCGACCGATCACGCCATCGCTGTGGCAGCGACTCAGCATCACAGAGCGGGTACGCTTCCTCCGGCATCTTCGTCCGTACTGGGATGTTCACCGCCATCGTGCCGCGCCGGAAATCTGGGGAGCGGTCGATCAATTACGAAAGAAGGGCTGGCTCGCGATCCATTGCTGTCGGCTTCAGAATGCGGAATACGTCGGCAGCGCTGCCGTGGTAAGTTGGACGCCGCGAGGAACGGACCACGTGGAGGACTCGCGGGTCGGCGCGGTCGTGAATTGCACCGGACCAGCGACCGACGTGCGTGGAACCGACGACGCACTTCTCGGTGATTTGTTCGCGAAGGGGTTGGCAAAGCCCGACTCGCTTGGCCTTGGAATTAATGTCGCGATCGATGGGCGAGTGCTGGGAACCAGTGGCGAGCCGTCGCGGGTACTGTACTACGTCGGCCCGCTGATCCGTGCCCGCGACGGCGAAGGAACGGCCGTGCCAGAGCTTCGAGTGCAGGCCGCCGGCGTTGCTCGTACCGTCCTCGATTCGCTATCAGCACTTCGTGCCGCTGTGTGATCTTCAGATCACGTAGTTGTCGGTGAAGACGCGAACGCGGCGGGGCGTCACATACACGATGTCGCCCTTGCAAACGCCGAGTTCCGCGAATCGCTGCGGCGACAACTCCACGCTCACAGGTGACTCACGGTTTGCGATTCGCACCGACACCCGCGTCACCGAACCGGCCGGCGCGACGTGCATCACCTTCGCCTCAAGGCTTTGCTCGCCGTTAGGTGCCGACGCCAGGTCGAGTTCATGCGGTCGAATGTAAATGTTGGCTGGCCCGAACGTGAGTCCCGCGTAATCGGGGCAGTCGAACTCCAGTTCTCCGACCACGGCTTTACCATCGCGAACGCCCCCGTGGAACAGGTTCGCCTGGCCGAGAAAGTCCATCACGAATGCGTTCGCGGGCTTCTCGAAAACCTCGGCGGGCGTGCCGGTCTGCTCGATTTTCCCGTGGTTCATGATGACGACGCGGTCGGCAACCTCGAACGCCTCCTCCTGATCATGCGTCACGAAGATCGTGGTGACCGGATACTCCTCGTGAAGCCGACGGAGCCAGACTCGCAGTTCGGCCCGCACCTTCGCGTCGAGCGCGCCGAATGGCTCATCAAGAAGCAGCACCCGCGGCCGCGCGGCCAATGCCCGAGCGAGAGCCACACGCTGGCGCTGCCCGCCGGAGAGTTCGCTCGGATAGCGGTGCCCCAATCCATCGAGGCGGACGAGTTTCAGCAACTCTTCCACTCGACCGCGAACATCGCCGTTCACCCACTTGCGAACCCGTAGGCCGAACGCCACGTTCTCGAAGACGGTCATATGTCGGAACAACGCATAGTGCTGGAACACAAAACCGACGTTGCGGCTCTTGGCCGTCTGGTGGGTCACGTCGTCGTTTTCGAGAAGCACGGTTCCGGAATCGGGATGCTCCAGCCCCGCGATGATTCGCAGCAGCGTCGTCTTGCCGGATCCGGAAGGCCCAAGGAGGGCGAGGAGTTCCCCCTCGGGAATGGTCAGACTGACGCCACCGAGAGCGGTGAACGTACCGAACCGTTTTGCCACATCGCGGACCGAGATACTCATGCTGAGTCTCCAGCGTGGAATACAAACCGCCCGCACCGCCCGTTCCTGCTCCTCAACAGAACCGGGCCAGTGACAGCGGACTGTCACTGCTGCTCGCCGAGTGCTCTCTCCTTCACCCGGCTCGCTGCGGTGCAGACGGAGGTTCAGGACAGCCCAGGATTTGCTGGGCCGCCGCATTGTTCACAAAAGTCATCATGATAGTAATTAACTTGAAAGTCTCGTTTGGTCAATGGCTAGAACCGGAAGGGCCAAGATTGGATGTCCACTTCGTCAAGTTGGATCAACATGGTTGTTGTGAGCGCCGGGTTTTATCCCCGTTGGGTTACTCCAACCAAAGCCAAGGGGATAAACCCGTGGCTCGCATGGCAAGGCTCAGTTGCCAAGCCCTTCAAACAGCGGCGTGGAGAGGTAGCGCTCGCCGAGGCTGGCCATAATCGTGACGATGCGTTTGCCGTGGAACTCTGGCCGGGCGGCGACCTTCGCAGCGGCACACATGTTCGCACCACTGCTGATGCCGACCATCAACCCCTCGTGCCTTGCGAGTTTCCTCGCCCACTCGAATGCCTCGTCGTTCGTCACCGTCACAATGTCGCTGAGAAGTGACGTGTCGAGGTTCTTCGGAACGAATCCGGCGCCGATTCCCTGAATCTTGTGCGGACCGGGTGCGCCACCGCCGATCACAGCGGAATGGACCGGTTCGACCGCGATCGCTTTGAAGTTCGGATTGAACCGACGGAGGTACCTCGTAACCCCGGTGAGGGTTCCGCCCGTGCCGACGCCCGCGACAATCGCGTCGATATTGTGCCCGCTGTCTTCCCAGATTTCCGGGCCAGTCGTGGCTTCGTGGATCGCCGGGTTCGCCGGGTTCTCGAACTGTTGCGGCATCCACGCATCGGACGTCTTTGCCACCAACTCGGTCGCTTTGTTGATCGCTCCCCGCATCCCCTCGGCCGCGGGCGTCAGAACGAGATTCGCCCCGAGTGCCCGCAGTAGCGCACGCCGTTCCACCGACATCGACTCGGGCATCGTCAGCGTGAGTTTGTAGCCACGGGCCGCGCAGACGAACGCGAGCGCGATCCCCGTGTTCCCGCTGGTCGGCTCAACGATGTGCGTTCCGGGTGCGACCTTTCCGTCACGCACGCCAGCCTCGATCATCGCGACCCCGATGCGATCCTTCACGCTGTTGAGCGGCTGGAAGAACTCGCACTTCACGAACACGGTGGCGTGCGCCGGTGGAATCAACCGATTGATGCGAACCATCGGGGTGTTCCCGACAGTGTCGTTAACGCTGTCGTAAGTCTTTCCGCGGGCCATTACTCACTCCTTGAAACTGCTTCATCAAATGCCGCCAACACCAACCAGTTCGAGGTTGAAAATTTCGCGGTCGGCGACGGGTTCCTTGTGGGCCACTTCCGCGAGGGTCGCATTGTCCATGTTCGAGGAACCGCTTCGGCACGTCGTTCTTCTTCGCCAGCGCGGTCATCGAGATGGGGCGTTGACCCCAACGGTCAACCCGCGTGAACAGCATCCTCAGGGCATAGTCCGCCTTGCGCGAGAGTTTTACGACACACCCCGTTTCCTGTGAGAGCTCGAACCTCGACCAATCTAGTCGATATTTAACTGCGGGGAATCCTTATGTCAATTATTATGGTAAAGAAAGTGATGATTTCGAAATTCGCGGCGAGATCTGCCGTAAAAATGAAGCGACCCGCCGAGGAGTTGGCGGGTCGTTGCGCGTTCGCAATACCGGGATTATCTTCGATTTTGGTGCAACAGACAGCGAATTCCCCCACGAGAATGTGACAAAGTACACCCTCGCGGCAACGAAAATTGAGACTTCCTCCGAGTTGATCTTGATTAAATGAATCGAAATAGTCATATTTACCCGCCTGGTAACCGATGATTGGTTTACCAGTGAGCCGTTCGACACGGACCAGATCGACCTCGATCACATCAGGGTTCGTCAGAAGCTGCTGACCCACAGCGAATCCTGTCAATTGCAGATAAACACGACTTAATTGCTAATCTTAGTAGATATTTCGGCAACTGGGTCGTCCACTCTCCCGAAACGGTGCTCGCCATGTCCCACTTTGTCAGGTTGGCAAGGCAGAAGGTGTCGCGGAAATGACGATGTTGTGGATAACGTCGAATAGGGAGAAAAGCATGAGCGCCATGGCCGCCACCAAAGCTGGTCGTGTTCTGGGACTTCGCGAGTTGGAGCAGTTCGCGAACGATTACGGCTGCGATGACGCGGACCTCCCAATTCACTTCAGTTCTGAGCCATACACGCGAATCGTGCTTCACCGGGACGAGTCGATGGAAGTGGTGTTGATCTGCTTCGCGGCGGGTCAGACAAGTTCGGTTCACGACCACCGTGGCAGTGCGTGCGTGATCCGGGTGCTTCGTGGCAAGATTCTGGAAACGCTGTTCGAGCCAGCGGAAGGCACGACGCTCGCGTCCACAGCGCAGCAGTATCTAGATGACCGTTTCACAAGTTCACCGCCAGTGTCTCGACTTTGCGGCGGTAGGGACGAGGCGGGTACAGTTTCCGTATCCAGAGCGACGGACGGGTAGCGAATCCGGCACGACCTCGCCGTTGCTGTTGCCGCGTTTGGCAAAACGGCGTGGCCCGCACCAACGGTTCTCCCGTGTAGGTCCACCGATACGGATGAGCGTGGTCGCGATTGTAGGTCGTCAACCACCTCTGGATTCGTTCCTCGAATGACTCCGCGTTGATGAAGTCACCCCGCTTGAGGAACCGGCGACTCAGGACACTGAAGAACAGTTCCACTTGGTTGAGCCACGAACCGTGAATGGGTGTGAAGTGGAATACGTGCTTGTGGCTCGGGTCGATCAGGAACTTCCGGCGTTCCAGACCGGTCTGTAATGCTTTGCTCACGAAGGGAATCCCACTGCGATTGGCAACCCACTGGCAAACCTCCAAACTCCAATGCGTGTTCAGATTGTCTACCACCCAGTCGAAGCGTTTCATGAGTGGGAACTGGGTGGCGACGTGGTCCAGGTGACGGACCCAATCGACGCTGGTGCGGGTCGGTCCCAGGTTCCAAACGACCTGACCGGTGGGGACACAGAACGTTGTCAGCAACGCTCGGGTGCCGTGGCGGATGTACTCAAACTCGCGTTTCTCGGGGTATCCGGGCTTGGCCGGTTGCGTGGGATACTTCCGCTGGAGGATTTGCATCCCGGTCTTCTCGTCGCTGGACAGAACGAGGCGTCCCTGCTCGTGAAGGCGTGGGGCGTCGAGGTACAACTGGCAGATGTTTCGGGCCTTGGCGTCGAAGTCGGGGTCGTGACTGTTGAGCCAGTAGACGCTGCGGTGGGGCTTCAGATCGGCTTCGGACAGGATGCGTCCGATGGTGCTGCGGCTCATGTCACGGTGGTGGGCATCGCGGAGGATATCAAAGGCGATGTTGTCCAGGCTCCAGGACGTGTCGGGTTGCTGATGGTCTTCAGTTTGACTGCTGGCGAGCGTGACGACGTGGAGTCGTTCGGAGGGGGGAAAAGCTCCGGGGTCGGCCAGAACGTGGAGCGTCTTGAAGGCCGGTTAGTCCGTGAGCAACGTAGCGTTCACGCCACTGACCCACGGTGTGGCGGTCGCAGTCGAGGGCGTCGGCCACCTGTTGGTTGGTCGGTTGCTCGGGCTGTGAGGCCATCAGGACGATCCGGCAGCGGAACACCATCGCTTGCGGCGTGGAGCGAGCACGGACGAGTGAGTCGAGCGTCTCGCGTTGCTCGGCGGAAAGAACCACGGTGGACGCGAACGGACGGGGCATTGGCGGCATCCTGCGGCCTTCAGGTCAGGCGAGGGTGCAGTTTATGCCAACAATCGAATCACTGTCCAGCCCACTGGCGGCGAACTTGTGAAACGGTCATCTAGTGCCGGGCGATGTTTCGGGTTTATCCGGCGAGCAGATCCATCAACTGAGCAACGTCGATACCGCAGGCAGTGTGCTGCTGAACTTCTACTCCCCGCCATTTCAGGTTTGAGAGCGAACCCCGACGGCGCAAATCTCGAATTCCGTTGCTTTATACGCCACAAACATCGCGCGACGGTGGAATAGTGGGAGTTTGATTGGCAGGTCAGCGAAAGTGCAATGTCTGGGGCGGCACGCTTTGAGATCAAGCACGGAATCTTAGACCCTGCGCGTTCAACGCAGCTCGGAGCAAACCGATGGCCTTTGGCCCCATGCCGTGCAGCGCCGCCAGCTCGGCCTCGCTCACGCGCGTGAGGTAGTCAAGGGTGGTCAGCCCTGCAGCGTGGAGTGCCCGGAGTGCCGGCTTGGCCACCCCGGCGGGGAAGTTATCCTTGATCGAGTCGGTCTGCCGATCCGCGGCCAGCCGCAAGCGGGATTGTGCCGTGATCGGGCACAGACTCTCGGAGCTGCCGCCTGTCAGGTTCGCCTTGGGCTTCCTCGCCATCGCTCCCTCTCTGTCGCCAAAGGAATCCATGCAAGCCCGTGTGCGTTAGTTAGTGTGAAGGGTGGTCGCCCTTCATGACGTGGAGGCTTGCGATGACACCCCAACGGACACCATTTTGGCCATCGACCGCGGGCGGTCCAAGAGTGTCGCGTGCGTTTACCAACGATCGTCACGCGAACATGCGTTCCGCACGTTCGACACAGCAACCTGCTGTTCATTTCTCGCATGATTCAGGCTCACACGCGGAGATGAATTGCCATTTGGGATCACACCGCAAATGCTTATCTGATTTCTTTTGCGTCACTTAAATGTGTTCCTGCGGGGCGCGAAATTGTTCTGATGAACTTTCTTCCAGACAAATCAAATGGTTCCAGGGCTGAAATGATGGTTCCAGACGTGTTTCAATTGGTTCCAGACGTGGGGTGTGCATATCGCGTGGAATCAATTTCCAGCACACTCCTGGTTTGACATTCCACAATCGTTAAGTCACCCGGCGACCCCCGGTCACGCGATTGACGCCACATCTCCAGCGAGCAACCCCAGCCTGGGTGTCCAGTTAGAGCCGTAGCCCGATGCATTTCCGGTCTTTCCGGGTTTGCCGAGTTTAACGGGCTTGAGGGCGGTCTGTATTGACCCAGTTTTCCCACATTCTTAGAGTGAACATCTTGACCCGGTGTTGCTGGATATGTCTCCGCGCCCCCGGTGCGACGGCAGGACGGCAGGAGGACGAGCGATGGCGACTGTGACCCCGATGGCGAAGACGAGCATGGAATCCGGGTTCTTCGAGCGAATCGGAGACAAGTTCAACTCCTTCGTTGAGGGGTGCGTCGGCCTCATCTCGCGAATGATGGGCGGGAACTCCGACGAACGCACCGCCAAGGCTCTCGGCTT
>Ga0209181_10006651_pt1 | contig 16118 bp, 16 predicted proteins | sample MAT05_FD_187208 | JGI IMG/M metagenome (GOLD analysis project Ga0209181, IMG submission 187208) | Freshwater microbial communities from Lake Fryxell liftoff mats and glacier meltwater in Antarctica - MAT-05 (SPAdes) (version 2) | ecosystem: Environmental > Aquatic > Freshwater > Ice > Liftoff... | reverse complement strand
CGCGAAAAGAGAGGGCTCACCACCGAATTGTAGAAAGACCCCGGCAGATTGATGCAGCCGTAGGTGATGCGGTTGTCCTTCGCGGTCGCGGAAGCCAGGCGCTGTGATCGCCGCTCAAGCGGATTGGTGTCGCGCAGTCGGTGCATCGACACCGCCTCGTCGTAACTGACCCACACAATGTCCTCGCCATTGGCGTTCCTGCCCGGTTCGGCCACAAAACGGCCGGCCGGCGTGGTACGTTCTGCGGGGCGGATGTCGGCAATCGCACGCTGCCCGATGCCGGGCACCGATACATCGCCGTGCGCCGCGCCCAACAACGCCGCAGATGCGCCCAATAGAGCGCCGCTGGCGGCGAACACGAACACCGTCGCCTCGCGCTTGTCGATCAGGACGAACGGCAGCCCATGGTTGTCGCCGGTTGTGCCGACCCACTGCGCGAGCGCGACAACATCGGGCGATGGCCGGGTCGCTCCGAAATCCGGCTTTTGCATTAAAACCGGCGCGGCCATCACAATTGATGCTACAGGTTTCGCCGGCGCCGCTTCGAGCGGCTTAGTCGCACGCGTTGTCTCCGGCGCGACCGCGCGCTCGATGACGTGCGAGCGGACCACCTGGTAGGTAAGCGCCGGAACCCCGAGCACCGCGCTTGCCACGAGCAGACCTACTATGGTCGGGCTGAATTTAATGGTCACTGTTTCGGATGCGCCTGCAAGGGAAAGGGGGCAAGGCAAATCCGGGACAATGCTGCGCGAAAAAAGTCCGGTGTTCCGTGTGATGGCGCACACAAGGGTAGAGATGGCTGGCCATGGCTTTGTTCGATATCGCACGGACGCCCAGGCGTGTCGGCTGCAATGTGTCGCATGTTTGAAACCTTCCTGGCCGGCTTCCTGCGTGCGCGCCATGCGAGCTCCGGCGCATGACGGGCGGCGCGCCGGCGCACGGCATGTTCATACGCGGCGTGGGCACGGCGACGCCGGCGGCCCGGTTCACCAAGGCCCACTGCCTGCAAGCCTTCGAGAACTCCGAATGGTTCGGACGGCTGAACCCACGTTCCACACTGATCGTTCGCGCGGTACTAAAGCGCGACAACGGCATCGACGCGCGGCACTTCGCGGTGGCCGCGCTGCACGAGGTGTTCGATATCTCTGCGGACACCCTGGCGAAACGCTTTCTTACCCATGCGCCGGCGCTGGCGGCCACCGCAGCGGACCGCGCCCTGGCGGTGGCGGGAGTCGATGCGCGGGACATCGGCGCGGTGGTGGTGAGCACCTGCACCGGCTATATCTGCCCGGGGCTTTCGGGCCATGTTGTCGAGCGCCTGGGATTGTCAGCGGATGTACAGGCCTTCGACCTGGTCGGCCAGGGTTGCGCGGCGGCCCTGCCCAACATGCAACTGGGCCGTGCGCTGTTGGCATCGGGTGCCTGCGAGCACGTGTTGTCGGTGTGTGTCGAAGTCAGCAGCGCGGCGATGTACCTGGACGACGACCCGGGCGTGCTGATCAGCGCCTGCCTGTTCGGCGACGGCGCGGGCGCCGCGGTGCTATCGCGCGCGCCCGGCGTGGGCGGCCGGCGCATCGAATGGATGGATAGCGGCTCGCACCTTGAACCGCGCGAGCGCGATGCCCTCAAGTTCGAGACGCGGCAGGGCATGCTGCGCAATGTACTCACGCGCGCCGTGCCGGAGCTTGCCGCCGGGCACGCGCTGCGCGTGCTGGTCGCGGTGCTTGGGCGCGCGGGCCTCACCCCGGGCGACATGGGCGCGTGGATCATGCATGCGGGCGGGCGCGATGTGCTGCTGGCCCTCAAGCGGCGCTTCGAGTTGCGCGACCAGGACTTGCGCTACAGCACGGCCATGCTGCGCGAATACGGCAACCTCTCCAGCGCCTTTGTCTATTTCGTGCTGCAGGCCGCCCTGGCCGACGACGCGGCGGACGGCTGGTGGTGGCTCTCGGCCTTCGGCGCGGGCTTCAGTTGCCATGGCGCGTTGTTGAAGGTGCATTGATGCGCGATTGGCCGCCCCGCGGGCCATGGCCCGGCCCACCTGACGCGCTACCGCGGCGCGCCGGGTTATCCATCCGGTGCGGCGCATGACTTTTGCCCGCACTGTCGCCCCCGAAGTACTCGACAGCCTGGCGGCGGACGACCCGGCGGCGCGGCGCTCCCGCCGTGATCTCAGGCGCGTGCACCGCTTCATGGGCACGCGCGGCATCGTGCTGAAGGCGCTGCGCGCGCTGCCCGTCCGGCAATCGCGGGCGCGGCCGCTTCAGGTACTGGAGTTGGGCGCCGGCGACGGCAGCCTGATGCTGGGCGTGGCGCGCGCACTTGCCGGCGAATGGCCGGCGGTGGCGCTGACTCTGCTGGACCGCCAGGACCTGCTGCGACCGGCCGCTGTGGCCGACTACGCCGCCGCCGGCTGGACCGTGACGCAACACACCGCGGACGTGCTCGACTGGTCGGCCGGCGATGGCGTGGCCTGGCCACAGCCGCGCGCTGTGCCGCGCTGGGACCTCATCGCGGCCAATCTCTTTCTGCATCATTTCCAGGCGCCGCAGTTGGCCACGCTCCTGGCTGCGGTGGCGGCGCGCACGGAAAATTTTTTCGCCTGCGAGCCGCGCCGGGCCTGGCCGGCATTTCTGGGCAGCCACCTGATCGGCGCGATCGGCGCCAATGCGGTAACCCGCGAAGACGCGGTGCTGAGCGTACGTGCCGGCTTTCGCGGCACCGAACTTCAATCGTTCTGGCCCGCAGGCGGGACCGGTTGGACGTTAGCCGAGTATCCCGCCGGTCTCTTCAGCCATTGCCTTGCCGCCGCGCGCGCGCCTGTAAACCCCACGTCTGCGAAATAGTGCAAACCCAATTTGATGCGCTCATCGTCGGCGCCGGGCCCGCAGGCGCCAGCGCCGCCATTCTGCTGGCCAGCGCTGGCTGGTCGGTGGGCCTGATCGAAAAGCATGCCTTTCCGCGCCGCAAGGTGTGCGGCGAATGCGTGGCGGCGAGCAATCTGCCGCTGCTGGATGCGTTGGGCGTCGGCGCGGATGCGATGGCCCGCGCCGGGCCCGACTTGCGGCGCGTGGCGCTGATGCGCAGGGCGCGCATCGTGGAGGCGGCGTTGCCTGCGGCCGCTTCGCCCTGGCACGCCTGGGGCCGGGCCATCGCGCGCGAAACACTCGACACCCTGTTGCTGGCGCGTGCGCGCGCTGCGGGTGCGGTGGTGCTGCAGCCTTGGGCGGTACAAAATGTCATCGGCACGACCGGTCGCCACCGCTACGCCGTGTGCCATACGGTGTCCAGACAGCAGGCGGTGTTGTCGGCCCCGGTGGCGATCTTCGCCCACGGCTCCTGGGAGCATTTGCCCACGGAACGTGCGGCCCATCGCCTGACTACGGGCGCAAGCGCCTTGCTGGCCTTCAAGGCGAACTTCGCCGGTACCACGCTGGCCGCCGGTTTGCTGCCGATACTTGCCTTCGATGGCGGCTACGGCGGCATGGTGCTGGCCGACCATGGCCTTGCCACACTGGCCTGTTGCATCCGCGCAGACCGGCTCCACGCGCTGCGGCGCGCCATGCCCGGCATCCCCGCCGGCGAAGTGGTGGAGGCGATGCTCAAGCGCGAGTGTCGGGGCGTGGCCGAAGCCCTGAGGGGCGCGTCGCGCTGCGGTGTCTGGCTGGCGTCGGGCCCGATCGCGCCCGGCGTGCGCCTGCGCGACGACGACCAAGTGTTCCGCATCGGCAACGCCGCGGGAGAGGCGCACCCGATCATCGGTGAAGGCATCAGCATGGCGTTGCAGTCGGCGTGGCTGCTGTGTACGGACCTGGTGGATTCCCGCAAGCGACAAGGCACGGACAGCGCAGCGGCATGGCAGGCCGGCGTTCATGAGCGCTACGCGGCGCGGTGGCGCAAGATGTTCACACCCCGCCTGCGGATCGCGTCCGTTTTCGCGCACATGGCAATGCGGCCCGCCGGCTCGGCGGCGTTGCTGGCGTTGCTGAGCCGCTGGCCGGCGCTGCTCACGCGCGGTGCGGTGTGGAGCGGCAAGGCCGAAAGCGCGGTCGACGCGGATGCCATCGGTACGCAGACGACCCTCTCCGGACGCCGCGCTCCCCACCTGAACTGAAGTCAGAGGCGCGCGGGTCGCACCATTGCGAAACCGCGTCGCGCGGAGACCGCGCGCCAGCCTTCGGTGCGGCTATTCCACGTACTCAAATTTCGGCAGACGCAGAATCGCCTCTTCGGTCGCGCCACTCAGCACGAACCTGCCGTTGTCGTTCGCCAGATGCCCCACCTGCACGGCGACATCATGGCGCGCGCTGCCGACAAACCGGCCGGCACCGATGATCACGAATGTCACGTTGCCGCCCGGGTCGATGATGAGGTCGTCGATGGTGCCGATCTGGTGGTCGGTTTCGTTGTACACCGGCCGCCGGAGGATCGAGCGCTGGACGCTATAGCCCGAGGCCACCGCGACTATCGGCTGGCGATCGCTGACGGCCACGGCGATGCCAGCGACCTGCGCCGCAGCGGGATATGAGAGCAGTAGCGGTATCAACGCGCTTGCGAAAAGAGATTTTAAACAGATCGACATGGTGCGAGGCCTGACTTGTATGGCTCCGGTATAGGGCCGTGACAAGCACTTTCCGCCGCTCGCGGCTGGCGGTCTGTACGTTCTCCAACATTCTCATGCATCCCTTCGGGTTCGCATCCCGGATTGGCGCCGCGCTCTTCTGGCGGATCCCCCGGCAAGCCTCCCGCGTGTCTTGGTGTGTGATCGCACATACACCTGATTCGTGCTGCCCCATTCTTCGGAACCGTTCTATCCCGATTCGCCACACGCACTCCTGAAAGCCCGCACTCATGGAACGAATGAACGAAATGGCGCCGCTACACGCAAGGGCTCCGGATAACCGGAAGTTTCTTATTGAACGCGACGCCGGCTGTCTCGAATCGCACACATCGACGAGCGACAAACTCGCGCCGGTGCCATTTGATCGCGCGCCGTCGCGCGAAGCTCTCCTACGCGAAGTCTTCGATGCCATCCTCAATGGGATGTGGCAAGCGAGCGTTCGCGGACTCTAATCACGATATTCGAAGGGATTCTCATGCACTTAGTCAAGCTTGACCCAGCTTCGGCAATCCCGGCCGCGCATACTTTTCATGCGCGACTGGTGCGATTCAATTCACAGCGATTAGCTCCCCAGTCTCCGGATGCACATTGGGTTGACGGCATTCGGGCTGAAGCCCTGGCGAGGATTGCCGAAGGCAAATTCATCGAGGCCGAGCGCGCCGCGATTTCCAACGCCGCCGCGCTTGCGCCCACCGACGTGGAGGGGTTCATGAGATGGTTCGAAGGCCTGGAGCAAAACGGGCCGGGGCAGAACGACGAACTGTTCCCCTGGCTCGCGGACATGTCGACTTTCGAGGAGATGCGCTGGTTCCTGACCCAGGAAGCAGCCGGTGAAGCGGGATTCGACGACCTGGTGGCGATGACGCAGGTCAAGGCGCCGGTACGCGCAAAGCTCGAGATGGCCGCCAACTATTGGGACGAGATGGGGCGCGGGCACGAGCGTGGCATGCATGGCCCGATGCTGGACGCCGTGGTCGAGGAATTGGCGCTCATGCCCTCCACTCACACCACGGTTTGGGAATCTCTGGCGCTTGCCAACATGATGGTCGGCCTGGCGACAAACCGGCGCTACGCCTATCAGTCGATCGGCGCGCTGGGCGCCATCGAGATGACTGCACCGGGCCGGGTCACGCTGGTCAACCAGGGTCTCTCGCGGTTGAAAGTACCCTCGAGGGCGCGCAGATATTTTCAGCTGCATGCCGGACTCGACGTCCAACATAGTAAATCATGGAACCGGGAGGTGATCGCTCCACTGGTGGCCACCCGACCCGACCTGGGTCGATGGATCGCCGAGGGCGCCTTGTTGCGCTTGTCGGGCGGTGCCCGCTGCTTCGCGCGCTACCGCGCCCATTTTGGCCTGCTCCCGGCCATGCGCGACGCAGCCTAGAAACCTGTCGGACTTGGGGCGTCGAGAGCGGAGGCCGACGATTCCCGAAGTCCGACAGGCTGCTGGGGCGCGTGCCCACATGCAAGGGCCACGCGCGCGCAGCAGCGCCGCGTCGGGTGAGAGCCGACGTGGCACCTACGCCGATAGCAATGCGACGTCATGCTGCACTTCCACGCGGCCCACGCGGGCCGCGTCGAACCGCCGCTGACGCCTACTTGCCGTCGCGGTCCGAGTCGCCCGGGGTCGCTCGCTCCACCGTATCGCTGGCGCGCTGCCAGGCGTCGCGCGCGGCATCTTTCGCATGGCTCCAGGGCAAGCTCGAAGTACCGCGTGCATCGCTCCAGCCGCGTGCCAAGTCGGGCTCGGCGTCGTCGAAGCTCAGACCCGAGCGTCCACCATAGGCGCTGACGCCATAGCCATAAGCCGGGCCGTAGTCATCGAAGGTCGATCCAGCGGCCACATAGGGGCGGCTCGTAAAGTTGTCGCGCCAGTGCGCTGCTTCGCGGGTCGGGTCGATCGATTCGGCAACGCCCTTGCCTGCAAGTCCACCGACGATCGCGCCGACGGCTGCACCGATCACGGTGCCCACCGGACCGGCGACGGTGCCGGTAGCCGCGCCAGCGGCAGCGCCGCCGAGCGCAGCGCCGATGCCGGTGCCCACGGGATGCGCACCGGGTGCGTTGGTAATCGGGTCACGGTTGGTATGCGCTTCGTTTGTCTTGTCGAGAGTTTTCATTAGTGTTTCCTTGAGTGAATGAAGAGTGGAACTCTTAGCGCGCCACGCCGCGTCGCATTAGATTGACGATGGCCAGCAGGATCGCTGCGCCTACGAACGAGACCAACATCGCGGGCATGCTGAAGTTGTCCTGGTTGATAGTGCCTACGCCTAACAACGGCGAGATGAACCAGCCGGCGAGGAAGGCGCCTACGATGCCTACGACCACGTTGAGCACGATGCCCTGCTGACCGTCGGTCTTCATGACCATGCTGGCTACCCAGCCAATCAAACCGCCGACGACTAACCAAATGATGAAGTTCATGATTTTCAGTTCCTCTTCTAGATTGCGCTAATGATATGGTTTGAAGGGTTATCAAGACTGGTGAGAGCGAGGCACACTCCGCGCCCAACATGGCGCAGCGGGTGCGCTCGCATGGGAGAAATATATGGACGTAACCAAAGAACGTCTGTGCGTTCTCGTACCCAGGCTCTGGACTTGGCCGAAAGACGTCGGGATCGCGTTGCGGTAGTGCTGGAAGAGGGGGCGCATCTCTGCTCAGGATGGCGCCGCATTGATGTTGTGCACCAGAACCAGGGGCGACCGGTTGGCGGCGACGTAGTAGTTCACGCCGCCGCACCGGATGCACTCGACTTCCAACCGCTGAATGCTGCGCTTCTTCGCGGCCCATGGTCGGGCCGCGTCGAACGGACGCCGACGCCTACTTGCCGTCGCGGTCCGAGTCGCCCGGGGTCGCTCGCTCCACCGTATCGCTGGCGCGTTGCCAGGCGTCGCGCGCGGCATCTTTTGCATGGCTCCAGCTCAAGCTCGAAGTGCCGCGTGCATCACCCCAGCCACGTGCCAAGTCGGGCTCGGCGTCGTCGAAGCTCAGACCCGAGCGTCGACCATAGGCGCTGACGCCATAACCATAAGCCGGGCCGTAGTCATCGAAGGTCGATCCGGCGGCCACATAAGGGCGGCTCGTAAAGTTGTCGCGCCAGTGCGCTGCTTCGCGGGTCGGGTCGATCGATTCGGCAACGCCCTTGCCTGCAAGTCCACCGACGATCGCGCCGACGGCTGCACCGATCACGGTGCCCACCGGACCGGCGACGGTGCCGGTGGCAGCACCAGCGGCAGCACCGCCGAGTGCAGCGCCGATACCGGTGCCCACGGGATGCGCACCGGGTGCGTTGGTAATCGGGTCACGGTTGGTATGCGCTTCGTTTGTCTTGTCGAGAGTTTTCATCATTGTTTCCTTGAGTGAGGATAAAAGAGAACGTTCATGGCAGCTTCGCGCTCTTTCTGGAAGGTGGCTGTGAGGAACTGTTATCGCGTTGAGGCTGCGCCTTCTTCTGCTTGTCGTTCCCGGCAGGACCGGGTTTCTTCGCGCGCGGGGCATTGTCTTTGGTATTGTTGTTAGTTGATTGTTGGCCATTGGTCGACATTGATTTCTCCTGAAGTGCGTTCGGATGCGTGGATACGTGACCAGACCGATTGGTCAAAGTCATCGTGGCCCAATTTTGGAGCATCGAGAACAGCAGTCTGTGCGACAGCGTACTCATTTGCGAGGGCATAAACGCTAGAGTTGGGGACCGGCGAGGCACATAAAGATGCGCGCCGTGAATGCCATTCCCCTGGAGCTTCGTGCCGATGAAACTTGCGACATTCAAACGACGCCCGCTCGCGGTTGCCGCCGGCGCCGTCGTGCTTACGCTGGCCGGCATCGTAGTGGCTTTCAATTTCATCGGCGGCGAAAAGAAAATCGAGCGCCGCATCGAGCGCATGTATGCGCTCGACGACCCGCGCTTTCACCAGGAACTAGGCGTGCTGCTCGGCCCGCAGTTCGTGCCCGGCAACCGGCTCCGCGTGCTGAGGAACGGCGACGAGATTTTTCCCGCGATGCTGGCCGCAATCCGTGGCGCGACCACCACTATCACCTTCGAGACTTACATTTACTGGTCGGGCGACATCGGACGCGAATTCACGCAGGCACTGGCCGACCGTGCACGCAGCGGGGTGAAAGTGCATGTGTTGCTCGACTGGGTCGGCAGCGCGAAGATGGACGACGCACTGCTCGAAACGATGAGGTCTGCCGGTGTGCAGATCCACAAATTCCACCCGCCGCACTGGTCGCACCTCGGCCGCCTGAACAACCGCACGCACCGCAAGCTGCTGGTCGTCGATGGCCGCATCGGCTTCACCGGCGGCGTGGGCATCGCCCCGTTGTGGACCGGCGCGGCGCAGGACCCCGGGCATTGGCGGGACACGCACTTCCAGGTCGAGGGCCCGGTGGTCGCGCAGATTCAGGCCGTATTCCTCGACAACTGGATCAAGGTCAGCGGCGAGGTGCTGCACGGCCCCGCGTACTTCCCGCCGCTGGCCGCGGCCGGCAACGGCCTGGCGCAGGTATTCAGCAGTTCTCCCAGCGGCGGCAGCGAGAGCATGCAGCTGATGTACCTGCTCGCGATCACCGCGGCGTCGCGTTCGATCGATCTCTCTGCAGCTTATTTCGTGCCCGACGAGCTGGCCTCCAAGGCGCTCGTCGCCGCGATGAAACGCGGCGTCAAGCTGCGCATCATCGTACCCGGCCCGCACATCGATAGCGAGACCGTGCGCAGAGCTTCGCGTGCGCGCTGGGAACCTCTGCTTGCCGCCGGCGCGCTGATCGCCGAGTACCAGCCGACGATGTACCACTGCAAAGTGATGATCGTCGACGGCCTGCTGGTCTCGGTGGGTTCAACCAACTTCGACAACCGCTCGTTTCGCCTCAACGACGAGGCCACGCTGAACATCGTGGATGCCGAGTTCGCGGCGCAGCAGACGCGCATCTTCGACGATGACCTGAGGCTCTCGCGTCCGGTAAGCCTGGCCGACTGGCGCGAACGGCCGTGGCGCGAGCGACTGGTCGAACGCTTCGCTTCGCTGCTCGGCTCGCAACTCTGAGCCGCGCGGGTGTGTCGCGATGCAACGCCGCGCCAAGCGTTCGCTGCCGTTCCGACGGCTCATCGCAATCGACCTAACTGCCTGGCCATGCGCGACGCCGCGCAAGGCCCCATGGCTATCTGATATAGCCACAAGCGCGCAAGAACGCCAGGTCGTGTTCGACCAGCTTCTTGCCGATGTCGCGCCGGTATCTGATATTGGCGACAAGTATCTGATCGGCGAGCCTGCAAGCCTGGAGCCGTGCGGCCTCGACCGTCGCCCCCTTTCCGGTCGCCACCGCGATGCAGCCCGTGGTACCGCTTGCGATGAGCTGGCCCTCATCTTCAGCCACCTGGCAAAAATGCAACCGGGACCGCTGCGCTTCGGTGAGCGGACTGCGAAAGAACACCGGCGCGCCCTTGGAGAGCAAGGCGTAGCCGTAGGCATAGGGAAACGGCGGCACCGTGAGCACGATGCCCGCAGCGAAACCCGGCCGGGTGGCGATACGCTCGCCGCCGCGACCCAGCATCTTCCTGAAAATGCTGTCCCAACGCTCGCCGTGCAGGGTCTCGCAAATAGCAAAACCGGGATAGCCGAAGCGGCTGGTGAATTCGAGCGGCCACAATCCCTGCCGATTGGCGATCAGGTTGAGGTTGATGTAACCGACATAGCCGCCGGCGCGCAGCTTACCGGCCATTTTCGCGAGCGTGGCTTCGAAGATGGTGGTGGAGTGCCGATACGTGACGATGGTGCCCATCTCGCCGGTCAATTCCCCCAGGTCATCCGGAAAGAAGCGCTTGTGTTCCCAGTCAAGGCATGCAGGCGCCAGAAAGGAGTCGCCGTTGAAATACGCGCCCACGCCGACTTCGACCCCTTGCAGATGCCGCATCAGGACGAAGCCGGGCTGCAGCGCGCCATCGCACTGCGCGGCGTACTGGTGCAGCAACGCGATCACGTCCCGGCCGTCGTCCATCTGGCCCACATAGTTGCGCGTGCGCAGGGAGTCTGCGCCATTGCTCTTGAAGACGTAGCGCCCGGGGTGTGCGCGCACGAAATCCATTCCTGCGGCATAGTTGGTGAATTCCCGCGAGGCGGCGGTTTGAATGCCCGCTTCGCGCAGCTCGGCTTGTCCAAATTCCCGATCTCCCTCCAGTCGGTCGCCGTAGCGGCTGCCGCCGATGACCTGATAGCCCTCGGCTCTGAGGCTGTCCTGGAGCGCACCCTTGAGCGCCGACTCGAACAGGATGACGCCGTCACCGCCTGCTTCCTTTATCCAATGCAGATGTGCGTTCCAATCGGGCACCCGCTCGATCATGTTGCCGAACACATCGTGCGAGGCTTCGCTTTCGATGAACACGCGAACCTCGTGTCCGGCCTGGGCCAAGCGCTGATACATGTCGCCCAACTCGCACTCCTCGCCAATCCCGAGGAATCTCATCCGCGGCAGGCCGATGGAGGGAGGGGGCGAGCGGCGGGCGCGGCGTCCATCAGTCCGCACGCTTGGTCACCACCAGGGCCACCACGGCGATCCGCTCCACACCGGCGTAGGCGTCGCGTTCCAGTTCTTCACCGAACACATCGGGATCGATCTCCTCATACGAGACCGCCGCTGCATGGGTTCGCAGAATGTCCTTCACCGATGCCCTGAAAAGGTCGCAACCGTTGATGATGGGCACACCGGTGTAGAGAATCATTTGTCCACCGGGCATCAGCTGTTCGAGACCTTCCGCCAGGATGCGGGTGGAAAGCGCGGAGCCCCACTCGCCGCCGCCGTCGCGGTACAGCCGTCCTTCGGCATCGAGCAGGTAGGGCGGGTTGGCCACGATGATGCTCACCGGTTCATCCACAGCCTTGAGAACGTCGCTGTTTCTGAGTCGGGCATCGGCCACGCCTGCAAGAGCGCAATTGACCCATGAAAAATGCAGTGCCTTGTCGCTGATGTCGCACAGCATCGGCCGGTAGCCGTAGCCAAGGCGGCTGGCGACGATGCCGCCGGCGCCACTGCCGCAGCCCACATCTACCAACCAGGTGTCCGGCGCCGCTGCGCCGGTTCGCTTCAAGCTGTGCTCGATGAGGCGCGCGAATCGATAGGTGTCCGGGCCGAAAAAGACCGCGTCGTGATCGGTGGTCGGATACGCCGAATGCGCGAACAGCAGGCCCGACAGGGACGAAAAGCGGACCTTGCTGCGCAGGCTAGCGACGCCATTCTCCAGCGCATCGGCCACCCCCAGCAGATCGACGATGAAAGGCGGGAGAAAGCCGGGCTGGAAAGGCCTGCTCCAGCCGAAGACGTCTTGCAACCGCGTCGCGGCGCTGCCGACCGCCTTGGCGTTCACCCGGGCATGGGTGGCGGGCGAGGTGGTGACGAATGCATAAGCCTCGCCGCGCAGCCAGACTCCAACGGCCAGCAGTGCCTGGTCGGCGGCGTTGCCTGGTGACTGCGGGTCGCCTGATTGCGGAACATGGGGCGGACTTCCGTGACTGAGCATGGGCAATACAGTCTCAGTCCACGATGCGAAGGTCGGTTCGCTATCGCACAGACCATCGGGCGTACCAAGCATATCTTTTCACGCACCCAACCACCACACTTGGAGGACTTTCAAATGGCTTCACCCAACGTAATGCCCGCTGACGGCCTTCCCCGCCGCGACCTCTCACAGGTCCGCAGCGAGGGCGAGGTGTGGCCCCTGGCGCGTGCGGTCTCCTGGAGCGCGATTCTGGCCGGTGCCGCTGCTGCGGCGGCGTTGTCGCTGATCCTGCTGATCCTGGGGACGGGCCTGGGCCTTTCTTCGGTGTCTCCGTGGGCGTATGAGGGGGCAAGCGCGACCACGATCGGTATCTCGGCGATCCTCTGGGTCACGCTCACCCAGATATTGGCGTCGGGAATGGGTGGCTATATCGCCGGCCGCCTGCGCGCAGCGTGGGACGGTGTAAACATTGATGAAGTGTATTTTCGCGACTCGGCACACGGGTTTCTGGCCTGGGCAGTGGCATCGCTCCTGACCGCGGCGCTGCTCAGTTCGGTGATCGGGTCGATCATCGGCGGCGGTGTACAGGCGGGTGCGGCGGTAGCCGGTGGAGCGACGAGCGCGGCGACCTCGGCTACCGCCGCGGCGGCTGTGAGATCCATCGCACCAGCCGGCACTGACAGCATGTCAGGCGGCATGGGAAACACGAGCTACCTCATCGACTCGATGTTTCGGCGGGACTTGAGCGTCCCCGCCACCTCCGCGAGCGGCAACGCTGGAACTCCTGCGCCGGACGCGGAGCGTTCCAACGCAGCGATGGCGGCGGAAAGCACGCGCATTTTGGTGAGCGCGCTGCGTTCGGGCGCATTGCCACCCGAGGACGCCCGTTACGTGGGCCAGGCCGTCGCCCAGCGTACCGGCATCAGCCAGCCCGACGCGGAGAAGCGTGTCGCTTCCACCTTCGCAGGCATGAAGACCGCGCTTGCCGATGCGGAACTCGCGGCCCGTGAGGCGGCGGACAAGGCCCGCAAGGCTTCGGCATATTCGGCACTCTGGTTGTTCATTTCGCTCTTGATCGGCGCGTTCGTCGCCAGCCTCGCGGCTACGCTCGGCGGACGCCATCGCCTCACCTGAACCGGCTTTTAACTTTTTCTTGAGGAGTCACCATGCGTTCACTGCTTCTGCTGTTTCTCGGCATTCCGATACCCATCATTATCCTGATCGCCCTGTTTGCGCGTTGAAAGCGGGCACCATGATTCGCGCCGGTGCCAGCGCGGTCGGGGTGGCCGCGACGACGGCCGGCTCGAATGCTGGTCAAGCCGTGATGGAGAATTCATGATTGAGGAAGCACCCGATTAAGAGAATTTTTCTGAGCGGCGCCGGCAAAATGCTAGGCAGCGCGTTCGGGCAGGGTGATGGCCTGAATCCCCAAGCCCCGAGAACAATGCCGACTTGAGGAAGGGCGAGGAGGCCGAGTAGATCTTCACCTTCGTCAAGTTCTGCACAAAACACCGCGGCACTCTTCCCCGCCACCTGGTGTTCAATTCCCGCTTGACCACCTATGCCCATCTGGCGCGCCTTGATGCTCGTGGCATCGTCTTCATGACGATGCGGCGCCGATCCGCCCGGTTTGCTCGCGGAGGTGGAACAGCACGGCGTCGGCGGGTCGCCGAGTGGCTCTGGATGTGCCGGCGCGCAAGTACAAGACCCTGCGGGTGTTTGAGCGACCGGAAACTCTCGCCGGCGCCACTTTCCGGCAAATCTTCGTGCGCGACCTCGGCCATGCGGAGCCCACCATCCTTCTCACCAACGATCCGCACAGCACTCACGTCAAACTCGTAACCCGTTATGCCCAGCGCATGTTGATCGAGAAGGCATTGTCGGATGCGGTGCGCTTCTTCCACATGGATGCTTTCAGTAGTGTCCCAACGTTTTCACGAGCGACGCGGATAAGTTGATGATTGATTTGGCGAAACAGGCGATTCTGTCTGGTCTCGATTTGAACCGACCGGCGCAGACTTCGGGCTTTTTGCGGACTTCCGCCGAAGGCTCCCATGCATCAAGGCATGCTCGTGTTTGCGCAGGTCATGGCACCTTTGCCTCTCAGCACGTTTCGTCGCTGCGTCCCAGCCCACCGTGGCGATCACAAGGTGCAAGAGTTCTCTTGTCTCGATCAGTTCTTCGCGATGGCATTCGCCCAGTTGACTTGGCGCGAGTCGCTGCGCGACATCGAAGTCAACTTGCGCGCGCAGTCGGCGCGCCTGTACCACATGGGCTTTCGCTGCAAGACGATCTCGCGCAACACGCTGGCCAATGCGAACGCAACTCGGCCCTGGCAGATGTACGCCGATCTTGCGCAACACCTGATCGGTATCGTGCGGCCGTTGTATATCGACGAGCCGTTGGCGGTGGACCTCGATGCGACGGTCTACGCCTTCGATTCCACCACCATCGACCTCTGCCTTTCGGTTCATCCATGGGCGCCGTTCCGCTCGACCAAGGCCGCAATCAAGCTGCACACCTTGCTGGATTTGCACGGCGCGATCCCAACCTTTATCCACATCACCGACGGCAAGACCCACGACGTCAACATCCTGGACAATCTGATCATCGAGGCGGGCGCGTACTACTTGCTCGACCGTGGATATCTGGACTTTGGCCGCCTGTACGCCATCCATCAGGCCCAAGCGTTCTTCGTAACCCGCGCCAAGAGCAGCACCAAATTCCAACGGCGATACTCGCATCCGGAAGATCGCGTCAACACGAACGTGTTGTGCGACCAGACCGGCATATTGACGGTCTCCACCTCGAACAAAGACTACCCGGCCACGCTGCGTCGCGTCGTGGTCAAGGAGACCGGCAAGCGGCTTGTTTTCCTCACCAACAACTCCGCCTTGACGCCCGAGTTGATCGCCGAACTGTATCGGCAGCGCTGGCAAGTGGAGTTGCTCTTCAAGTGGATCAAGCAGCATCTGCGCATCAAGGCATTTCTGGGCACCAGCGAGAACGCGGTGAAGACCCAAATTTGGATCGCCGTCTGCACTTACGTGCTGATCGCGATCGTCAAGAAGCGTCTCAAGCTGCCGCATAGCCTCTACGAAATCCTACAAATCCTGAGTTTGACCATGTTCGAAAATACTCCGCTAAATCAACTTCTTCCAGTCGCCTCGACTGAATCAGAGCCGCGAAACCCGCCGATTCAGGGAGTTCTCCTCTGATAAACGTTGGGACACTACTGGGATGCTTTGTCTTCTCCGGTCGGGCTGGAGGTGTACTTCGACATGGCGCTCCTGGTGGTCGCCAGTGGCCTGCATCGCTTGCTGGCCCGACGCATGCACGGCTACGCCGACGCCCAGGCGCGCAACATCTTCCGCGATCTGATCGATTCCCCCGCCGATGTGAGTGTCTCCGGGGCGGAGGCCCACATGCATTTCCACCGCCGCGCCCATCTCCCGATTAACATCGCCTCGGGAATGCTCGATTCGCCTGTCAAGGTGTCTTGGTGGCACAATCGCACGCTGCGCATGAGCGGGTAATACTGCCGAAACCCTTCGCCGTTAAATCAATTACGGGGCGTGGAAATTCAGGCTGACTAGGCCGTGGGCAGAAATGCCAGGTCGAAGGCGGGCGCCGCCGCCATCGGCCAGATCACCGATTCTTGGGGTGGCACGCCATGGCAGGCGCCGAGCGCGCCGCGCAGGCTGAGCAGCCATCAAACGATTGCGTCACGTCCTTCATCCGCATGGCGGCGCGTGCTGCGGGCACGCTGCTCTGTGGTCGAACCCAGACTCTTGCAAGCACCTGAGCCTGCCCGCCGGATGCGCCCGGTCCCTCAAGGCGATGCGACCGAGAAGGTGTCGCAATCCTGTGGGCGGCCGGATTCCATGCCCTTCTTGAACCAGCGAACGCGCTGCTCGGATGAGCCGTGGGTAAACGACTCCGGCGAGACCCGGCCGTGGGTCTGTTTCTGCATGCGGTCGTCCCCGATCGCGCTCGCGGCATTG
>Ga0209181_10006649_pt1 | contig 16123 bp, 7 predicted proteins | sample MAT05_FD_187208 | JGI IMG/M metagenome (GOLD analysis project Ga0209181, IMG submission 187208) | Freshwater microbial communities from Lake Fryxell liftoff mats and glacier meltwater in Antarctica - MAT-05 (SPAdes) (version 2) | ecosystem: Environmental > Aquatic > Freshwater > Ice > Liftoff... | reverse complement strand
CCCAGTCGCGCAAATCCGGCGGCAGGAGCATCGGAGTGTCGTGATCGATCGAGACAAGGCGCGCGGGCATCCTCCTATAACCCGCCATTTCAAAATCCGTAGCGCGGAAAGTCCGACAGGCTGCTAGTCTCACTCCCTACGGATTTGTTTGATGATTGTTGCGATCGAGACGGCGGGCTTCCACCTGAGGTTCGATACCTGACGATGAGAATCTCCATTCCTTTTCTATGTTCCGCCGTTTGCCTCACCGGGATTGCCGCTGGCGCTGGTAACGATAAGCCGACCCATCAGCAGATCGATCAAAATACCCGGCTCCAAATCTTCCTCGATAACGCCAACTTTGGACCTGGGAAGATCGACGGCCGACAAGGCGAGTTTACCCGCAAGGCGGTGGCGCTGTTCAATCAGTCCAAGGGGCAGACTAACTCAGTTCCGCAGAACCCTGAGGCATTGATTGATACGACCGGGATGGATCTGAGCAGCGTGGAGCCGGTTTTCATCTGCTATTCGGTTACCGAGGAAGATTTCGCGAACGTTGGCGAGTTACCCAGCGGTCCGGCATCACAGTCGAAGGTGAAACGGCTGCCTTATGCATCGGTGGCCGAAGCGATCGCAGAGAAATTTCATTCCGACCTTGGGTTCCTGAAGGAGTTGAACCCAAAGAAACTGGAGAAACTCAAAGCGGGTGATCAGGTCACGGTGCCAAACGTCAAACCATTCGAGTTGAGTGGCGTCAAAAATCTTGAACCAGGTTCGGAGGCTGCAGCCATCGTCGCGAATGAACTCGGGGAAGATCCTTCGACGGCGCCGGCAGCCTCAGCCGGCGATGATGCTTCCATTTCGATCCGGGTCAGCGTGAAAGATGAAATGCTGGAGGTCCATGCCGGAGACAAAGTCGTAGCCGCATTTCCAGTTACGGTAGGATCGCAGCAGACTGTCTCTCCGGTCGGAAAATGGAAGATCGCGGCGATCGCAAAGATGCCGAATTTCCGCTACGACCCGAAGATGCTCAAAGAAGGTGAGCGCAGCGCAAACTTTCACATGCTGCCACCAGGCCCAAACAATCCTGTTGGTGTCGTGTGGATCGCGCTCAACAAAAAAGGCATCGGCATGCACGGCACCAATGACCCCGATTCCATCGGCCGGAGCGCGAGTCACGGCTGCATTCGACTGGCCAATTGGGACATCGTGAAGCTGGCCGAGATCGTGAAGCGCGGAACCAGCGTGGCGGTTGAGTAAGCCAGCACATCGGAAAACTGGCGATCAGCACGGCCAGAACTCCATCGTCCGCGATCTATAGGCACCCACCGACCCGGTCATCGAGTGCGGCAGCGAATCACCTCAAAAAAATTAAATGAAAACACCTATCCGCACCGCACTCGCGCTCGCCTCCACACTGGCGCTTACCCCCTTGGCCTCCGCCCAGACGCAGATTAGATCCAGCACGACGGCGTCCGACGGCACGACCACCGCCGTGTCCACGACGACAACCGCCGGCACCGTTTCTGAAATCGGAGCTGACACTTTGATGATCCGTTCCGAAACTTCTCCGCAGCCGATCCGTTACCGCTTCAGCAAGACCACCAGCTACGTTGACGAAACAGGAGCCCCGGTCTCGTTCGAAATGGTGAAATCTGGCCTGCCCGTCACCGTCGATTACGTTCGTGAAGGGGATCAGATGATCGCCAACCGCGTCGTGGTGCGGAAGCAAACCATGACCGGCACGAGCGCGGTCGCGCCGACCGTCATCGAGCGCAATACCACGGTCACGAAGCCGCCCGTCGTGGTGGAAAAGCCCGTGTATATCGACCGGGTCGTCGAGAAGCCGGTGGTCGTGGAAAAGAAAGTCATGGTGCCGGTGGAGAAAAAGGTTTTCGTCGATCGCCCCGTGATCGTGGAGAAGCCAGTCATCGTGGAAAAGGCGCCACCCCAACCGGTATATATCGAGAAAAAAACCACGACGACGACCACGACGACGGACGGTAAGAAGTAACCTCCAGCGCCGCTATGTTTCATCAGACCCGCGGGTTTCGGTCCGCGGGTTTGCTGCGTCGACAAGCAACCGGGTAGCGTCGGTGACTTCGTCCTTGCTCGACCGGCCTCCGCAAACCTTTCGGGCCAGCAGAGCGGGAGCGCGCGATCCTTAAAGCGCCCCGCCGGTGAATGAAAACTTCACCATCTGAAGTCCCCCACTTTCTTCCCCCTCATGCCCGCGCTCAAAACCAAAACCACCGCCACGGATGCGCTCGTCGGCCTATGGACGCTGGCCCTGACGGCCTTCATTGTCGCCACGCTCTTTTTTGGCCGCGACCTGCTCATTCCGCTGGCGCTCTCGGCGCTGCTCACTTTTCTGCTCGCGCCGTTGGTCACCCGTCTGGAGCGTTGGCTCTGGCGGGTCGTCGCGGTGCTCGTGGTCGTCGCGATGATCTTTGCGGCGACGGGCGCGGCCGGTTGGGTGCTCACCCGGCAGGTCATCGACCTCGGGACGAGGCTTCCCGATTACAAAGAAAACATCGTCGCCAAATTGCGCGCCTTTCGGGTGCCCAAAGGCGGCGCGTTTTCGGCGTTCTCCCGAACCGTCGAGGAGCTGAAGAAGGAGCTACCCGGTGGCTCTGCGGAACAGGACGCACTGACCGTGACTCAGGACAAGGGCAAGCCGGAGACCGCCACCACCTCGCCGCCTGCACCGCCGCCGGGGGCGATTCCCGTCCAGTTGGTCAAGACCTCGGATGACAACCCAATTGAAATCGTGCAGGCGATGATCGCGCCCGTGCTCGGCCCCCTCGGCACCGCCGCGCTCGTGCTCCTGCTCGTCGTTTTCATGCTCTTGGAACGCGAAGATCTGCGTAACCGGCTGATCCGCCTCGTCGGCCAGGGGCGGATTAGCGCAACGACTCGCGCGATGGATGACGCCGGCGATCGCGTTGCGCGTTACCTGCTCATGCAGCTCGTGGTCAATGTAACCTACGGCATCCCCGTGGCCATCGGGCTCTACTTCATCGGCGTGCCGAATGCAGTCCTTTGGGGCGGCTTCGCGGCGGTGCTGCGTTTCATCCCGTATGTCGGGCCGTGGATTGCCGCGGTCATCCCGATCCTGCTCTCCCTGGCCGTCTCGTCGAGTTGGTGGACGCCGGTGCTGACCATCAGCCTTTTCGTCGTGTTAGAATTGCTAAGCAACAACGTCATGGAGCCCTGGCTCTACGGTGCGAGCACCGGCGTTTCCCCCATCGCGCTGATCGTCGCGGCCGTCTTCTGGACGTGGCTGTGGGGACCCGTCGGATTGGTCCTCGCGACGCCGCTTACCGTTTGTCTCGTGGTCATGGGTCGACACGTCCCGCGCCTCGCATTTCTCAGCGTGGTGTTGAGTGATGAAGACGCGCTGACGCCCGCGGAGGATTGCTACCATCGACTCCTCACGCCCGGTGAGCGCGACGAATTGGAACTGGTCGAGTCGTATCTGAAAGCGAACACGTTGGTCGCGCTTTACGACTCCATGTTCATCCCCGTGCTCACCGCGGCGGAGACCGATGCCCGCTCGGAATTGCTGGATCAAGAGCAACTCATCAACGTCGAGCAGAGCATGCGCGACATCATCGAAGACTTGGGCACGCGCCCGGCGGTGCCATCCAAAGCGGCCGTGGAAAAAGCCGGCGACGCAGCCGACGAGAAGGCCCCGCCACCCCCAGCAGTGGCTCCGGACTGCCGGGTTTTCTGTCTCCCCGCCCGCGCGGATCGCGACGAAATCGCCGGAGCGATGCTTGTACAGTTGGCGCGCCAGCAAGGTTTTGGCGCGCAAAATGCCCCGGCCAAACTCGTCGCCGGCGAGCTGCTCGTGCTGGTCGAAAAGGCGGACGTGGATGTCATCTGCATCTCCGTCGTGGCGCCTTCCACCGTGATTCACGCCCGGTATCTCTGCCTGAAACTGCGCGCGCTTTTGCCCCGACTCAAGATCGTCATTGGCCTCTGGGGCGCGACCGAAGATGTGACCGAAGCGACCCGGCGCCTGCGCGAATCGGGTGCGGACGAAGTGGTCACCACGCTGGCCGATGCGCTCGTGCAAATGGCCCGGCTCGCCCCGCCCATGACCGAAGAAATGACCCCCGCGCCGATCCCCGCGGACGAGGAGGAGCGCCTCGCCGCGCTCGCAGCTCTCAACCTGCTCGATACCGAAGCCGAGCCGGTTTTCGACCGCATCACGGCCAAGCTCGTACGAATCTTCGAGGTTCCGATCGCGCTTATTTCGCTCATCGATCGCGACCGGCAGTTTTTCAAATCGCAGACCGGTCTGCCCGAAGAACTCGCCCAGGCGCGACAAACCGCGCGCAACGTCTCCGTCTGCGGCCACGTCGCGGCGAAAAACCAGGTGATGGTCATCGAAGACCTCGCGCGCGACCGGCGTTTTGCGAACAATCCACTGCTCAAGGAACACGGCATTCGCTTCTACGCCGGCGCCCCGCTCCTTGCGCCCAACGGCCAGCCCATCGGCTCGCTCTGCCTGATGGACATGAAGCCGCGCCAGCTCACCGAGCGTGAAAAGCGTCTGCTCCTCGAATACGCCAGCGAAGTCATGGAAGAGATCGCCAAACGCGCCCCGCAAACGCCCCCAAGCCCCGCACCCACAGCGGGCGCGAGCGAATAGGCGGGGTTATTGTTCGGGCAAGACCTCGACCGGCGGTGGTGGAACGCTGGGCGGCGTCGATGCGGCCTCGATGGTCGCCGAAGTCAGCCCCAGTCTTGCCCGGAGCAGGTCATCGATGAGCACGGCACGGCTATTTGGCACGATCCCGGAACCGAATTTGCGCGCGTAACCTTTGGTAATCTCTGCGCCGAAGAAGAGGATGCAGGCGGAGTAGTAAATCCAGGCCAGCACGATCACGACCGACCCGGCCGCACCGAAGCTGGAGGCGATGCTGCTGGTCGCGAGATAGTAACCGATGACGAACTTACCCAGCGTGAAAAGCAGGGAAGTCGCCACCGCGCCCAGCCATACATCGCGCCAGCGAAGCAGCACGTTGGGCAGGAGTTTGAAAATCATCGCGAAGAGCCCGCTAACAACCGCAAAAGAAATGACAAAGTCCCATGTCTTCCAGACCGCGGGTGGGAGTTGGAAACGACCGCTCATGTAAAGACCTAATGCGGCGAGCAGGACACTGATGATCAGCGAGACGAGCAGGAGAAAGCCGATGGCCAGCACGATCGAAAACGAGAAGAACCGATCATGCACGAGAGTGAAAAACGGCCGGCCGGGTTTCACGACGACGCCCCAAATGCTGTTCAGCGCGTCTTTCAGTTCGGCGAAGACCGTGGAGGCGCCAAAGAGCAGCAACGCTGTGCTGAAGATTGTGGCCAGCACGCCGGTCGCTTTCTGTGCCGCGCTCGATTGCACGGCCGATTGAATTGCTTCGCCCGCACCCGTGCCGGCGAGGGTGGCGATTTCCTGCGCGAGTTGTCCCCTCGCCGCTTCCTCACCGAAGACCAGCCCGGCCATCGAGATCACGATGACGAGCAGCGGTGCGAGTGAAAAGATCGCGTAATACGCGAGCGACGAGCTGAGGCGCATCGCGCCGTCGTCCACCCAATCGGAAGCGGCGTCTTTGATTAACGAAAGCAGGTGCCGCCAATGCGTCAATCGCGCACCGAACGCGCTTAATTGCCGAGATTTAGCTTCTGGAAATGGGCTCAAAGATCGTCATTGTCCCGCACCACGGTGACGTCCCCGGCAGGCCGGGGGATGCGCGTGCGACTAGCGCCAGTGATGATCCCGATTCCCAGTAGGATCATTGAACCAATCATCACCCAGAGCTGAGGCGCTCCTGCCTCGATCGCACCCCAGGCGAGTCCCCCAATCAAAATCAAAAAACCGACGATATAGGCAAAAAGTCTCATATTGGTTTCATCTTTCTAGCCAGCCCGACGAGGAGACCCCACGCGGACACGATGTTTTCCCTCAATGGTCTGGCTGGAATCTGGTCGGACATTTTAGGATTCGGGATCGCTCCGCGGCGGGGGAAGGCCGCTGCGGGCTAATTCGGCGGCGCAAACCCTTCTGGTCGCCCCGGTTCGCATTTTTCCGTCGAATGTGAAGCGAAGGTTCGAGCACCGCTACGGTGCGAGAATGAAACTTTCCGCAGTCTTCGTTCCTGCCGCGGATGGTGGGTTCACCGTGTTGGCGAACTCCTCACGTTGACGCTACCCGCCCCGGCGCGCATGGTGGGTGGCGATGAGCCTGCCGCGTCTCTACGTCGAAACGACCATCCCGAGTTATCTCCCGGCGCGGCGGAGTCGGGACTTGCAACTGGCGGCGGACCAGCAGGCGCCGGAGGACTGGTGGAACCATCATCGGCAGCACTACGAGTGCTTTGTCTCGGCGGTCGTCGCGGATGAAGTGTCGCGGGGCGACGCGACCTTAGCCTCCGCACGGATGGCGAGGCTGGCGGGGTTGACCGTGCTGCCGGTGAATGATGCCGCGCAGGAGCTGACAGTGCGTCTGCTGCGCGAAGGGATCATTCCCAGCGTCGCGGCCGGTGATGCGGCGCACCTCGGGGTGGCGGCAGCAAACGCGATGGATTTTTTGCTGACGTGGAACTGCAAGCACATCAACAACCCGCACCTGATTCGCCGCATCGAGCGGGCCTGCGCCGCCGTCGGACTTGCCTGCCCGATCATTTGCACGCCTGCCGAACTGATGATTCCGTGACCGATGCCGGAAAACGAAATCCTCGCCGAAATCCACCGCGCCCGCGAAGCCATTGCGCAAGAAAACGATTATGACGTGGAAAAGCTCTTCGCGCATTTCCGCGAAGTGACGGAGAAGCTGAAGGCGGAAGGCTGGCAAGTGGCCGCGCCAGATGGCGGTGTTTCCGGCAGCATGCCGAAGGATGCCGATGTCTCGTGCAGCGTTCGGGAAGAGCCGCCAGCGCGATAGCCGCCCAAGGTTTCCGCGCGTTCTGCTCGTTCCCAAACTGGAGTTTGGGAACGCGCGGAAAGGCGCTCTGCCCCCGAACGACGCCTATTCCGCCTGCGGAACGCGGCGCGCTGCCGTGAAAATCCGGATTCTCGACCGGGCTGAGGACGACCTCGCTCACGGTTTTTCTTTCTACGAGCAGCAAGCGGCCGGAATCGGCACTTACTTTCTCGACACCCTGGCGTCGGACATTGACTCGCTGCGGCTCTACGCGGGCATTCACGCGCTCCACTTCAGGCAATATCATCGAATGTATCGAAGCGTTTCCCCTTCGCCATCTACTACACCGTCGCGGACGAACTCGTCTCCGTGCATGCAGTCCTCGACTGCCGGCGAGATCCAGCGTGGGTGCGGGTGCGGCTGCGGGGGTGATCGGCAACGCCTGAGGCAGCCTCGTACCTACACTGCGGGCGAAGCGAGCGCCTCCATTGACCCACCCCCACCCGCGTCGTAGGCTCGCCGCCCTTTTTCCCTACAGCGATGAGCATCAACTACAAAGACACCCTCCACCTGCCGAAGACGGAATTTCCGATGAAGGCAGACCTCGTGAAACGCGAACCGGAGCGGCTGCGCATCTGGGAGGAGAACGGGCTGTATTGGAAAATCCAGGAGGCGCGGAAGGACGCGCCGCTCTTCGTGCTGCACGATGGACCGCCCTTCGCGAATGGCGATGTGCACATGGGTACGGCGCTGAACAAGGTGCTGAAGGATCTCATCGTGAAGTCGCGCAGCATGCTCGGCTTCCGCGCGCCCTTCGTGCCGGGCTGGGACTGTCACGGGCTGCCGATCGAGTTCAAAGTGGTGAAGGAATCGCGCGGGCTCTCGCCGGTGGAAATCCGCGAGAAGAGTGATGCGTATGCGCGCAAGTTCGTGGAGATCCAGCGCGGGCAATTCAAGCGACTCGGCGTGCTCGGCGACTGGGAGAATCCGTATCTCACGCTCGCGCCGGGCTACGAGGCGGAGATCATCCGCGCGTTCGCGACCTTCGTGGAGAAGGGGCTCGTCTATCAGTCGAAGAAGCCGGTCTACTGGAGCACCGGCGCGCAGACCGCGCTCGCGGAGGCGGAGGTGGAATACGCGGATCGCACGGACCCGGCGATCTACGTCAAGTTCCCGATCGTCACCGGCGCGCTGGCGGGCAAGGCCAACATGGTCATCTGGACGACGACGCCGTGGACGCTCCCGGCGAACGTCGCCATCGCGGTGAGCCCGCGGCAGGAATACGTGATCGCCACGCTCGGGCGCGATGGCTGGGCGGAGGATTTTGTGGTCGCGCGACCGCTGCTCGAGGCGTTCACCGCGGCGACGGAGTTACAGGTCTTCGGCGAGGTGGCGACGCTGCGCGGGGAAGAACTCGCGGGCATGGAAGCACAGCATCCTTTCCTCGACCGGAAGTCGCGCGTGATCACCGCGGACTTCGTGACCATGGATGCCGGAACCGGCCAGGTTCACGTCGCGCCCGGCCACGGTGCGGACGATTACATCGCCGGCAAGCAGAACAATCTGCCGATCCTTTCACCTGTCGATGATGCGGGCAGACTCACCGAGGAAGCCGGCGTGCCCGCTTGGACCGGCAAGTATGTTTTCGACGCGAACAAAGACGTGGTCGCTCACCTGCGCGAAAACAAAACGCTGCTCGCCGAGCACGCGTATCCGCACAGTTACCCGCACTGCTGGCGCTCGAAGACACCGATCGTCTTCCGCGCGGTGGAGCAATTCTTCATGAAGATCGACGCAGTCCGCGCGGAGGCGCTCGCCGCGATCGACGGCGTGACGTGGCTTCCCGCCTCGGCGCGCAACCGCATCTTCGGCACCGTGGAATCGCGGCCCGACTGGTGCATCTCACGCCAGCGCACGTGGGGCGTTCCCCTCCCCGTTTTCTACGACGCCGACGGCAAGCCGATCGTGGACGCCGCGCTCGCGCGCAAGGTCGCGGATCTCGTGGAAAAGGAAGGCACGAACCTGTGGTTTTCCAACGACGATGCGTGGTGGAGCGACGCGCTCGGTCTGCCCGCGGGGACGACTCGCCGCAACGACACGCTCGACGTGTGGATCGACTCCGGCATCTCGCACACGGCCGTGGTGAAAAGGCGGCCCGAACTCGGCGGCCCGAATAGCGTCGCGGATGTTTATATCGAAGCGACGGACCAGCACCGCGGCTGGTTCCAGTCTTCGCTCATGACCTCGATCGCGATGACCGGCGCGGCGCCTTACAAGACCGTGATCACGCACGGCTTCGTGGTGGACAAGGACACGCGCAAGAAGGTCTCGAAGTCCGAGCAAGGCACCTACGCCAAGCCGATGAACGCCGAGCATTTTGTGGGCAAGTATGGCGCCGACATCGTGCGCCTGTGGGCGGCGAGCGTGGATTACCAAAATGAAGTCCCCTTCTCCGAAGAAAGCTTCAAGGGCCTCGCCGATTCCTACCGCAGCTTCCGCAATATCCTCCGCATCCTGCTCGCGAATCTCGACGCTTTCGATCCCGCGCTGCATGCCGTGGAGATTGTCGGCGCGGGTGAAGCGGGTGGCGTCAATTTCGTCACGCCGAATGGTTCGCCGATGGAAGGCACGGCGATCGACCGCTGGGTGCTCTCGCGGCTACAGGAAGTGATCGCCGAAAGCCGCGCGGCCTATGAGGCCTACGATTTCCGGAAGGTTTTCCAGACGCTGAATCAATTCGTGACCGTGGACATCAGCGCGCTCTACGTGGACATCACGAAGGACCGTCTCTACTGCGACCCGGCTGATTCGCCCCGCCGCCGCGCGACGCAGACCGTGATGGCCCGCGTGCTTGAAGCGCTCGCTCAACTCCTCGCGCCCATCCTCGCTTTCACCGCGGACGAAGCGTGGTCCTTCGCGGGCAAAAGCGGCTCGGTGCATTTGGAGACTTTCCCGCAAGCCGACCCTGCGCTGCGCGACCCCGCGCTGGAGGCGCAGATCGAACAACTGCTCAAGCTCCGCGGCACCATCGCTCAGGCCGTCGAAGCGGCGCGCGGAGAGAAGCTGATCGGCAACGCACTCGAAGGCGCGGTCACGCTGCAAGTCGCCGACGAGACGCTTTTCAAACAACTCCAGTCGCGCGAGGCCGAGCTGGAAGAACTCTTCATCCTCAGCGACCTCACGCTCATCGCCAGCGACGAGACCAGTGCCCGCGTGGTGCGCACGGCGCGGACGAAATGCGCCCGCTGCTGGCGCCATCGCCAGAGCGTCGGCGAAGACGCGGCGCATCCCGAATTGTGCGACCGTTGCGCGGAGGTGGTGTCCGCGCGACCCTGCTAGGCGCGGCGACGCACGCACCGGCGGCGCGATCGGGCGCGGTCCAGACGGGATTCCATGTCCGGCCCTCAGTAGTTTCCCCATCCGAAGATACCGAGTCTCCCCCGGACCGATGGGCTCGGACTTGCTGAGTCCGTGTGGCAATGGATACCCCACACCTCAGCGGCTTCGTCGTCTCACCCCGGACAGCGGCTGCCACCCTCCTTTCCCGGCGCGCGACCTACAACCCGGCGCCTGCCGCCTGGCAGCGGCCTACTCCCTCGCACCACTCGCGAGTCCGCAGTCGCCTCGCTTTCTTCGGCGGCTTTTTGTTTGCGCTGCTCCTCGCGACCCAGTCGGCGCTGGCGGTTGCCGGCGTCACGCAGCTTGGCTCTTCGGCGACCGCGGGCGGACTCAGCTCGGGCCTGACGCTTTCCGGTTTCACCATCCCGGCGGGGAACAACCGCCTCCTCGTCGTCACCGCCTCGGACGCGCAGGCGCTCTCCGTCAATAGCGTGACCTTCGCCGGCACGGCAATGACGCGGGCCATCCAGCGCAATGATACTTACGCCGTGGACTCAATCTGGTATCTGCCGATGGGCAGTTCGGCTTCATCCACGAGCGGTAATATCGTGATGTCCAGCAATGGTGTCGGCGATCGGCAGACGCTCGAGGCGGCGGTATTCCAGAGCGTCGATCAGACAACGCCCGTCAGCGGCGCGGTCTCTGCACAAGCCAACTCCGGCCCCGTGAGCCAGGCGGTGACGAGCAAGAGCGGCGATCTCGTTTTCGATCTGTTCGACATCTACTCGGACTTCGCCAACCCCACGCAAACGCCCGGCTCCGGGCAGACGCTCGTCGCCACTTCCACCGGTCCGCTCGGCACGGGCTACGGCGGGTACTCGACCAGCAAAAAGTCGGGCGCGACCTCGCTGACGATGAGCTGGACGCAGTCGGGAAGTTCCCTGCTTTACCTCGCGTTGAACATCCAGCTCGCGTCGAGCGGCACCACCTACACGGTCAACTCAACGGCCCACGGGACCGATTCCAACGGCGCGACGACCACGCTGGTCGAGGCGATTAACGCCGCAAATCTCGCGGGTGGCGTGAACACCATCATCCTGCCCGCCTCGACGAATTTCGTGATGGACGACACCGTCTTCATCGACACCACGAGCGATACCGGCCGCACGTTCCTGCCGAAGATCACCTCCACGCTGACGATCCAGGGCAATGGTTCGACCTTTGACGGCACCGGCAAGAACGCGCGCTTCCTGGCGGTCGCCGGCAGCGGTAACCTCACAGTCAACAACGTCATATTCTTCGGCGGCAAAGCGCAGGGCGGCAAAGGCGGCGACGGCACCGGCGCGGGGGGTGGTGGTGCGGGACTCGGCGGCGCGATCTTCGTGGATGGCGCGACGGCGGCGCTCACGGTCAATAACTCGGAGTTTGTGAGCAACGTCGCGCAAGGTGGTGCGGGTGGCGGGCCGGCGTTCTCGCCGGATGGGCAGCCGGTCGCGCCTGGCGGCGGTGGTGGTGGCGGGCTCGGCGGCGATGGATCAATCGCCGGCAGATCCAGCAACAGCGTGAACAGCGGCGGTGGCGGTGGCGGGCCACGCAGCGCCGGTGCAGTCACCGCGGGCGCGAACGGCGTCGGCGGCAATGGCGGCACGGGCGGCAATCCGGGTACGGCGGGAGGAGCGTCGAGCGGCCGGGGCGGTGGCGGTGGCGGTGGTGGTTCGGGCAATGCGACGATCGGCGGCGCCAAGGGTGGCGTGGGCGGCATCGGCAGCTTTGGCGCCGGCGGTGGTGGCGGCGGATTTCAGGCCAGCGGTGCGGCCGGCGGTTTCGGCGGCGGCGGTGGCAGCATGGGTCTGAACTTTGCCTCGAATAGCGCGGGTGGCGCGTTCGCCGGCGGCGGTTCCATCGCCTTTTCCTACGCGGCCGGCGGTGGCGGCGCGGGTCTGGGCGGCGCGATCTTCAACTATCTCGGCACGGTCACGCTGAACAACGTGACCCTCGGCAACAACACGGCGCGCGGCGGCTACAGCAATGGCAATGCGGGCAGCGCCGCCGGCGGCGCGGTCTTTAACTACGAAGGCGCGATCACGCTCCGGCACACCACGGTGGCTTACAATCTCGCGGCCGCGGGCTCGGCGACTTCGGGCAGCGGACTTGGCGGCGGCATCTACAATTACAATCCGAGCGGCGGCGGCACGCCTTCGGTCACGCTGATCAACAGCGTCCTCACCAACGCAAACTTCGCGCAGTCAGCAACCGCGGTCGATGTCCTCAATGAATCCGGCGGCACCGTCACGGCGCAGGGCACCAATCGCAATTTCCTCCGCACCACCACGGGGACGATCACCGGCACTTTCTCCACCGCCGATCCGAAACTCGGCGCGCTGAGCCGCACCGGCGGCCGCTACTTCGCACCGCCATACGTCACGAGTCCGCTGCTCGATGCCGGCGATGCTTCGACCAGCTTCGCCACCGACCAGATCGGCACGGCGCGTCCGCAGGGCGCGGGCGTGGACATCGGCGCGATCGAAGGTTCGATCCCGTTTGCCGTCACCGTCGCAGCCGGCGATCTCGTCGTCTCCGATACATCATCGTTTGCCATTTACGCGATCAAGTCCGGTACCGGCGAGCGCATCGTGATTTCGGAAAATGGCGTCCGCGGCACGGGTCGCGCGCTGGCCGCACCGCAGGGCCTCGCGGTCTCCAGCGACGGCGCCACCATCTACGTGGCGGACTACGGCTTCGACTACGTGAACTACGTCTCGATCAATAACGTGATCGTGAAAATCGACGTGGCCACGGGCAACCGCACGCTCGTCTCCGCGGCCGCCTCCGACAACGGCGGCACCGCCGTGGGCACCGGCGAAGGCTTCTACACTCCGACCGGCGTCACCCTGCGTTCGAGCGACGGCAAACTGCTCGTCGCCACCACCACCGCGAGCTTCACCAATGGCGTCATCGTCGTCGATCCCGCGAATGGCAACCGCACGATTCTTTCCGACGACAATACTGGAAGCGGCCCCCTCTTCGCCGGCCCCGCCGGGATCATCACTCACAGCACCCTCGGCGTCCTCGTCGCGGATCCTTATGTTTCGGCTTTGCTCAAGGTGGACGCGGGCACCGGCGCGCGCACCGTCCAATCGAACGCCACGACCCCGAATGGCACCAATCTCTTCGCCTCGCCGCGCGGCCTCGTGGAAGACAGTGACCAGAGCATTCTCGTCGCCAACGACTCCGGCACTGATGGCTCGCTCATCCGCGTCGCCACTGCGAACGGCGCGCGCACGGTCGTCTATTCCACGACTGGAACGGCGGGCGGATTGCAAGGCGTAGCCGTGACTTCGGGTGGAATTTTCGCCACTCGCGCCGGCACCGCGAGCGAGATTCTGAGCGTGAATGCGAGCGGCGGCACCGCCACGGTTTTCAGCTCGAATTCGGTGGCCGATGGCGCCCTGTTCGGCCCGGCTGATCCCGGCAATTACCTCGGGCTCGGCCTCGGCCTGGCCGCGCTGCCGAACGCCGCGCCGGCGGGTCCGACGATCGGCTCCGTCACCGCGCCAGCCAACGGCACCTATGCCGCGGGACAGGCTTTGGATTTTACGGTGAACTTCAGCGCGGCGGTCAATGTCACCGGCACGCCGACGCTCGCGCTCACCATCGGCGCGACCGCGCGCACCGCGAGTTACCTCTCCGGCAGCGGCACGGCGGCGCTCGTCTTCCGCTCGACCGCACAAGCCGGCGACGTTGATTCCGACGGCATCGCCGTGGCCTCGCCGCTCGCGCTCAGTGGCGGCACGATCAAGGATGGAAGCAGCGCGGACGCAACGCTCACCTTCACCGCGCCGAGCACCTCCAGCATCCTGGTGGATGGCGTGGCGCCGACCGTCAGTTCGATCAATCGCACGCAAGCGACTCCGACCAATAGTGCCAGCGTGGTTTATACAGTCACCTTCAGCGAAAACGTCAGCGGGGTCGATGCCCCGGACTTCACGGTAACGACCTCGGGCACCGCTTCCGCCTCGGGGATCAGCGTCACTCCGGTGAGCGGCTCCACTTACACCGTGACGATCAGCGGCCTCACTGGCGACGGCACCGCGCGGCTCGATCTGAGCGGCAGCGGCACCGGCATCACCGACACGCCCGGCAACGCCATCTCCGGCGGCTACACCAGCGGCCAATTCTACACGGTCGACCGCACCGCACCCAGCGCGCCGAGCACGCCGGACCTCGCGGCCGGCTCCGACAGCGGCTCGAGCAACAGCGACAACCTAACGAGCGTCACCACGCCCACCTTCACCGGCACCGCGGAAGCGGGCAGCACCGTCACGCTCTACGATACGAACGGAACGACCGTGCTGGGCACCGGCATCGCCACGGGCGGCAACTGGTCGATCACCAGCTCGGCGCTCGCCGCCGGTAACCATACGCTGACCGCGCAGGCGACCGATACGGTCAGCAATGTCAGCATTTCTTCGAGCGGTCTGAGCATCACCATTGACGCGACCGCGCCAGGCGTTGTTTCCGTCAGTGTGCCGTCCAATGGCACCTATATCGCCGGGCAGAATCTGGATTTCACCGTTAATTTCGGCGAAGCCGTGACGGTCGACACCGGCGGCGGCACGCCGTATCTCGCGGTCACCCTCGACACCGGCGGCACGGTCGCGGCGAGTTACATCGCGGGCTCCGGCACGAGCGCGCTCACCTTCCGCTCCACGATCGGGACCGGCGATTTCGATGCGAATGGCGTCACGCTCGGCGGGAGCATCGCGGCCAATGGCGGCACGCTCCGCGATACCGCAGGCAACAACTCTGCGACAACCTTGAACAGCATCGGCTCGACGGCGAACGTGCTCGTGGATGCGATCGCGCCAGGCGTGATCTCGATCACGCGGGTCGATGCGGCTTTAAGCAACGCCTCGAGCGTGGCCTACACCGTGACCTTTAGCGAAAGCACGACCGGCGTGGATGTCTCCGACTTCTCCCTCACCGGCACCGGCACGGCCTCGGGCACGATCGCGAGTGCGACCGGGAGCGGCTCTACTTATACGGTGACGATCAATTCGGTGACCGGCGACGGCACGCTGCGACTCGATTTGAAGAGCAGTGGCACGGGCATCGCGGACACGGCGGGCAACGCGATCACCGGCGGCTTCACCAGCGGCCAGACTTACTCGCTCGATCATAACGCGCCGACCGTGAGCAGCGTCGGCGTGCCGAGCAATGGCAGCTATGTCGCGGGCCAGAACCTCGACTTCACGGTGAACTTTGCGGAAGCGAGCACCGTCACCGGCACGCCGCGACTGCCTTTGACGCTCGACACGGGCGGCACGGTCTTCGCGAGCTACGTCTCGGGCAGCGGCACGACGGCTCTCGTCTTCCGCTATGCCATCGCCACCGGCGACAGCGATGCGAACGGCATCACCGTGGGCGCGGCGCTCCAACTCAATGGCGGCACCATCACGGACGCCGCGACTAACAACGCGACGCTCACGCTGAATAGCGTGGGCAGCACCGCGGGTGTGTTCGTCGATGGCGTCGCACCCAGCATCGGCAGCGTGAGCATGCCGGCGAATGGCACGTATGCCGCGGGGCAGCCGCTCGACTTCACGGTCAGCTTCTCCGAGGCCGTGACGGTCGCTACCGGCGGCGGCACGCCCCGCGTCGCCGTGACGCTCGATACCGGCGGCACGGTCGCCGCAAACTATATCTCGGGCAGCGGCACGAGCGCACTTGTCTTCCGCTACACGATCGTCGCAGGCGACTTCGATGCGACCGGCCTCGCGCTCGGCGGCAGCATCGCGGCCAATGGCGGCACGCTGCGCGACGCGGTGGGGAATGACGCGACGCTGACTCTCGCTGGTGCTGGTTCGACCGCGGATGTAC
>Ga0209181_10006644_pt1 | contig 16131 bp, 20 predicted proteins | sample MAT05_FD_187208 | JGI IMG/M metagenome (GOLD analysis project Ga0209181, IMG submission 187208) | Freshwater microbial communities from Lake Fryxell liftoff mats and glacier meltwater in Antarctica - MAT-05 (SPAdes) (version 2) | ecosystem: Environmental > Aquatic > Freshwater > Ice > Liftoff... | reverse complement strand
GAATATTATGGCGATGTCATGCTAGGAAATGCCGACTATCTGATCGCTCACAAAGCCGCAGAAGCTAAGTGCCGTGAACTAAATCGACCGAAGCTCAGCTAGGATTGATGTGGTTTTTGATGGAAGATTTAGTAGTTCTGATGACTTAGCGATTGCTGATCTCGTTGCAAAGCTGCCCTGAAATCGTCGAGATGAGTCTCACTCTGGGGCAACCAGAATGTGCCGTTATCGACATTTGCCGATGGAATCACATCACATACGGGTCGATCGAGGATAAATGTATCGCTTAGACGAATACCCCAAGCATCACAGCCAAATTTTTCAGAGTCAGCTTGATAAGCGGATAAACTTTCGCCGCAGCCGTGGGCTTCGCGATCGCTAGCAAAACTCTCAGGATCGTATTTCACCACATCGATCACAGTTGCTAGTCCTTGAATTGATAAAGCAGGAAAAGTATCAACATCAAAGCCAAATTCAGCCAAAATTTCTTGACACAGGTGCTTAATTGGTGGCTCGTCAGGAAATCCTAGGGTATGAATTAGGATTCGGCCTTGGTAAGGTGCGATTAATTCTGGCGGTAGATCGGGGGCATCAAACACCACCAGCGTTGAATAAACTCGACCTAAATAGCAGATTGCTTCATCAGGCGAAAGAGACACTGCTAATGTGTGTGCGGCATTTGGCATCAGGTTCATTTAATTCGATCTAGATTTTTCTAGTTTAACGATCTACCAAGTCAGAGTAGGTCGGGAAATGCGTAATCGACAAAATCCTATCGCAGCCATAAGGAATTGAATCCTAGACTAGATCTTTGCCGTCCAATTGACCGCTACAATTTGATTGGCTCCAACGTGAAAAAATATGGACTTTGCAAATCTCAACGCCCTCCTAAATACTGGGGTAATTTTGCCCGAGCTTGTGGTGATTGCGGCCTTACTTGTAGCTTTGGTTGTCGATCTAGCAGGTGGGCTACGGACGGCTCGCTCACTTCCTTACATTGCGATCTCAGGGCTACTACTGGCAGTCGTTGCTTTGGTTTGGCAGTGGAATGGCTCAGGCGACTCTATGTCATTTTTTAGTAGTTTCGACGGCGATAAACTCAGCATCATCTTTCGCGGCATCATTGCGCTGTCTTCAGCCCTAACGATCCTAATCTCGATCAGCTATTTGAACCAGTCGGGTGTCGTGATCTCAGAGTTCATCACGATCTTGCTCTCCGCCACGGTGGGGGCAATGTTCCTAGCAGGGGCAAATGAGTTGGTGATGATCTTTGTGGCTTTAGAGACACTCAGTATTTCCTCTTATTTGCTGGCTGGCTATACCAAGCGCGACCCTCGATCGAATGAAGCAGCTTTAAAATATTTGCTAATTGGGGCATCTAGCTCCGCGATTTTTCTCTACGGTTTGTCTTTGCTATATGGCTTATCGGGTGGAGAGACAAATTTACAAGCAATCGCGGCGAAATTGCCAATTAGCGGTTTGAGTTTGATCATTGCTATGGTGTTTGTGGTCGCAGGTATTGCTTTCAAGCTTTCCGCCGTACCATTTCACCAGTGGACACCCGATGTCTATGAAGGTTCACCGACCCCAGTTGTAGCATTTCTATCGATCGGCTCTAAGGTAGCAGGTTTCGCTCTGGCAATCAGGTTTATGGTGACGGTTTTCCCTGCGATCTCGGCGCAGTGGCACTATGTCTTTGTCGTCCTCACGGTTCTGAGCATGGTGCTGGGTAACGTCGTGGCGATCGCCCAAACCAGTATGAAACGGATGCTTGCCTATTCATCGATCGGGCAAGCAGGTTTTGTGATGTTAGGCATGATCGTTAATACCGAGGCTGGTTACGCCAGTATGGTGTTTTACCTGCTGGTTTACTTGTTTATGAATATGGGGGCTTTTGGGTGTGTGATCTTGTTCTCACTCCGTACTGGTACCGATCAGATCAGCGAGTACAGTGGTCTCTACCAAAAAGATCCTCAACTCACGCTTTGCCTCAGCATCTGCTTGTTGTCTTTGGGCGGTATTCCACCATTAGCGGGGTTCTTCGGTAAGATCTACATCTTTTGGGCAGGCTGGAAAGCTGGAGCTTATGGCTTAGTGATTTTAGCTCTGGTCATGAGTGTAGTTTCGATCTACTACTACATCCGCGTCGTCAAGATGATGGTGGTAAAAGAAACGCAGGAAATGTCTGAGTCGGTGAAAAACTACCCTGTGATGACTGGTGCTTTGCCAGCAGGTAGCGGATTTAAGGCTTTGCAGGCAGCGATTATTTCGACCGTGATTATTACCACGATTGCGGGAATTGCTTCTAATCCTTTGTTTTCGATCGCTAACGAGTCGATTTCGGGGACTTCTTTTTTGAAGGCATCGATCAAAAATCCGACCGTGAGTCTTAATACCTCGATCGATCGACAAAACTAAAAAGTTAAAGCAAGTCCAAAACAAAGCCGCGATCTGTTAACAGATCGCGGCTTTGTGATTTTGATGATCCTCTGTGCTTATGCCTCTTCGCCTGGTTCGAGGATGCGTTGAAACAGGTAGCCTGTGCCTCTAGCCGTGAGGATTAGCTCAGGGTTACTAGGATCTTCTTCAAGTTTGGCACGCAGTCGCGAGATGTGAACATCCACAACCCGCGTATCGACGTGGCGCTCAGGTGTGTAACCCCATACTTCTTGTAAGATATCTGCCCGAGAAAATGGATCGCCTGATTTGCCAACCAGTAACTCCAATAGGCTGAACTCCATCCCAGTCAACCGAATCCGCTCATCGCCCTTATAAACCTGACGTTTATTGGTGTCGATCTTAATATTATTAATATGAATCACGCCTGAGCTAGGAATCCCAGACGAGCCATTGCGTTCAAAGCGGCGCAGTACAGAACGAATGCGTGCTTCTAACTCTTTGGGGGAGAAGGGCTTAACCACATAATCATCAGCACCTAGTTCCAAACCTGTGATTCGATCGGCAACATCGCTGAGTGCCGTCAACATAATGATTGGGACATCCGACTCTTTACGCAACTCTTGGCAAACACCATAGCCATCGAGCTTTGGCATCATCACATCCAGAACTACTAGATCTGGAACTTCTTGCCGAAACATTTCGATCGCTTCTTCACCATCTGCCGCAGTGACAACTTCGTAGCCAATCATAGAAAGCCTGGTTTCTAGAATGCGCCGAATACTTGCTTCATCATCTACGACTAAGATTTTTTCTTTATGACTTTCCAAAGTGCTTGCCACTTTAGTTCACCTATGATTTACGAATAATTTACAAAATGAAATTTAAGATTAATTTACTAAGCTAATCAATAAAAATTTGTTCTTCACCCGATCACTGTAATTTGTGACAAAGTAACACAGATTTAATATTTGTTAATAATTAGTAGTTAACTATTGAATATTTTTGTTTAGTCTTAACTCCTTTATTGTAATAGATTACAAGAAATCAGCTAAAACAATTACAAAACTAAGATCAAACTTTAAAAGATTTGCAAATCTTAATTTTCATGAACTATAATCACTGGGTAAATTAAAATATGTAACTCGATCTGAACTTGAACTAAATCTGTCTCAGATCCTCCTTAATTTACAACTTCGAGATTTATCGAAAAATTTACTGAAAATTCATTGGGATTTATCATGACTGAACCTGTACAAACTCCTCAAGCGATCGACCCTAAGTTTGGCTTTAATTCCTATGCTGAACGATTAAATGGTCGCGCCGCCATGATTGGTTTCGTAATTGCGATCGTGATTGAATTTTCTACTGGACAGGGCGTATTAGCTTGGCTTGGACTGATTGGAGTTAGCTAGTATTTAGATAGGGGATTTACGGCAAGAACATGGTTAAAAATTTAGCCTTTTGGGTAATGGCTCTGTTCTTTCTGATCATCGATCAAATTACCAAATACACGATTTCGCACAGCATGACAATTGCTGAATCAATTCCCCTATGGCAGTCTGTCTTTCACCTCACCTACATCACGAACAAAGGTGCAGCTTTTAGTTTTTTTAGTCACTCTGGCGATTGGCTGCGGTGGGTATCTTTGAGCGTCAGTCTGGGCTTGATCTGCTTGGGCTGGTTTTCATCTAAGCTCGATCGATGGGAACAGTTTGGCTATGGCTGTATTTTAGGTGGGGCTATGGGTAATGGCATCGATCGATTTGTGTATGGATATGTTGTGGACTTCTTAGACTTTCAACTGATCAGATTTCCCGTGTTTAATTTTGCTGATGTTGGTATCAATATCGGTCTCGCTTGTCTACTGATTTCTTGGTTTCGTAGCAGCAAACCAAAATCTAGTGGTAATTGATTTCTGGTCAGCATCGATAGTTGTCATAAATTGGAATAGTGGTTATAAAATCAAAAAACTTCTCAACCACTTTCTAAAAGACGGATTAGGAATTGCAAATATGAATCCACTCAGAAACGAGATCGTACAACGACTGGATGTTGTCCCTGATGACAAGCTACGAGAGATTCTTAGCTTTCTAAATTATCTTGTGTGGCAAAATGAAAATTCTAGAACCCAAGAAGATAAAAACTGGCTAGATCCCGATCTATCTAGCTTGGAAAATTATGAACCCTATGAATGGCAAGAAGGAGAACTGGAAGAAGGTTTACCAGTTAAATTTATAGCTGAAACAGGAAAAATTAAAATCAGCTTATGACAGATCAAGTTTTACAAATTGGCGATCTGATAACGGCAAAATTCCCCAGCCAAGTTCCCATCGGCAGAGAGCAAGAAGGTTATAGACCAGCAATTGTCGTAGGTCTTCCAAGTCGCTTAGGGCAACTACGTTTTCCTCTTGTTTTCGTCGTACCAATGACAACAGATCTGGGGCAAGATTGGGCATCAAACTCACCCGATCTGTATGTGCGATTTTCTGCTGGTGTCGCTGGTTTAAAGTCACCGTCAATTGCATTATTGGATCAAGTTCGAGCAATCGATGTTACTCGCATCTCAAAATATCGAGGCAGTCTGACACCTCAAGAATATATGTTGATTGCGGCATCGCTTCGGCGAATGATGGTAGCGGCAAAACATGAGTAGCTAAGCTAGGCCATTCCAACGTTCGGCGGCTGAGGCGATCGCAATGTCAGTAGTTTTTTGCTTCAGCATTGCTAGTTGCAGTTCTTCGTAGATGATTTTACGCAGTTTCTCTAAATCTTTCACAGGTGGGATCAGGACTTCTGATTGAGATAGCTGTGAGGCACTAATCACACGCGCTTTGTCGGAGCTAGAACTATCTTTGCCCAAGTAGGTGAAATACTGATCGGTCGAGGATTTTAGGGTTGAAGGCAGAGAATTTTCTACCTTAGAGAAGCTGAGCTGATTTTGGTCATTGGTGATAAACAGCGCGAACTTCACAGCTAGATCGACATTTTTGGAACTGGTTGGCACTACCACATTCATCACTGCCGCGCTTTTCTTGCCCGTAGATCCAGAGATTTGTACCGATACATCAGAAGCTTTTGCGATATCAGGCGCATTTTGGGTCACCAACTTGAGGAACTGCGGCCCCGTCAATAACACCGCTAGTTCACCAGCTTGATATAACTCGATCGCCTTACGATGTCCCTCGGTTAAAATTTCGCGCGGAATCAGTTTTCGATCGAACAGATCGACCCAATACTGAAATGCCGCTTTACCCGCCGCATCATTAAAACCAGCCTTGGCATCAGGAGTTAAAAGCGTCATCCCCATCTGTACCATCGCTTCTAATACCTGACCGCCATCCATCGTCAGCATAAAAGCATACTTACCTGTTTTGGCTTTGATCTGGGTGGCGGCGGTGGCAAGTTCGGCAAAAGTCTTGGGTGGACGATTGGGGTCGAGTCCTGCTTGTTTGAATAGATCGCGGTTGTAGATCGTGACATCGGTGGAGACGTACCAAGGCAGTCCAAACGTCGTGCCTTCAAGTTGATTTGCTTTCCAAATATTTGGGAAATAGATCGATCGATCGGCATCTGAGATCATCGTCTGCATATCCACTAAGGCTTTTTTCTCAGCCAGTTTAGTGGCAAATTGGGGGTTGAGGTTAACGACATCAGGGGCAGTTTTCGCCGCGATCGATGTCAGAATTTTATTCTCCATCTCACCCCAAGGAATATCTACCCATTCCACTTCGGCACCAGGATTTTGCTTCACAAAAGCTTCGATCGCATCAGTCATATATCGATCGAAGCTAGGCTTAAGCTGCATCGTCCAGAAGACAATTTTCTGCGATCCTGAAATTTTTTGTCCTGCTTGCTCTATGACTGGCGCACCACAGGCTCCCAGTAGAAACAACGAGGATGTTTGGACAAACTTTCTTCTGGAAATCTGCATCTGAATAAATCTCTACTCACAACTAAAGGCACCTGAATCAGATGCCTTTCAAATTAACGATCGGTTAGCTGAATTAAGCCGCAGCAGGAGCTTCTGTCACAGGAGCATCAACAACTGCATAAACGCTGATTCTTTTGCGGGTTTTGCCGAAACGCTCGAATGTCACAATGCCTTCGACTGTGGCATATAAGGTGTCATCACTGCCACGACCAACGTTATTACCAGGATGGAATTTCGTGCCACGTTGACGGACAATAATGCTGCCTGCTTTTACCAGTTGTCCACCATAACGCTTAACGCCCAAACGCTTGGCATTAGAGTCGCGTCCGTTACGAGTACTACCTGTACCTTTCTTATGTGCCATGACTAATTACCTCTAATTACTTCTAAAACTACAATCAAAAAACTTTAAGCTGAAACCGCAACTGGTTCTTGAACTGGTGCTTGAATTGGTTCCTGAGCTGTTGATTTAACGATCACCTTACCACCAATGTTGATGCTTTCCACCATCAGGCGAGTGAGTGGCTGACGATGCCCGTTTTTCTTGCGAGTTTTCTTCTTCGGCTGCATCTTGTAAACGATTACTTTCTTTGCCTTCAAGTGCTGCAATACGGTCGTTTCTACCGTGGCATCGGCAATTAAAGGTTGTCCGATCGTGATTTCGCCATCAAGGTTGACAAATAACACGTCAGTGATTGATAGCTTTTCACCTGGCTCAAGGGCGAGCAACTCAACATCGTAAAATCGTCCTGCCTCGACGCGGTATTGCTTTCCGCCTGTTTGAATAATTGCGTAACTCATAATGCTTAGTGTTGTCTAAATGCCGTACAGGTACCGAATTAGGAACTAATTAATTACTTAATCAATCACATAACTCAAGATTTGTGCGCTACCTGATCCGAGCGGAAATAATTGCACAGACTTAGTATCTTATCGCAGAAGCTGTAGTTTAGCGATCGATTTATGCCAAATTTCGCTAGTTTTTTCTGGTTCTGCCAATCCTCATGAACTTCGCACCGTAATACAACACCACTCCTTCTGTTTCCAGAGGGTTGCGACAATCCATTTATGTTCTTCCAGCACTTCGATCACCATTGGGGCTTGCTCTAACAAAATGCCACTCAAGATCCCCCAGCCATCGGGTTGGGTCAATTGGTGGAGGTAGGGAACCATATCGACAATTACGTCTGCCAAAATGTTACAGACAAAGCCGTTTACGGGCGCAGGTAAATTTTTGAGCAGATGTCCGAGGCTGCCTTCTTCGACCCAAATTTTCGACTCAGGAATGTTGTTGAGCTTACGGTTGTGGTGGGTTGCCTTGACTGACATAATGTCGATGTCTACGGCATAGACTTTACTGGCTCCCAACATGATTGCGCCAATCCCCAAGATCCCAGAGCCGCAACCAACATCAGCCAGCACAAATTCACGATCGGGAGTTACGCCTGAAAGTCTCATCTCTAGAGCTTCTAAACATAGCTGTGTGGTCGCATGAGCCCCTGTACCAAAAGCACTACCAGGATCGAGGCGCAGAACCTGTCGATCGCTTTCACCTGTAGGCGTAATCCAGGCGGGATAGATGATCAGTTTTTCCCCAATTTCTTGCGGTTGCCAGTGTTGCTTCCAGCTATTCGACCAGTCTTCTTCATTAATTAAGTCCCACTTAACGTCGGGCGACTCGTAACCCAAGGCGATCGCATCTTGTTCTAGCCACAATGCCAAGGCTGACATATCCAGCAATGTCGCCTTTTCGATCGGAAGATAAGCCCGAATCCAGGCTTCATTGCCCTTGATCTGACTTGCTGTTCCCTGACATCCAAATCTTTGTAGCCGCCAAAAAACTAGATCGTCTAGAGATCGATCTGAAAGAACTTGAATTTCCCACCAACTATTGACCACAACTACACCCAGCTTGATTGGTCTAGATTACCATTCGATTACTAGCTGATGGCAATTAGTCTTGAATATAATCCTGATTGTGGATTAATGCCCACTCCGCCCGCTGAAGTTCCCGACCGAGATAGGCAGCGTGATCGAGCATGGTGATTGGACAAGGAGACAATTGCTCGATAATTTCTACGCAAAGCTGTTTAGCGGTGTGCCCCTGAAATACTTTAGTTGGCTGTCGATCGACTTTACCCTTAGCTGGGATCGGTTTGCCTGTATCGGGATCGATCGCTAAACCTCTGGCATCGATGTTATTGGTAAAGTGTTTGACGCAGATTAAGTCTCGATCTCGATCGACATAGATAATATAGTAGCCACCTGGATCGAGCGCAATTGGACGCTTTGAAAGTTCTCGATCGATTTCCTGAATATATTCAAAGATAACTGAAGTCATGAAACCAAAATACAGAAATAAGGTGAAAGTGTTTATCTATACTATCAGGACAAGATCGGACTGATGTTCGATCGCATTTCAGCATTAACGATAGAATTTCATCCCATTACAAATCAGCGCATGGAAATTTATTCGACTGTAAACTCAGGTATAAACTCAGATCCAATCTCGCTTGGAGTTCTGGCTTCGGGTAGTGGGAGTAATTTAGAATCGATCGCCACTGCCATTCACAACGGTCAACTTAATGCCAAAATTCAAGTTTTGATCTACAACAATCCCAATGCTTTTGTGCGTGAAAGAGCAGAACGATTGGGCATTCCTAGCGTTTTGCTCAACCATCGCGATTACAAAAGCAGAGAAGAATTAGATGCCGCGATTATCGACGTACTGCGCGAGGCTAAGGTCGATTTGGTGATTATGGCAGGCTGGATGCGAGTTGTGACTGAAGTGTTGATTCAAGCTTTCCCCGATCGAATTTTGAATATTCATCCCAGTCTTTTGCCCAGTTTTCCAGGTATTCATGCCGTTAAGCAAGCATTGGACTACGGCGTTAAGATCGCTGGCTGCACTGTCCATATTGTGAGTTTAGCCGTCGATCGTGGCCCAATTTTGCTCCAAGCTGCGGTCGAGGTGCTGCCAGATGATACTGAAGCATCGCTGCAAAAGCGGATTCAAGTGCAGGAACATCTGATCTATCCCAAGTCGATCGCGCTCCATGCCCAAAAGCTAAAGGTTTGAAGCTACTTTCGATGGAGTATTACTAGCCGCAACCTTGGGAGTTGAGAAAATTCCCGCATAGAGATTTTGCTTGCCTTGCGCGATTTGGGTATAAGAATCTCGAAGCTGAGCATTAACCGCAACAGTTTTTACGTCATACAACTGGGTTGCCATTTTGGGATAGAGTCCGATTGCGACGATCGACACAATAAAGCAAGCAGCAATGAATACTTCACGCGGTCTAGCATCACCAAAGATCGAATCATCAGGCAGGACGCAGTTTGTACCAAAACATGCCGCATCTTGATCGTCTAAGGGAGTGCCGAACCGATTATCAGAGTTTTCTAGAGCATTACTAAAAGTTGACCCAAAATTTGCACTGGGTAAAACACAAGCAGGAGCTATGCCAGAGCCATAAAACATCTGTCGCAACATCGAAAGTAGATAAATCGGCGTAAGGATCAGTCCGACGGCGGCAAGAATCATCGTGACATAACGGAAGGTAGAGCTATAAATTTCGCTACTCGACACGCCAATAAACACCGACAGCTCACCCGCAAAACCACTCATCCCAGGCAAAGCCAAAGATGCCAACGCTCCCACCGTGAATAGAGCAAAGATTTTGGGCATGACTTGACCAATCCCACCCATCTCGTCTAAAGACAGTGTGTGAGATCGATCGTAGGTTACGCCTGCCAAGAAAAACAGCACCGATGCAATCAAACCATGCGAGATCATTTGCAACAGCGCCCCGCTAATTCCCAAATCAGTAAAAGAGGCAATCCCCAAAAGCACAAACCCCATATGGGAAACCGAAGAGTAAGCTAGGCGACGCTTCATATTCGACTGACCAAAGGAGGCAAGTCCACCATAAATGATGTTAACGACTCCAATTATTGCTAAAAACGGTGCAAAGTAAACATGAGCATCATGTAATATGCCAAGATTCAACCGAATCAAACCATATCCACCCATTTTTAACAGCACACCAGCCAAAATCATTGATACAGGCGCAGAAGCTTCACCATGAGCCGCAGGAAGCCAAGTATGAAATGGGAAGATTGCCAGCTTTACACCAAAGGCAATCAGTAAACCCGCATAAAGCCATAGTTCCAGACCGAGTGGGTAATTCTTTAAGCTGAGGGCAGCGATGTCGAAAGTGAAGTTATCGCCATAGAACGCCATTCCCAATCCTGCGACCAAGATAAACACTGAAGCTAGGGCGGTATACATCAAGAATTTCGTGGCAGCGTATTGACGTTTTTTGCCACCCCAAATCGAGATCAGCAGGTAAACGGGAACTAGTTCTACTTCCCATAAAATAAATAGCAACAGGATGTCTTGGGCCACGAATACGCCAATCTGGGCGGAATAGAGCACGAGCATCAAGAAATAAAACAGTTTGGGCTTGAGATCGACCTGCCATGCCGCAAAGATCGCCAGAGTTGTGACAAAGCCTGCTAACAGCACAAGCGGGACGGATAATCCATCGACTGAGACTGACCAGTTTAGACCGAGCTGAGGTATCCAAGCATAGTTGTCGGCAAGTTGAAAAGTTGTGCTACTGGGATCGTAATGCTGCCAAAAGGTGAAGCACATTAAAGCAAAGTCGGCGATCGCCACCCCAAGGGTATACAGTCGGACGGATTTGCCATCTTTACCTGGCAATATTGGAATCAAAAAAGCGGCAACTAAAGGTAGTAAGACAATTACAGTCAGCCAGGGAAAGCGATCGATCAACATATAGTGAGTAATAATGCTTAGTTATCTATCAGCTTAATCTTACTAAAGCTTTGCAACATTAATTAATAAATCTTCGCCTAAAGTTATCATTTTGTTATATTACTCGATCTGCCTTCAGTCTTAGAAAGCCTGTAGGTAGGGGAATAGATGTAAGCAGATAATTCCTGATCTATAGTTGCTATAGCGCATAAATATAGGTTTTGCTTAACAGGTACAAATGAAACTCTCTCAGCTTAAGGCGGCGATCGCAGTTGCCGATCATGCCAACTTTAGTGAAGCAGCTTTAACTTTAAATCTTTCCCAGTCGGCGATCAGTCATTCGATCGCTTCATTAGAGGATGAATTAGGCGTACCTTTATTCTCCCGTGGACGACATGGCGCGGTGTTAACTCCAATCGGCGATCGAATTGTTGTTTATGCCCGCCAAGTAATGCAGCTCACAGAAGACATGCATCGAGAAGCCAATCTCCAAAAAGGCTTACATGGTGGTCAAGTCAGAATCGCCTCATTTCGCAGTGTCGCCACAAATCTATTGCCAACCGTGCTAGTTCAGTTTCGGGGGCAATTTCCTCAGATCGGGATCGCGATTATCGAATGTACGGATGATTTTGAAGTTGCCCAGATGCTACGTGAAGGGCGCGCCGATCTCGGCTTCATTGTTTTCCCCGTCAGCGATGGATTTGAAGCCTGGAAAATTCTCCAAGATGAATACGTGATCCTCGTCCCACCAAACTTAGGTATCGATCGATCGGAACTGACCTGGGATGAAATCGAACATATGCCTCTGATTATGCCGCCCGAAGATCTATATCCCAGTGATGCCCCCCTATATCAGCACCTGAAGCAACATACTTCCAGTCTAAATATGGCTTACTCGATCAATCAAGATTCGACCACTGTGGGCATGGTCGATCGGGGATTGGGCGCAGCGATTATGCCCCATTTAGCCGCTCAGCCAATTCCACCAGAAATTAGGGTTTTGAGTTTGCCAACTCCGTTTTATCGGATCATTGGTGTGGCAATTCGGCGTGATGCGCTCCATATCCCTGCCGTGTTTGCCTTTCTCGATCAGCTTAAAAGTTATGCTCAAATCTAAAAGCAAATCTAAAAACATGTCTTCTCAACTACTTCGACGCTGTGTAAGCTGCCAGAAAATTGCGCCAAAAGATCAATTCTGGCGAGTTGTGCGTCTGCCTTCTGGGATTCAATTAGATCGAGGGATGGGTCGATCGGCTTATATTTGTCCGAACGAGTCGTGTTTGCAGCAAGCTCAGAAAAAGAACCGTCTCGGTCGATCGCTCCGCACCAACGTTCCCACTGAAATATTTACCGATCTTAAAAATCGGCTTGAAATCACCCTAAGCTGATTACTTGTCGCAGCAAATCATAGATCTGGTGCAACCGATGCCATTTGCGATGGTAAATGCTGCGGGGAAATTCTTGGAGCAAGTTGCCGATCGAATGCTTGCGGATACGTTGACAAATGGGATCGGGAATCGTCTGGTAGACAGGATCGCAGATTAGCTTGATCCACACCTGATAAATTTCTGCCCAAATCGTATCTTGGCTGAGATTGTGGTTAGTGGTTTGGTGGCGATGCAAGCGAAATGTCGCAAGTTCTCGATCGATAAAAGCAATTTGGGAATGCGCCATAATCCGCCACCACATTTCGAGATCGCAATATTGTTTAAACGCAGGATCGAACAAACCGATCGACTCAAATATATTGCGCCTGATCAAAACATTGGTCGGCTCACCGATTTTGTTGTCTGGTTGCTGGAGGAAATTGGGGTCAGCGATCAGTTCTAGTCCTGCTTGCACCGATCGAATGCTCGTCCATGATTTATGCAAGTCTGCCATCCATTCGATCGACTGCATCAGATCGGGGCGATCGCTAATCAATCTGCGCCGACTAAAAACCATGCCAATCCGCGCATCTTGTTCAGCCACTTCCACCATTTGGGTGACGCAATCTGGTTCTAGCAGATCGTCTTGAAAGAGGAACTTAATATACTTCGCATCACTGCGATCGACACAAAAATTCCAGTTTTCGACTAATCCATATCGATCGTGCTGAAGTAGCTCGATTGGCAGCGATGAACGGGCTTGTCGATCGCGAACGATCTCAACCGTTCGATCTTGAGAATTGTCATCCGAAATAATAATTTCTAAATTGGCGTATGTTTGCTCGATCGCGCTATCGAGGGCTGCTGCTAAAAACTTCTCGCCGTTGTAAGTCGGAATGCAGATACTAACTTTTGGGGGCATACTTTCAGAAAAGCTTAGCGATCATTATTGCCAGACTCGGTGAGCAAAGATTGCCGAGATTGCCTTATTGCCACGAATTTGATTTGATAACGGCAAATGTCCTTTAGGTGCGGCGATGTCCCAGATAAATCCTCCAGGGTAGCGGGTGAAACTACCGTCTTGTTTCCAGCCAATTTGCAACCACAGCTTTTCCCATTTTTTGCCAAGACCGAGCCAGATTTTGCGCTGCACCGAATAGCCAAACTTGCCTTCAGAATAGACTAACCATAAATTATCGATCGACTTGAGGTCAGTAGCAGGGATTCGATCGATATCCGTAAAATATAACCAACCGCGCTCCACTGCCGCACTCCCTGCCGCCGCACACATCTTTTGGTTAGTTAATTTATCGGCTGCTTCAAAGTCCTGTAATGCTAGGAGCTTTTGCAATGGTTCGTAGTCAACACCCGCCTCTGATTCGATCGCTAAGATGCCACTGGGGAAGTGCATCTGAAGCATCTGTAATATTTCTGGAACCTCTGATTTCAATAAAACTTGGTAAGCTTTGCCATCCAAGTATGTCGTCTCAACCTGCGTCGATCGACGTTGCAACAAAAAATCGATCAACTGCTTGCAGCCAGCTTCCCCATAGCTAACCAGTTCTGAAATTACCTGCAATTTAACCTGTTCATTGCCTGATGTCAGTTTTGCGCTTAAATCTTGAATAGGATCGATGCTTGAGCGCACTTCGTTCATGTGTACCTAAAATTAACACTGTAAAAATCGACACAACATTTATAATGCCTTATTTTGGATCTTGGTGCTAGAGGGCGCAGATCTAGAGGTCTAGATTTGAGTCGATCGATTAGGAGTAAATTATGCGGAAATTCGGTTCGAGAATTTTACTGTTTGTCGTGGCGTTGCTGCTATTCGTTGTCACTAGTTGTAACCAACAAGATGCCAGCATCCACCTGACAATGGGAAATCCCAGTCAAGCCACTGCTCAGATCTCAAATGCTGACAACTATCTCATGCGAAAACAAGGATATGCTCTGTCGTACAACAGCAGTAAAGGGATTCCCAATTGGATAAGTTGGCAACTCAATCGCGACTGGCTAGGTGGATTGCAACGCCAAAATGATTTCCGTCCCGATCCCGATCTACCGTCGGAATGGTACTCTGTGAAGCCATTTGACTATAATCGAACTGGTTACGATAAAGGACACATGGCTCCGTCTGGCGATCGAACTAAAGATGCGGCGATTAATTCCGAAACTTTTTTGATGACGAATATCGTGCCACAGGCGCGTGACAATAATCGTGGCACATGGAGAGTATTAGAAGAGTATTCTAGAGGACTGGTGAAAGCGGGAAAAGAACTCTACATCATCTCAGGTGGGATTGGCGAGAAAAAGAAACTAGCTAAAGGAAAAGTATCTGTTCCCGATCGAGTTTGGAAGATCGTAGTTGTATTGGATCGACCTGGACAAGGTGTAAGCGGCGTGAACGTAAATACTCGTGCGATCGCTGTAGACATGCCGAACGAGAATAAAATCGCTCCAGATTGGCGCAAGTATCTCACTACGATCGATCGACTAGAATCTGAGACTGGATATGATTTTCTGTCGAATGTATCTGAATCTATTCAACAATCGATCGAGTCTAGGGTTGATGACGAAACTAGCGGTGCAATCGATCGTGGGAATATCGATCGCCAAATTCGATAAAGATCGCGATCGCATTTTGAGTTACTTTTTACTTTCTTCAGGCTTGATGTATTCACAAAAGATATTAATGCCAACTTTGAGGATGTAGAGAACGATGACAGTGGCGATCGCAGGATCGATCGGTAAGCCAACTGAACTAACCACTGCGACGATTAAGCCTGTAAGTAATGGAGCGCTAGTGGGATTCTTTTGATATTCCTTAACTTGGTTCTGAAATCCTTCTTTGCCGCAGAGTTCTTGACGGAAGACGGTGAGAGTGGATTGCCAGAGTTTGGTGTTGCCAAATTCCTGATTGCCATGTTGTTCTGCCCATAGCTGTTCAAAGCTCTGTTCGAGGTTGCCGTTGGTTTCGGTGAGAGCTGATAGGGCATTTCGCGCAGGAGCGTAGTCTTGCAAAAGTTGATTAATATTTTGGATTTCGGCTGGGGTAAGTTGGGGAGTCATCGTTCTATATGTTGCTGTAAATGTTTTATAGACATCGAATCTAATGATAGTAATCGTTACTATTTTGTTAAGAACCTACAGCTTGTAAAGTCTTGAGTTCTAGATTCGTCATGATATTAATAGAGCTTAGATCGACCTGTAGTTTTGCGGACTCAATGGTAATCCCAACTAAGCCTTCTTCTGCATCAAAGTCCACTGACACCAAATCGCTAATCTCTTCTGTTCTGACGCTGGGGCGATCGCTAAGATCGATATAAAGTGTATCGGTATCTGCAAAGTAATGAATTTTCATGACAGTCTTGCTTTCCTTTCTAGTTGTTTGCGAAAATTGCGATCGAAGAATGCGTTGTGAATAGTTTCTCCGTCTTCTAGTGTTACTACTCTCAAAACTCGATTATCTGCTTCAGGAATTATGCCCCAACAGCGAATTCTTCCGTTTGTTGAGAACTATTTTTTCAAAGTATGGTGTTAACTTCATTCGGCTTTAACAATTTTTCACGATTTGCTTCGATCCAGTTTTGGCTTAATGCGGTGTTGGGATCGGGCGATCTCTTTACGCGAGTAATTTTTGGTTCGGGTAA
>Ga0209181_10006643_pt1 | contig 16131 bp, 10 predicted proteins | sample MAT05_FD_187208 | JGI IMG/M metagenome (GOLD analysis project Ga0209181, IMG submission 187208) | Freshwater microbial communities from Lake Fryxell liftoff mats and glacier meltwater in Antarctica - MAT-05 (SPAdes) (version 2) | ecosystem: Environmental > Aquatic > Freshwater > Ice > Liftoff... | reverse complement strand
CTCGTTCGTGCCGCTCACACCCGTTCCCGCTGGGTTGGTGCTCGAGTGGCCCGCGGACTTGGATGCGTTCGTACCGGCCGGGCTCACCTTCATTGCCAAGCAAGCGGACATCGAACGTCAGGTTCGTTGGACCCAGGGCTTCGTCACCGAGGGGCGACGGCAATTCTTGTTTCGAGGCATTGCCGGAGCAGGTGCGGTCGATCTTACAGTCGCGTTCCAGGGACGACGGGTTGCTCTGTGGGAGGCCCAGGACGTGTCCGATCCGGCGACGCCTCCGGCGTGGAAGACGACGCTCGAAGCCGAGCTCGGGCGGCCCACACCGGGTGAGCCTGGCGAGTTTCAGAATCAGCGCGCGATGCCCTCGAACGAAATTGCCTCACGGACGTCCGAGGCGGTGTTGCCGCTCTGAGCGGCATCAGCTTCAGAATCCCGGGGGTGAGAGTGCGGGAGCCGGCTTGGGCGTCGAGGGCCCGGCACCCTTTCGATCGAGGCCGAGCAGGCAAGCGTAGACTTCGCCACAATCCGCGTGAGCCGCGCATTTTTCGACGGCGTGGTCCTCGAACGTCGAACAAGCCCACACCGAACCCACGTTTTTCACGGTGCAAGTCGTGGCTCGAGCACATGCCTCGCGCCCGCGAGGCGCGCTAGTTGGTTGGGGCGGAAGCGTCAGCGCCTCCTTCACCTCGACACCCTCGAAGTTCGCGCAGCCGAGACCCGCTCGGAGCTCGGTGGCCACCGCCGCCAGCCAGGCGAACTCTGCGCAGCTGAGCGCGTCCGTGCATGCAGCGACCAAGGGGTAGCGGCGCGCCTGGCCTGGATCGTCGTAGCGCCCGCCCGGGACGAATCGGGCGTCGCGGAGCTCGACCGAGTGGTCGTCGCCTGGCGTGAGCTCGCCCACGTGGAACTCGGGGAACTCGGCCACAACGCGGGCCAGGAGTTTCAACTGCTGCTTGCGATCGGGGAACGGAAACAGCAGCAGCGCTTGCGGGGCCTGACAGCCTTGGACAGCACGATATGTCATCTCCCGGCCCGGATAGCGACGCGGTCGCGGCGGCGAGATGGCCGTCACGCTCGCCTGAGTCACGAAGTCGTCGGAGTTCGTCGCAAGAGCCACAGCCTGCGGCGGCTCGGGTTGGCGGGGCTGAACCGGCGGCGCGGTGCTGGGCTCGCTACTCGTTGGGGTTCTGGGTGTCGACGCCGAGGCGTCCGTGGTCAGCGTCTGCTTTTCGTGGGTCTTCTGGCAGCCGGTAAGCAGCATGGCCAGCAACGCCCCCGCAGTGAACCTCACCATTTCCATTCCGGGTTGGCCTTCTGAATCTCGTCGCTGGCCATCACCCCGCCGCTGTCGATCCAGGTCTGGGTGGTCGAGTCGAAGTCGAATACGGCTATCGTGCCACCCCATGGGGCGAAGGCGCCGCCCTTCTCGCGCACGCGCAACAACACGTGGCCGTCGTCGCGGACGAAGATGCCGAGATCAGAGGTGACTGGCGAGCCATCCGCCTCGACGCGGCTCAGGAACACCGTCCGGATGGACGCGCCGTCGGGGTACGGCTTGATGCCCGCGCTCTCCGGGCGAGCCCTCTTTGCCACGAAAAGTTGACCGTCTTTGAGCGCCTCGCTGTAGGTCACGGGTCGCTCGAAGTTCCCGCTCGCGCGCTCGCGCGAGAAGTGTAAACCCGTGGCCAGCCGCAGCTCGCGGTTCTTCGAGTCGGTCTTCATGTTCAAGCTGCGTCGGCTGCTCCAAACTGGGCCGGGGACGACCTCGCCCAGTAGTTTCGTGTAGTTCGCGTAGTTGAGCTCGTCGATCTCGAAGGTGCCGCCGAACTCCTTCCCGAAGTACTCGAACAAGATGGGGTTGTCGTACCCTGTCATCGTCTTCGTCTCCGTGTTCATGTACGGCACGGTCATGACCTTCATCGTGGACAGCGACCGACCGGCCGCGTTCATCGTGCCCATATTGCCTTCACAACCGGGTGGCGCGCCGAACACCGGGACCGGTAGCGCTTGCGCCGCCCGACCCAGGTAGGTGGAGTGCCCCGCGGACGAACCCTGTTCGTCGTATCGCACGAACGTCTTGGCCTGAATGTATTGTCCGATGCTGCGCTTGCTGAGGTCGATGCTCGTGACGAGCCAACCTTCCGGCATGGGCACTTCATAGAGGCGGTCGCGGGGCGTCCCGAGCGCGATCTGCTGCAACGCCGCCTTGGCCTCGGCTACGACGTTCGTCATGTGGCTGCAGCCTCCGATGCGAAAGATTCCGTCTTTGGCAAATGCGTCTTTCAGCCTGGAAAACTGCTTGGCGATCACGCCGCTGGGGTGCCAGTCCTTCGGACGGCCATCGGTGTCGGATGGGAAGCGATCGAGCTCCTGCTCCAGCATATCGGTGCGATTGAAGATGATGGGTCCCTGGTGCCAGGCGTGGCTCCAGACCGCCGCCTCAACGACCGACCCAGGCTGATCGGTGCCGATGCGATGCAGCTCCCGATAGAAGTCGGTGATGCTCATTTCCACTGCCGGATCGGCCTGCGGAATGACGGCTACCACCACGAGGGCGTCGACGTCCTTGGGTTGAGCTTTGACGACGACCTCGGTCTGCTTGCGTGGGGCATTCAGCAAAGTGCCCACGGCGCCCGCATTCAAGCGACCTCGAAAGAACAAAAACGAATACCTACCCTTCGCAAACAGCTGGTAGGTGGCGTCGGTCTTGGGCGAGGCCAGCGACACGAAATTCTGAGCGGGAAAGAGGGTAACCGTGAGCAGAGACGACTCTGGTCCGCTCGGGGTCGGACCGCCCTTGACCTGGCCGTAGTTGACGATCGAGACGCTGGCCGCCGTTTCCATGGGACCGGTCTTTCCCCAGCCGCCGCTGGCTCGCACGATGGCTCCGGATTGAGCGAAGCTCAGGCGTTGGACGACGGTCGAGTGATCCTTGGCGCGCACCACTAACAGCCACTTTCCGCTCCTTGGATCAGAGGCAGGGTCGCTGGGCTCGAAGTGATCGCCCTGGGCCACGTGAGTTGCGGCCAGGCCCGCGTGGGGCCAGACGGAATTTCCGATAGCCGCGTCGGGTACGAGGACGACCTCGGCGCTGCCCAGGGGGCTAGTGGTCCCACTCGCGTCGGCTGAAAGGACGATGGTGTGCGTTCGAACGGCCATGCGGCGGCAGCCTAGTACTGATTCCGTTCCCCTCGAACACCCCTGCAATAGCCGTTGTATCTGCTCTTCGTTGGCTTGGTTGGGGGCACGGGCGCAGCAGGGGTCGAGTCCACGGCCTTGAACATTTCGGCCGCGACGGCGCGTCCCGGGTCCGAGCGATGCGGCCGACTCGAGCTTCCATGAACACGAGTTCCTCGGTCGTCTGCAGGGCGCTGACGCAGTGCGCGGGCAGGACTTGGCGCGGCTGGTTTTCCGCGTGCTCGATCAAGTGCTGGTCGACGATCCGCGCGTGGCGCGCCTGAGGGCGCAACTCAAGTTGCAGAGCTGACTGGCCCGCGGGCCGCCTTGGAAGAAGCCCTCGAGCGCCACGTACCGGCGACGTGTGCGCCCCGGCCACGGCGCCGCGCTGAGCAGCAGCCCGGACGTTTCGTTCCACGGCGCAAGCAGCGCCGTCTCCGCTGGGCTGGCGGACACCAGCGACCAACCACGCGCGCCGCTGGCCTAGTACCCGTAGTAGTACTTCTTCTTGGGCGTTTTTGCGGGTGCGGTCGCTGCTGCAGGCGCTTGAGCCGGTGCAGGAGCCGCGGGCTTCTTCGCGTCGGACTGGGTCGCCGTGGCGGGCTTGGTCGCAGTCGTTGGCGACTGGGTAGGTGCCGGCTCCGCCTTTGCAGGCTCGAGTTTCGTCGGCTCGGCCGTTGCGGGAGCCACCTTTGGCGGCTCCGCCTGAACGAAAGCCGGGTCGACCGTGGGGACGATCTCGGATTCGACCGCTTTGGGGGGGGCGGCAGCGGCTGCAGGGGTTGAGTCGCTGGGGTCGCTCGAGCCAACTAGCGCGACAATCGCACCGATCAAAGCCAAGGCGCCGACGCCTGCTGCGATCTGAATCTTGCGCTGCGCCCAGAGCGGCTCCTCGGCCGAAGGCGCCGCCCCCGTCGAACCGAACGCTCCCGGCGTGGGGTGGGCGGCTGTGCGCGGCGAGGTCGCGGCGAATGCCGGAGGCGCGCTCGAGTTGTGGCGCCGCGCGCCGCCTGACGTCGAAGACAGAGGAGCCCGCCCCTGAGCGAGGGAAGACGTCGGAATGCCCTTTTCGCTCGCCCACGCCTCGACCGCTTCGCGGAATTCGGTGGCGGAAGCGAACCTATCGTCCACCTTGCGCGCCATCCCCTTCTTGACCAGGGCGACGAAGCTCGGATCGAGATCGGGTACGAGCTCTTCCAGCAGCGGCGCTTCCTCCAGCACGATCTTGAACAAAAGATCGTTGAACGACTCCGCCTGAAAAGGCACGCGACCGGACGCTGCCTCGAAAAGAATCACGCCGACGGCGTAGATGTCGACGCGATGGTCGACCCCACCCTGTCCTCGGGCCTGCTCGGGCGAGAGATAATAGGGAGTTCCCATCATCGTGCCGGTCTTGGTCATGCTGAAGTCGTCGCCGCTCAGCTGATTGAACTTGGAAATGCCGAAGTCGATGATCTTGACGAAGTCGGCCTGACCGGCCTTCTCCCGCAGCAAGAAGACGTTGTCGGGCTTGAGATCGCGATGGACGATACCCGCGCGATGGGCCGCCTCGAGCCCCTTGAGCAATTGAATGACCATTGGGGTCAAGGTCGCAGCGTCGAGCCGACCGAATCGCTCGATTCGGCTGGCGAGCGGCTCTCCATCGAGGAACTCGGTCACCATGTACTGCGAGCCGTCGGGCAACGCTCCGACGTCGAGCACCTCGAGGATGTGATCGTTGGCGATGCGGCCGGCCGCGCGCGCTTCTTGCTCGAAGCGGGCAGCGGTCGTCTTGTCCTCGGTGGGCAAAAGCACCTTGATGGCGACGCGGCGATCGATGCGCTCGTTGACGCCTTCGTAGACGGCGCCCATACCGCCCTGCCCGATGAGTCGGGTGATGCGGTACTTGCCTTCGATGACTTGGTCGATTGTTACGCCCATCGGACTCTAGTTGGCTCCCCGGGGAACCTCAGCTCGGTTCTGGCGGAGTATTCCTTTTTGCCGGCCGGCACGCCAGTGAATAGAGGCGCGTTTCGCTTGGCAGAGCTGCGGCCGCCATCTAGCATCCGCACCCCATGTTTCCGCGAGTGCTGCTGACCATTTCGCTCTTGGCTTTCACCCTGTTAGGAGCCGTTCCTGCTTTGGCCCAGACCGCTGAGGAGAAAGCCGGCGCTCGCGCCGCAGCGGAATCTGGCGGGGCAGCTTTCGAGGCCGGCCGCTACGAGGAGGCGATCGACTACTTTTCGCGGGCGGAGCAGATCATCCACGCCCTGCCTCATCTGCTGTACATGGCGCGCGCCAACGAAAAATTGGGGCGGCTGGTTCAGGCGCGCGAACTCTACTTGAAGATCGATCAGGAAGAGCTCCCCAAGGGCACCAATCAGTTCATCAAAGACACGAAGAAGATGGCTGCAGCCGAGCTGGAGCAGCTCGAGCCGCGCATGCCTTTCATTAGCGTGGTGGTGCAGGGCGCAGGCAACGAGCCGGTTCGCGTCATGCGAGATGGCACCGAGATGCCGCGCGCGCTGGTTGGAATTCCGCAGCCCATGAACCCCGGCGAGCACAGCTTCAAGGCCGACGCGCCGGGCATGGAAAGCTCGCTCCAGAAGGTGACCATCGCCGAAGGCTCCAAAGAAACCGTGCTGCTCACGCTGCGTGGTAAGGGGGGTGGCGCAGTGGCAGCCGAGACGAACGATGGCTCGCCCGCCGAGCCGGTCGATGCCTCGAGTTCGAGTTCGTCGACGCCGTGGATGAAGATCGGCGGCTACACTGGAGTGGGACTGGGCGTCGCGGGCCTGGCTGTCGGGACCATCTTCGTCGTCATGGCAAGCAACACGCACTCGGCAAGCTCCGAGCGTTTCGCTGCCTGCAACCCTGGCTGCAGTGGCGCTCAGCAAAGCGAGATCGGCGACCTCGATGCGCAGGCCAACTCCGAGGTCACGATCGGCGTGATTGGACTTTCCGCTGGCGCAGTCTTGGCGGCGACGGGTGTGACGTTGCTGGTGCTTGGCGACGGTGACGACGAGCCCACCCAGGCTAGGATTCGTCCGTGGCTCGGCTTCGGTTCGGTTGGTCTGAGCGGGCGTTTCTAAGATCGCAGGCCTTTGCGTGAGGAGGGGGAGCGCGGAGTCATGAGCGGACAGGTCAGGTTACCAATAGAGAGGCTGGCTGAACTCACGGCTCGCATCGACGCCGGGGAGCCGAAGGAACGGGTTCTGGCCGACGTGGGCGTCAGTGCTGCCGAATTTTTCGAAGTCCAGCAGCAGTGGCTCGCGATGATTGGCAGCGAGGTTCTCCGCGGCGATCTCAAGTTGCAGCGCAAATTCTCGGCCGAATACCTAGCGCAGCTCGAAGTTTCGCAAAAAGCTCTTGCCGATGTGCACCCCCCCGCCGGGGATCCAGCGCACGTCCAAACTCCTCCCTTGGCGCAGCCGCCGCTGGCGCAGCCGCGGGTGCTCGTGCAGCCACCCTTGGCGCAGCCGCCGCTGGCGCAACCGCCCTTGGCGCAGCCGCCGCTGGCGAAACCGCCGCTGGCGCCGCCGCTAGCTCTTCCTTCCAAGCCAAACTGGGACGACGAGCCGCCGCTCATTGTGCGCACGTCGACTCCACTCGAACCCGCTGCTGCGTCGCCCGTGCCAGTGCCCGCGCCCGCAGCGGCAGCCGTCATTCCTCTGCAACCCGCAGCCCCTGCGCCAATCTCGGCAGGGAGGGCTGGCTTCGCGAAGACCGGTTTTGGCCATATGTCCCCTTTCGGCCCGGGGATGCCGGGAGCAGTTGCTCCGGCCGCTCCGCTTCCCGTGGCGCCAGCGCCGATGGCGCCCGCCTACGCGCAGGCTCCCCCGTATATGGGCGCCGCCGAGGAGCCGCCGATGGCTCCCGGGCTCCGCAACGTCCTCGGCTCGATCCCGCCGTCGCCGGCACGTGCCGTCGTCTCGCAGTCTCCTTTTGACGTACCCAGTGGGCCCGCGCCGCTTCAACCCCTGCCTACCGGACCGCTCGGTGGCGGTTTTGGTGCGGCGCAAGGGCTAGCTCCGCTGCCCGGCCTTGCTCCTCTGCCCAGCGGGAACGCACCGCTTGGCGCCTATGGAGCTCCCGCGGCGAGCCCGTTCGGCGCGCCCGCGCCGGCTGCATTTGGCGCGCCGCCGGCAGCTCCGGCAGGTTTCAGTGCGCAAGGCGGTTATTCGCCGCAACCGGCCTATGGAGCGTCGCCGGCGCGCGGTTTGGGGCCGCAGCTCAGCCTCGAGCAGCTCGCTTGTATTCAAGCCGAGCTCGATCTGGATCCCGCGCGCGGACCACGCGTGTTTGCGGCCAACGGCGTCGACCAGGCCGAGCTCGGCAGGCAGATGAGTGAGCTCACGGCTGGTTTCACGGCGGACGCGGGTAAGGCGCAGCGCTTCGAGCAGCTGCGCGAGTACTACCGCGCGATCCTCGGTCCGCGCGGTTGAGGACGGACGCTCGTGGACGAAGCTCTCCCGTTCCTCGAACGAGCTCATCTGCTGCTGCTCGACGCGCTTCGCCTAGCGCGCGATGCCGGTAGCGACGTGGGGCCGTTGGAGTTCGCGTTGGGGCGCATCTACTACGCTCTCGACGGGCGCTACGATCCGCTCGCCTGCACGCGTGAGGCCCGCGCGTCGCTTGGTCCGCTGGGTGAGGGAGAGTCGACGCGCGCGGTGGATCAACAGCTAGCTGACGCCGAGCGCATGTTGGCGCTACTGGCCTTTCGCGCCCCCACCGCGCCGAACCGCCTGCTCGTGAGCCACCGCGAGCCGCAATGGTACGCCTTCGACCGCCCGGTCATCTTGCCTCGAGCGCGTACCTCGCGTGCGCCACCTCCAGCTGTGGAAACCATGGCTCTGCCGCCGTCGTTCGTCGTCGCACCGCTGCCCGCGCTATCGCTTGCGCAATGGACGCGGCAACGCCAGGAGGATCTATTCGGCGAAATTTGTTCGCTGCTGGCCCACCGCATACCTCAGCTCGACGAGTCCTGGCGCGGGGCCTCGTTCGTCGAGCAGCGCCTGCTGCGCGATCTCGACGCGCTCGTCGCTCTCGACCCCACTGTCCTCGGTGAACTCGAGGGCCTGGTGCTCGATGCGGCAGCGCCCGATCCTGCACTACTTTGCGGATTGGCGTTCGTCGGTGGCTGCCTCCAGGGGCGCGACGGCTTGGCCATGGCCGATCGCGTCCGTCACCACTTCGAGAGCGAAATGGATTTCGTGCTCGCTTGGCAGGACGGGCTGGCTCTGACGCCCCATCGCGGCGCTGCTGCGATGCTCCGCGCCTACGCGAGCGACGCGGCCGGAGCGCGGCGCGCCAGTGCCCTTGCGGTGTTGGCTCGTCGAGGCGAGGCCCGCGCCGCTGAGCTGCTGCACGGCTGCTTCGACGAAGACGTCGTCTGTGCCGCTGCGCTCGTACCCTTCGTGCTTTCGGGAGACGCACGCGCTCGAGAGGTGCTGGACGAGCTGCAATGGCGCGTCGAGCGCTCGCCCGATGCCGCACTGCGCGAGGCATTCACGACCGCCGCCGCGCTAATCGGTGCTCCCGTTGGCCGGGCGTGGGCCGAGCAGGCGATGCGCAACGGAGAGTCATTCGGCGCGCGACTGTTCGGGATCTGCTCCGAGAGGCGCGACGCCGAACTGTTGCTCGACTGGACCGCTACTCAACCGACGGCCGCCCTCGTCGACGCGCTCGGCTGGGCAGGCGATCCCGAGTGCATGGCCCTCTTGATCGGACTCTTACAAGTCGACGACGAATCCATCGTCGTCAGCGCCGCCGCGGCGCTCGAGCGGCTCACGGGCGCCGGGCTCCGTCAAATGTTCGCGATTTCCGCCGAAGGCGTGCTCACCGCGGAGCCCACCGCCCCTACGCCGGCGCTTATTTCCGCCGGCGATTCGCGCGATCCCGCTCCCGAGCCGACGGCAGATCGAATCGAGCTGCCTTCGCGTGATCCGGAAGCTTGGCGAGCACATTGGCTTGCGCACGAGAGCAGCTTGGTGCCTCACGTGCGGACTCGGCGTGGAGTGCCCTACTCACCAGCTGTTGGTGTGTACGAGCTGGATCGCATACCTTGCACCCCGCGGGACCGCCGCACGCTGCACGCCGAATTGGTCGTCCGTTCCGGGCTCGTGTTCTCTTTCGACACCGAGGCCTTCGTGCCGCAGCAGGAACACCGCTTGGCTGCCTTGCAGCCGGAGATGCAGGCGCGAAGCGGCGCTCCGGGTTCGTGGGATCGTCCGCTCGGGCGCGCCCTGCTAGCCCCGCTCACACTTGGCTGATGGAGGTCGCGCTCGTTCAGGCGGCACTAACCACGAAGGCGGCTCGAGTCCCGTCGTCGCTCCCTGCAAGGCACAAGAGCAGAGGAGCAATGGCGCCGCCGCGCAAGAAAAGCTCGCAGGCGTAAGCAACCTGCCAAAGGCCCGTAGCTGCACCCAAGCTGCCCAGGCGCTGGCAGGGTGCATCCAAATGTTGAGGGAGACCCAGGCGAGACTGCAGGCGGACGAGGACGGCCGTCAGCTCATAGCTGCGGAACATCTCGAAATTGGCGTCGGATGAAACCCAACCGATGGTTGGACCCCGGCTAAAAGGCTCGGTTGCGCGCCGGGCCGCCACGGTAAGCCCGGCGGCTTCGAAGGCGCTTTCGTCGTTGTCGATGCGGGCCTTTTCGCGCGTGAGTTCGGCGGCACCCAGTCGGGCCACCGGGGTGATGCCGAAAGAACGGGCGCGCGCCGCATCCATCAGCACGACGCCCGAGACGCACTCGCCTAGCAACAGAGCATCCAGGTTGTCCGAGGAGTGCACGCGGCCGGCCGCGGTCAGCGCTCCGATACGCGCGACGTCGTAGTCGCTGTGCACGCCCACGAGCAAGGCCACTTCGTACTCGGCGCGCTCGAGCTCTGCCGTGACACGAAGCGTGACTGCCGCCAAAGCCGTCGGGCCCGTCGCCTCGACTTCGACCAACACGCGAGCGCCCACGGCGTCCTGGACTTGTGTCCGCGCGGCCTGAGCCAGCTCTTCGGCGTTGCTGCGCCCATCGGGGCGCGTCAGCGCCTGATCTTCGTCCACGAGGACGAATAGCTTGATCCGACCCTGCGCCAGGCGAGGCAAGCTGTGGCCGAGCAGTTCGGTCAGGCCATGGCGAAGCAGCTCCTGCGTTCGGGGCAACCCTTCGAGCAGCGGGTCGAGCAGCGGGAATGAACACAGCGTAACTGGAGCTCCGTCGGGGCCCCCTATCGGACACTCGCGCATGCCCGATGAGCCGGCGCGATACGCCAAGCTGGCCGCTCGGGCGTTCTCTCCGAGACAATGCGCAGCGCTCCAAAAAGTGATGGAAAGTTCGATCATGGCATCACAACTCACTCACTGTGACGTGAGCGTCTTTCATGCGACGGGGCGCTGGCACCGAGCCGCGCCAGACCATCTCCAGAACGGCCGGCTTTTCCGGTCCGGTGTTCCAGGTGTCGATCAAGACGGTATCCAGGAACGGCTGCACGATTTCGTCGGGTCGGCGCAGCACCTCGAAACCCAGCTCCAGTCGGACGCGAGGCAGGACGAACGCCACTGGGCCTGCGGGCGATAGGTTGAGAAGGGCACATTCTTCGCCGCCAACGAGCGGTGGCGAAGCCGAGAGCCCCGGCGAAGCCACCAACGCCATTTCGTCCTTCTCGTCTGTGGGCGGTAGCGGCGCGCGAAAATTTTTCCAAGCGTCGTCGTAGGTCCCGCGATGGTCGCGGCGCGGAGCGAAACTGCGGCCCAAGGCGCCGAGGCCCGCAGGGGCCGGACGGGTAGAGGCCGAGCGAATCAAGGCGTCCGGATCTTCGATCTGCGGGCCCAACTGGTGGGTGAGGGCGTCGGCGTGTTTGGCCACGCCGCGACCGACCGGATTGCGTGGCTCCTCGACTACACGTGACGGATCGGTCTCGTCGCGACCGCCCCAGGCAAAGTCGTAGCGCACGTCCAAGCGGTCGATGGGGCGAGCACGCGAGAGGCCCCCGCCTTGGCTTTCCCAGACGCGCAGCCCGAAGACGCGCACGGCTTTGCGCAGCGCGCCCACCCGCACGTAGGCATCGAATTCGGGAACGGGAACCTGGTTGGGCGCGTACGCGCTGGCCACGACGATCACGTCGGTTCCTGGTTTGTGACCGCAGATGTCGGACGGATAGCGGATGCTGTCCACTTCGGGTTCTCCCCACGGCTCGTCCGCCAGACGGATAGGGCGAGCCCACTCGGGCGGGGCCAGCTCGAGCGCGCGGGTGGCTGACGGCAGCAAGAACGTCGCCTTGACCACCACCAACAGGCGCTCGCCGCGTCGATCGAGGAACAACTGCGGGTGGACCTCGAAGTCGGTCTGGTTGTCGATGTCGGGTGAATCCATGTTCAGTTGAGGCGAAGGGCTCGACCGAGCAGACGCAGGACGCCGCGCGACACGGCGCTGATGCGCGTGCCGATCAGTTCGACGGTACCGTCGGCGCGCAGGCGGAGCGCGGCCCGTCCGCTCCGCAAAACTAGCTCATGCTCGGCATCGATCTCCACATTTTGGCCTCGCAAGCTGGTGGTCACGGTCGTCTGCAAAAAACCGACGAGCGTGAGCCGCAGCGCGCGCGCCTCCACGAGCGCAACGCGCTGCTCTTCGCCGTCGAGCAAGCGCCCATCGACGAACGGTGCCAGCTCGGCTCGACCGCGCAGGCGTCCATCGGACGACTCGACGACGACCGCCTGGGCGACGCGGCCCACGACGCGCACCGCGTGCAGGCCAGGCGGCCAGTCGTGCTCGGCAGCGATCGGCTCTGGTGGATCGACCAATTCCAGGAGGCGACCGAGGACGCGCCGTCGCTCCTCGTCTCCTTCAGCGGAGCACGGGGCCTCGGCCTCCAAGGTTTCGGTGCACCCTTTGCCCGGCGCGATGTCGCCGCTCTCAGCCATCGGACACCGAGCCGGTCACCGTGATACCCGAACCACTGACGCTCACCGCCGCGCTGGTGATGGTGACGCCAGAGCTGTCGACGACGATGCTGGAAGCTCCGCACTTGAAGGTGATTTTGCCTTTGGCCTTCACGTCGTGAAGCGAGCCGATCAGGGACAAGCCCACGCCCGACTCGATCGAGTAGTCGCCCTTGACGGTTTCCTGCACAGCGCCGCCCACGCTGATCTGGCAAGCTCCGTGGACGGTGAGGTTCTCGTCGCCTTGGGCGACGACGACCAGGCCCGGCTCTGCCTCCGACGAAGCGCCTTCGACGCTTTCGGCGCGGTCGCCCGCGATGACCTCGAGGTGTGCGGCTCCCACTGTCTCGCTCAAGGTCGTCTTGACTGTGACCTGGACGGGCTCGAGCGTGACTTGGAGACGTGATCCCTCGATGTTCTCGTCGTGCGACGACGCCACCTTGGTTTGGCTGTAGCCCGGCCCGGTCGCGGCGTCTGCGGCGCTGAAACCGCCGAGAGCGCCGGCTGGGCCAGCAGCATTGGCCTCCGACGCAACGGCTGCAGCGTCGCCGGAAACCCCTGCTGCGTCACCCACCGCGGCCCGGGCCGACTTTTGAATCTCTTGCAGCTTGGCCGTCGCGCCGCTGCGCAGCATGGCGCCGAGCGCGATCCCGCCCGACGAAGACTCGGTACCTTCGGCCGCGCGACCCATTGCAGGTCCTTGGCCGAGGGAACGGAGTACGTCCGACGCGCCAGGCAGCGCCACCGCTCCGCCGAGCACACCGGCCGAGGCCGCCATTTTTCCGTCCGCGACTTCTGCCATGCTGGCGGAAATCGCGTCGGTTTGCGCGGTGAGACCGTCCAGCGCCCCTGTCACTTGATCGATGGCGCCCTGGGCTTGCGCGCTGACTGCTCGAAAGACTTTGTCGGCTTGCGCGCTGGCCAAGTCGGCGGCCTTGGAGACGCCGAGCGCGATCAGGGCGTCGAGCGGGCTGCCCACCATGCTCATCCAGTTGCCGCTGACCGACGAGTTGGAGCTGCCCTTCACGGTCAGTCCGTACACTGCGTTGGTCTCGCTCTTGCGGTTGCCGCTCACTGTCGTCGTTTGGTTGCCCGTGACGGTGGCTTCGTACCCGCCCGTCACCTGCAGCGTTTGGTCGGCGCCGACGCTCAGATGCGCGTTGTTGCCGATGACCAGCGTCTCGTTCTTGGTGACGTTCTTCTTGCGGTTGTTCGCTGCCGCGATCTGCGTGTTGTACTGCGAGTTGATCATCATCTCCTCGCTGCCGGCCGCGTCTTCGAAGCGGATTTCGTTGCGCCCCCCCCCGCTGGGGCTACTGGCGCTCTGCAGCGAAGTGCGGGTCTTGCCCTCCGGCAGCTGGTAGGGCGGACCGAACTGCCCGTTGAACAAGCGGCCCGTGACGACCGGTCGATCGGGATCACCGTCGACGAACTCGACGACCACCTCCCAGCCGACACGCGGCAATATCACCGATCCGCTCGTCTGCAACTGGGCGACGCGCATCCAGCACGACGACCCATCGTCCAAGGGGCCCCGGCGATCCCAATGAAAGTGCACTTTCACTCGACCATACGGATCGGTGCAAACCGTCTCGGGTTCGGCTCCGGCGGCGCCCGTCACCAAAGCCGTCTGTGGGCCGACGATGCGCGGCGCGGGGTGCGACGGAAGAGGACGAAACTTGAGCTCCAGTGGCAGGGCCTCGACCGTGGCATGGTGCCCGTGCACGGCGCCCTCCGAGGAATGGTCGGGATCGTGGCTGTATTCGTGCACCACGCGCGTCACGAAATACGCGCTAGTTTCCTCGGCCGAGCGGGCCACGTCGAACCGACGACCGGCCTCGGTCTCGACGACGTTGGTCGAAAACGTCACCTTCGTGGCGGCCGCCACAGCAGCCTGGCTGCGCAGTTCGGCGAGCTGCACGCCACGCTCCGGCGTGGTGAACACCTCGCGCACGGTGTAGCTCTCTAGATCGGAGCCTTCACCGAAGGTCGATTCCAGGGCCAGGGAAGGCTTCTCGAAATCGAAGGCGTTGACGCTGATCTTGTTGAAGGTCGCGGCCACGCCGAAGCCGAGGGAATAGACGCTGCGGCCCTCGTCGTCGACCAGGCCCGTCGAGCGCCGCAGCGGTACGGCTCTGTCGGGCAACGCTGCGGAGGCGCTGCTGTCGTCACGAAAAGCGATGCGTTCCGTGCCGTCTTCTTCGCTGCTGCATACGTAGTAGATGCCTTCTTCTTCCAGCAAGCGCGACGCGTAGGCCAGGGCGGACTCGCGATACTGCACTGAATAGACGCGTGGCGTGAGCGCGGTCGACAAGTTCCAGTCTTGTTGATTTTCGGCCACGCCGAACTCCAGCAGCAACTGCCCGACGATCTGCTGCGTCGTCTTGTCCTGAAAGATGCGGCAATCGAACGACCCAGCCAACAACGCAACGGCCGAGACCAACGTCAGCTCGTACGTGGGGAGCACGCGCGCTTCGCTTGCGGCGGTCGCCAAGAGCGTCACCTCGTTGAAGATGCCCCGAACGCGCCGCCGACTGCCGCCGTCGACGAACTCGAGCATTCCCGAAGCGCCCACGATCTTGGCAAGCTCTACCTCTTGGGCGAGCACGGCGCGGACACGCGTGACACGCGGGGCTCCCAGCGCTTGGACCTCTTCTGCCCAAAGCACCACTTGGCTGACCAAAGAGGGTCCGAAGAGGGTGACGTCCATGTGTCGCGTGCCTCTCTTAGTTGTCCATGATCATCGGCGAAATCTCGATCAAATCGCCGTCGATCTTGATGTTTGCGCCCGAGATGGCGACGCTGGCTGGGGTGAGGGTGATGCTGGCTCCGCCCATTGTCAGGGTGATCTTGGTCGTCGCCTCGAGCGTCACGTTGTTGGCTTCGATTTTCTCTTGACCACCGGCCGTCTCGGTCCAGGTGCCGTCGGCGCTGTCCGTACGATCACCCTTGACCTGCGCGATCACCGCTCCACCAACAGTCATGGCGAGCGAGCCGACCTCGAGCGAGCGCGTGCCCTTGGCGACCAGCACCTTGGCGCCCCCGGTTGTCTCGGAATGCGCGCCGCCAATCGTCACTGAACGGCTGCCGCCGGTGACGTGAATCAATGCTGCGCCTACGTCGTGCTTGAAATCGGCTTCCGTTTCGACTGTCACCGAGCCGACCACCGCGGTCATCGAATTTCCGGAGACTTTGAGCTGGCTGGTGCCCTTCACTTCGCGGCGGTGGTCGCCGCCGATCATCTGAATACGGTTGCCCGATACGGTTGCACTGTGGTTGCCAGTGACGTCATCGACTCCCAAGGTCTTGATTGAACTGTCCTGATTACCGCTCACGGTCACCGTCTGATTGGCCCCTACCGTGGTCTTGACACTGCCTATGACCGTTTGCTTCTGATTGGCCCCCACGGTCACGGCCAGATTGTTTCCCACGTTTTGGGTGGTGTTGTTTCCCACCTGCACGGACAGGTCTTTGGAGGCGTTGAACAACATTTGCTCGTTGCCTTTGCTGTCGTCCATGCGGATCTCGTTGCTCGATCCATCGCCGGGCGTGGTGCCTGTCTGCAAGGACGACTTGAGCGCGCCGTCGGGCAGCGAGTAGGGCGGCATGGTTTCCGCGTTGTAAAGACGCGACATGACGAGCGGCTGATCAGCGTCGCCTTCGTGGTGACTCACGATGACTTCCCACCCAACGCGCGGCAGCAGCATCGAACCGCCGGTCGGCACTTGGTTCGTGCGAATGAAGCGGCTCGACGTCTCGTCCTTCTTGCCTTTCCGATCCCACGGGTAATGAACGGTGACCTCCCCGTGTTCGCTCGTGTGGATCTCGTCGCCGCTGGGGCCCGTGGTCATGGCCGTCTGCACACCTTCGATGACGCGCGCGGCCGGTTGACGGTCGGGTACCAACACGGCCTCTACTGGCATGGCCGTGAAAGTGACGCTCCGCAAAGCCAGCGCTTCGTTGATCGAAAACTCGCGCGCGTTTTGGCCGATCGAGCGGAGCGACAAGACGATGAACTCGCCATTCAGGCCCCCGTAGGGGTGG
>Ga0209181_10006642_pt1 | contig 16132 bp, 8 predicted proteins | sample MAT05_FD_187208 | JGI IMG/M metagenome (GOLD analysis project Ga0209181, IMG submission 187208) | Freshwater microbial communities from Lake Fryxell liftoff mats and glacier meltwater in Antarctica - MAT-05 (SPAdes) (version 2) | ecosystem: Environmental > Aquatic > Freshwater > Ice > Liftoff... | reverse complement strand
CATGGGCACCATGATCCAGCAATACAAACTGGAGGAATCCGACTTCCGCGGCACGCGATTCAAACAGCATCCCAGCGACCTGAAGGGCAACAACGACCTGCTTTGCATCACACGTCCCGACGTGATCGAGGCCATCCATAACGCCTACCTCGAAGCAGGGGCCGATATTCTTGAAACGAATACCTTCAACAGCACGTCCGTGTCGCAGGCCGATTACGGACTTGAAGCGCTGGCCTACGAACTCAACCTGGAGGCGGCTCGGATTGCACGGCGGTCGGCGGATCGTTTCACCATGACAACACCGGATAAGCCGCGTTTTGTAGCCGGCACTTTGGGCCCGCTGAACAAAACCTTGTCGCTGTCGCCCGACGTGAACAACCCGGGTTACCGCGCACTCACGTTCGATGAAGCCAAAAACGCTTACGCGGAACAGGTGCGCGGTCTCATCGACGGCGGCGTGCACATCCTTTTGGTGGAAACCATTTTTGATACACTCAACTGCAAAGCGGCTTTGTTCGCCATCGACGAAGTATGCGAGGAAAAAAACCGCCGTCTGCCCCTGATGATTTCCGGTACCATCACCGACGCTTCGGGGCGTACGTTGAGCGGACAAACCGTGGAGGCGTTCTGGATTTCGGTGAAACACGCGCGTCCGTTTTCCGTTGGACTCAACTGCGCTCTCGGCGCCGAAGAAATGCGTCCGCACCTCGAAGCGCTTTCGTCTATGGCGCCCTGCTACATAAGCGCCTATCCCAATGCTGGTCTGCCCAACGAGTTTGGCGAATACGACCAATCGCCGCACGACATGTGCACGTTTGTGGAAGATTTCGCTGCATCGGGCCTTGTGAACATCGCCGGTGGTTGCTGCGGCACCACGCCCGAGCACATTCGGCACATTGTACAGCATCTGAAGGGCAAAACGCCCCGAGTACCACCCGCTCCCCTCCCCTACGCCATGTACAGCGGCATGGAGCCGCTCATCGTGCGTGAAAACACCAATTTCATCAACATAGGCGAACGCACCAACGTTACGGGTTCGAGCAAATTTGCGCAACTCATCAAAAGCGGCAACTTCAACGAAGCCCTTACTGTAGCGCGGCAACAGGTGGATGGCGGTGCGCAGATCATCGACGTTAACATGGACGAAGGTCTGCTCGACTCCGAAAAAGTCATGGTGGATTTCCTCAACATGATGGCCGCCGAACCCGACATCGCCAAACTGCCAGTGATGGTGGACTCATCCAAATTCAGCGTCATTGAAGCTGGATTGAAGTGTTTGCAAGGTAAAAGCATCGTCAATTCCATTTCCATGAAAGAAGGCGAAGAAGCCTTCATTCATCAGGCCAAACTGTGCCGCCGATACGGGGCCGCCGTGGTGGTTATGGCCTTCGACGAACTCGGTCAGGCCGATACCACCGAACGCAAGGTGTCCATTTGCCAACGCGCATACAAGATCCTAACTGAACAAGTCGGATTTGATCCGACAGACATCATTTTCGATCCCAACATCTTTGCTGTAGCCACCGGTATCGAAGAGCACAACAACTACGCCATCAACTTCATAGAGGCTACACGGCAGATCAAAGCCACTTGCCCGGGTGTAAAAATCAGTGGCGGCGTAAGCAACCTGTCGTTTTCTTTCCGGGGAAACAACAAGGTACGCGAAGCCATGCACGCCGCGTTTTTGTACCACGCCATCCAGGCTGGGATGGACATGGGCATCGTAAACGCTGGCATGATCGAAGTGTACGAGGAGATCCCTAAAGACCTGCTTGCTCGCATCGAAGACGTAATTTTCAACCGCAACAACAACGCCACGGAAGAACTGGTGCGTTACGCCGAAAACCTGCGCGACAGCGGTGGCCGCCAGTTGCAGGAAGACCTCGCCTGGCGCGATGCCCCCGTAGAAACACGCCTTACCCACGCATTGGTGAAAGGCATTGACAAATTTGTGGAACAGGATACCGAAGAGGCACGCCTGAAATATCCGCGACCGCTGCACGTCATCGAAGGTCCACTTATGGACGGTATGAACGTGGTGGGCGATCTGTTTGGCGCCGGAAAAATGTTTCTTCCGCAAGTGGTGAAAAGCGCCCGGGTCATGAAAAAATCGGTCGCATACCTTACGCCCTTCATCGAAGATGAAAAAGGCGAAGGCAAAAGGCGAACCAACGGCAAAATTTTGTTGGCCACCGTAAAAGGCGACGTGCACGACATTGGCAAAAACATCGTAGGCGTGGTACTCGGCTGCAACAACTACGAAGTGGTAGACCTCGGTGTCATGGTATCGGCGGATAAAATCCTTAAAGCCGCCATCGAGCACAATGTTGACGTCGTAGGCCTTTCCGGTCTCATCACGCCTTCGCTCGACGAGATGGTGCACGTGGCCCGCGAAATGCAGCGCCTAAACATAAAACTACCGCTGCTTATCGGCGGCGCTACCACTTCTAAAACCCATACGGCTGTTAAAATCGAGCCGCAATACCACAACGCGCCCGTAGTGCATGTGTTGGATGCCAGCAGAAGCGTGGCTGTTGTGAGCAGTCTACTCACGGAAAACACCGCCGACCGGGAAGCGTTTGTAAAAGCCACCAAAGACGAACTCGACAGGATTCGTACAGCACGCGCAGGCAGACAAGCGGGCAAACAATTCTTGGGACTTCAACAAGCGCGGGAAAACCGTTTCAAAATTGATTGGGACAACTACACGCCGCCCCAACCGGTCTTTTCCGGAGTCAAAACATTTGAAGACTACCCTCTGGAGATTTTGCTGCCGTACATCGACTGGACGCCATTTTTCCAAAGCTGGCAACTCGCAGGAAAATACCCCGCCATTCTGGAAGACAGTGTAGTGGGTGTGGAAGCCAAAAAATTGTTGATCGATGCCAAAAGCATGTTGCGCCGCATCATAGATGAAAAATGGCTCACGGCACGTGCTGTTTTCGGCATTTTTCCGGCGCAAACAGTTGGTTTTGATGACGTTGAAATTTTCAACGAACAGCATAATCCAGTTGCCATCGCGCACCATTTGCGACAGCAGGTTTTGAAAGCGCCCGGACAACCCAATTACTGTCTGAGCGATTATGTTTCACCCAAAGGCGGCGACCACATCGGAGCATTTGCCGTGACAGCAGGCATAGGTATTGAAAAATGGGTCAAGCATTTTGAAGAACAGCACGACGACTACCAAGCCATCCTGCTCAAGGCCCTTGCCGACCGTTTGGCCGAAGCGCTCGCAGAACACCTGCATGAACTTGTGCGTACCGAGTTCTGGGCTTATGCGTCCGGGGAAAACCTCTCAAACGAGGACATGATTGACGAAAACTACTTGGGCATTCGTCCGGCTCCGGGCTACCCCGCTTGTCCCGAGCATACCGAAAAGCGCACCTTGTGGAACTTGTTGCAACCCGATAAACTTGGCATCGATCTGACCGAAAGCTTCGCAATGTACCCGGCGGCGGCGGTGAGCGGCTGGTATTTCAGTCACCCTGATGCGCGGTACTTCGGCTTGGGACAAATTGGCAGGGATCAGGTGGAAGACTATGCTCGAAGGAAAGGCATGAGTGCGGGAGAGGCCGAGAAGTGGCTGGCGCCGGTTTTGAATTATGATTAGCAGGCAGCAGGCAAAAAAATACCCATTTGTTTGATTAACAAACAAATGGGTATTTTTTTTCAAGGATTTTTCAAATTATTCCCCTCACGAGGCCGTAGGCCGAGGAGCCCTGCCTGCTGCCTACTGCCTGCTGCCTGCTGCCTGCTATTTCAGCCTCCCCAACACTTCCCGCATCCTTCTGATGGCTTCACGCAGTTGTTCTTCCGAAGCGGCGTAGCTTAATCGGAAACAATTTGGATCGCCGAAAGCGGAGCCTGAAACAAGGCCTACGTAAGCGTGGTTCATTACGTAGTCGCAGAAGTCATCGCCATTGTTTATTTTTTCATCACCGTAAGATTTGCCGAAAAAGGAGCTCACGTTTGGGAACACGTAAAAAGCGCCGTCGGGGTGGTTGCATTTGATGCCTGGGATTTCTTCCAAAAGGGAAAGCACAATGTCTCGGCGTTCGCGGAAAGCTTCACGCATGGCTTCCGTAGGGGCCAGGTCGGTAGTAAGTGCGATGGCACCGGCCTTTTGGCTGAACGATGCGGCGCCGCTGGTCACCTGTCCCTGAATTTTATTGCAAGCATCGGCGATGAACTTGGGAGCGCCCATGTATCCGAGGCGCCAGCCCGTCATGGCAAATCCTTTGGCGAAGCCGTTGATCGTAATGGTTTGGTCTTTGACTTCTGGGAAGCTGCCGATGCTGACATGTTCGTGGGTAAAATTGATGTGCTCGTAAATTTCATCGCTCACCACAAAAACATGCGGGTATTTTGACAACACGTTTGCGTAGGCATGGAGTTCTTCCCGGGTAAACACCGATCCTGTGGGGTTGCATGGCGATGAAAAGATCACAAACTTTGTTTTGGGTGTAATGGCTGCATCGAGTTGTTCGGGGGTAGGTTTAAAATCTGTTTCTACACCACCGTATACTGGAATGGGCGTTCCTTCCGACAATTTGATGATTTCCCAATAAGACACCCAATAAGGTGAAAAAACGACGGCTTCATCGCCTTTGTTCAGGAGGGCCTGGCAAATGTTGTACACCGTTTGTTTGGCCCCGTTGCTAACGACTATTTGCTCGGGTTTGTACTCGAGACCGTTTTCGCGTTTGAATTTTTCGCTGATGGCTTTGGTAAGTTCGGGCAAACCGGGAACAGGTGTGTACTTGGTGTAACCGTCCTGCAAAGCCTGGTTAGCGGCATCTTTGATGTGTTGCGGGGTGTCAAAATCGGGTTCGCCGAGGCTAAGGCTGATTACGTCGTGCCCCAGGGCACGTAATTCGCGGGCCATCCGGGACATTTTGAGGGTTTCCGATTCGGATAGGTCCTGAACGCGTTGGGAAAGGATCGAGCTTGTGTTGGAATTCATGGCTGTTGTCGTTGAAGAGTCGCAAAAATAAACCAGAAATTGGGAAAGCCCGTCTTTAAGCAGTCTGATCGTTAAATTATACCCCTTGGTCAAAAAAACCATGGCCAACAATCCTTGCTGGGCGAAGATTTATCCCAATATTTGTGTTTCCTGAAAAAGGAATGTTTACCAAATTCAAAACTTACCTACTACCATGGCTCAATTGACAACATTTTCCCGCCTGCTGATCACCCTCGTGATCGTAGCGGGCGCATTTTTTGCTGTTAGAACTTTTCTGCCCAATCTGTTGGGTGGAGGCAAAGACACAACAGAAACCACTGCCACAACCTCCGGCGATAATGCATCAAGCGGGGGCGACGCTTCTGCTTCCGGCAAAACATCCTCTTCTTGGGGAGGCGGAAGCAAAAGCAGCGCACAAACTTTCCGCTACCAACCCACTGAACCGGTCAACGGCAAACTCAAAGGCGTTGTGGAAATGGGTGCGACGGGTTTCAACTCCTTCATCATTAGCGTAGACGCCCAGAAAAACTGGAAACTTGAAAAAGCGGAATACGGCGCCAGCTTGGTGTATGAAAATCTGGCCACCGATTCCGACATCAAAAGTGGCCTGAAAAACTACATAGCCGACATGCTGGCCTACGGCGTTTCTTCCAAGGACATCCATTTTGTGATCAGCTCGGGCGCTAAAAAGGTGCCTATGACAACCAAAATTTCCTCTTTGCTCAAAGGCATGGGATATTACGTGAACGAAGTGACTCCAAAGCAGGAAGCCCAATACGCCCTCAAAGCAGCCATGCCTTCTCTTTTTGATGCTAAGTCGTTTGTGGTGGATATCGGCTCGGGCAACACCAAAATTTCTTGGGTAAGCGGAAGCACCATTGCCGGACTTGAAACTTACGGCGCCAAATATTTCCAGGACAACATCGCCGACAACGTTGCCTACGCCGACGCCAAATCCAAAGCATCACAAGTTCCTGCAAACCTGCGTGGAACATGTTTCATCATCGGAGGCGTACCGTTTGAACTGGCTAAAAAAGACCGCAACGGCAAGGAACGTTACACCGTGCTGAAAATGCCCGACCAATACACACCCGACGGCGCCAAACAAAAAAGCGGCATCAACATCTTCAAAGGCGTTGCCGACGCGACCGACTGCAAACAGTACGTTTTCGACTGGGACGCCAACTTCACCATCGGTTTCTTGCTGACAATTTAAAAAAGCAGAAAGCTGAAGGTGGAAATCTGAAAGTTGAAAGGGGCCCTGAGCGAATGAATCATCCCAAAAAAGATCTGAATGATTCATTCGCTCATGAACCACTTTCAGCTTTCAGCTTTCCACTTAGTTCATCCCTTCGCAACCTCAAGTCAAGCATTTGATCGCCTACTTTTTTACCGATTCGGAGGCCTTCTTTGCAATCCATCCGGAAATGAACACCCAGGAAAATTCGAGAGGTTGCGTTTTCAAGGGCCATTGCTCGAAAGTTGCTGTAATTGCGGGGCTTGCCTGCGAATTCCCTGCGATGATCGTGTGTGCGGTCGGTCAATGAGAAATCACTTCCTATTTGGCTGGTAAGAATTTCGGCGACGGCAGCACCATACGCCGCATGACCAGACGGGTAAGCCGGAAAGGAAGGAGAATCGTGCAAAGGTTTCCAGTCTGCCTGAATGAATGCATTGATGTATGATTCAGGACGTTCTAAATTGTACTGGTATTTTCCCTGCCAACACACCACAGATGCATCGTTAAGAGCCCAACCGACCATCAGGTAGGTTTCGAGTACAACTACAAATGGCACATCTGATTTTTCGATCGCCTGATTTGCGATCATGATCCAGCGCCCTGCCGGTGTGAGGGTTAGTCCTTCCACATCGTCACTCCAAAATTCTGCAATCCAACGGTATTCTTTGGACAGGTTTTGTGAAATGGTGAACACTTCCAGTGCTTCCGTATGGTACGAGGTGCCCGGCAGGGTATCGTACACAACCGGCGGTTTTACGCTGATGGAATCTGCCCAGTTGGCAAAACGCCTTGCTTGTCCCCAATGGGGCAACATGGCTGGCATCGGATGGTCGCCTCCAGGTTGCCACTTGCCTTTCCCCACAGGTGGCTGGTAATTGCGGTCGTAATTGTAAAGGTAACCATCGTGTCCCTGGTTGTCGGTAGCTGACCAACGCCAGACCGCCTTCGCTGTTTCACGGCCAAAAATGGTGGATGCACGGTGAATTTCAGGCGTTGCATTGCTTTGTTCCGACCATTTTTTTTCAAGTTGACCGATTTTTTCCCGCATTGCAATGGGTGCTTCCAGAAAAAAATTGCGCAAACATTCAGCATAGGCGGCATTCAAACCATCTGGTAAGTAATAACCTTTGGGGGGAGGTGAGGCTGACTTATAACCTTCGCAATACCTTTCAAGGCTTACGTATTCCGGCAAGGCCGGCAGTGAAGCTTCGTATCCTACCATACCCAGGTAAGCAAACATCCGGGAAGTAACCGGTGGCCGATAACCCGATGTGAAACGCTCGAGTTCAAGCGCCAAACGGTTCCATTCCTGCACAATTTCCCGGGCTGTCTGATTTTGCCTGCTTTCCCCAGCACTTTCATTTCGGCATCTCAAAATCCCACCAAACAAGATTAAAACAGCGCCAAAAAACGCCAGGTACCGCAGTTTTAGGTTAATAGCTTGGATAAAGTGCATATTAATCGGTTTTGTTGGATTACAACATTATGCCGCAGCAGCAGGAAAATCCAGTCTGAACGTTGTTCCTTCACCGGGCTTGGAAGCAACATTGAGCGCCACCCGATGGAGTTTAAGTATGCTGTCCACCAGTGAAAGGCCAATGCCCGAACCCCGAACACGTGTGTTTTGCGAACTGCGGTAAAAGGGTTGAAATATGTACTGCATATCGCGCTCAGGAATACCGGGACCGCGGTCGGCAATTTCCAAACTGTGGTTGCCGGCACCATCAAAAAGGATGCGCACATCCACGTGTTTGTCGGGTGAAAATTTGCAGCCATTGTCCATCAGGTTCAGAATCGCCGACCGCAACAAGGGTTCATTGCCTTCTATACAAAGTTCTTCTTCGCTTTCAGGCATGCCTGAAATATCAAAACTGATGTGGTAATCGGGATGCAAATGAAGCAGCGATTCGCGACTTTGCAGCATGAGTTCATCCAAACGTATACGTTCAAAAACAATGTTTGGTTGTTCCGAATGCACCCGGGCAAGTTGAAGCAGTTTGTCTGCTACATCGGCCAGTTCGCGGGTATCTTCCAGTACAGATTCCAGGGTTTCTTGGTATTCTTCTTCAGGTCGTTTTTTTCCAAGGGAAACCTCCAGTTGTGCAATTATGACCGAAAGGGGGTTTTTCATTTCGTGGGAAACATTGGAAATAAAACTTTTTTGCATGCGAAAAGCGAACTGGATGCGGTCGAGCAGATGGTTGAAAGTAACCACCAGCTTGGAAAGTTCGTCGTGGTTGTTTGACGTTTGAAGGCGCGCACTTAAGTCGCTTGGTAATATTTTCCCAACCTGATCTACGATGCGTGCCACGGGCGCCATGGCTTGTCCGGCAAAAAACCATCCACCCATTGCAACAATTCCGATAATGAGCAGGAAAGTGATCACCAAAATGCGTTGCAGGTTGACAAGCTCTTCGGGATGAAACACCGACTCGGCAACGATGAGGTAGGTTTTTCCACTTCGGCTTTGGTGTTTGATGCCTATGGTATACCGATCTTCGTGTTGCAATTGGTATTCTTTGCCTTCTTTCAGGGCGTTTAAAACAAAGGAGGAAACAGGTTCGGCAGACCGGTCAAAGGCAAAGATCCGTTGGAGGTTGTTGTTGTAAATGAGTATATTTTCCTTAAAAGGCAGGTTGTATGCACTTTGGTCTGAGTTGTCGGTTGTTTCCAGCGGTTTAATCTTGCTTTCATCGTGCAGCACCATTTCCGCAGTCATCAAAGCTTTGGAGCGCAGGCTAACCAGGAACTCATCGACCGACATTTGCCAGAATTTCAGGTAAATGAAACCCAGGGCCAGCAACATGATGCCGGCAACTATGGTGATGAACTGAAGGGTAAGTCGGGTGCGTATTTGCATCTTTATTTATCTAAAAGGCGGTTCGAGGCAATGTTCAGTTGTTTTCCTCCCGAAGGATGTAACCCGTTTTAAAAAGGGTGTGGATGAGTTTTTTATCAAATTCCCGTTCAATTTTTTTGCGCAAAAAATTGACGTACACTTCGATCACGTTGGTACCCGTATCAAAATCCAGATTCCAAACCCGTTCGGTGATTTCATTTTTGGAAATAACGCGTTCCGGGTTGTTCATGAAATATTCCATCAGGGCGTATTCACGGGGAGTCAGCATGATGCGTTTGCCCTGGCGGAAAAGTTCTTTGCTGGCCAAATTGAGGGTTAGATCGGCGTAGTGGAGCATGTCTGGCGCCGGACCGGATTGTTCTGTCCGGCGTCTTGCCAATGCCCGTACCCGCAGCAACAATTCCCTGAATTCAAAAGGTTTTGTGAGGTAATCATCGGCGCCCAATTCGAAACCAGCCACCTTGTCATCGGTTTGGCCCAATGCAGAGAGCAGCAATACAGGTGTTGTGTTGCCTTCCAAGCGGAGCTGGCGGAGCAATTCGAGGCCGGTCATCTCCGGTAAAATGATGTCTGAAATGATTACGGAATATTTGTTTTCCGCAGCCATCGCATGCCCGGTAAACCCGTCGAAAGCACAATCCATATGCACCATGTTGTCTGCAAAGCCCTGTTGCAGGGCTTTGGCCATTTTGGGTTCATCTTCAATGAGTAAAACATTCATGGTATAAAGGATTAAACGCGTACAAAACTAAACAAAAGCCTCCAAATGGGTGGCACATGTTAAATTCTAAGGAACTTTTAAGGTCGCTTAGCTTCTTTGGCTTGGTTTGTGGTGTTACATAGCATCATCTTTGTATTTCAAAAAAACACTACCTGAAAAAATGAAACGATTGACAAAAAACTACCCGTATTACTTACTTTTTGGCTTCCTCGTTCTCTTCAATGCTTGTAATGACGATGATACCAATCAGCCTTCAGGCAAAAATGTTGCTGATTACAGCCACGAAAGCATCTCCGTCTGGAACCAGCTTTTCCTGAAAATTGAACGTTATGCAGCAGGTTACCGCCCCGGACCCGCACCCAGAGCACATGCATACCTTGGACTTGCGAATTACGAAGCCTGTATTTCGGGTATGCCCGATTTCAACACACAGGTTTTTAATTATGCTGGTTTGTCGATTCCGCAAGCCAATGGAAACGATGAATACCACTGGCCAACCGTTGTTAATGCCTCTTCTGCTTTCCTCATGCGTGGTTTTTTCCCTAACAACACGAATGACATCAATGCTTTGGAGACACAGTACGAAAACAAATACCTTGCCGAAACCTCACAGGATATTTTCGACCGTTCTGTTGCCCATGGCCAGGCTGTAGCAAGTGCCGTTTGGGAATGGTCAAAAACCGATGCCGTAAGCCACGATGCTTACCTAGACCCGTTTGCCGGATACAATTGGCAGGAACATTTCGATGGTCCGGGCGACTGGGTGCCCACCGTGCCAGGTCCACCTCAACCCATGTTTGGCCTTTGGGGACAGGCCCGTGTCTTTGCCATCAGCGAAACCGACAAGTTGTGCCCTGCTCCATTTGCCTACGGAGAAAACATCAATTCTGCGTTCTATGCCCAGGCCCTGGAAGTGTATTCGCGCTCGGTTAATCCCAGCTACGAAGACGAGTGGATCGCGGAATTCTGGAGCGACGACCTTATCAACCTTACTTTCAGCCCTGGCCCACGTTGGATCGCCATCGCCGACCAGGTTTATGAAGCCGAAAACAGCAGTCTGGAAACCGCCATTTATGCCAACGTTAAGGTTGGAATGGCACTCAACGACGCAGCAGTTTCATGCTGGCATTCCAAATACGTGTACAACGTTGAGCGTCCGGAATCCTTCATCCAACGTGTGATCGATCCCAACTACGAACCGTTGCTGTACAACCCGATCACCTTTGAACCTGGCAACACGCCGGCTTTTCCTGCCTACCCTTCCGGACACTCCACCATGGGAGCAGCAGCAGCAGAAGCACTTACGGACATTTTTGGTATCCAGTACACACTCACCGACCGTTGTCATGAAAACCGCACGGAATTTGAAGGCAAGCCCCGCTTGTTCTATTCGTTCTACGATATGGCTGAAGAAAATGCCATTTCGCGTGTTCCACTGGGTGTTCACTACCGCATGGACTGTGAAGTCGGCGTAGACCTCGGTTACCGCTGCGGCCGCAAAGTGAATGCGCTGAACTGGAAGAAATAAGCACAGTTGGTTAATTGGCCGGTTGGTCAATTAATAAAAAAATAATGAAGTCGTTTGTTACATTTAGGTGTGCAAACGACTTTTTTTATTTCCCAAAAGACCGACCAGCAGACCAACTGACAAACAGACAAACAATCCGACCAACCATGATCATTACCGATACTCAGATTTTTGCACTTCAAATACCCTTTAAATCACAGTTCAGCCACCACCCGGCTGTCCAAAATACTTCAGAGAGTTTGCTGGTAGCCCTTGCCGACGATGAAGGAAATACAGGATATGGAGAATGTACGCCACGCCTGCAGATTACAGGAGAGACCCTGGAGGGCACAATGGCTGGATTAAACATGATCCTGGACTCCTGGGATGGCTTTGAACTCAATACAATCCACGATGTTGCATGGCTGCTTGATGGCACAGAGGGGCTCGAAAGGGCGCCCTCGGTGCGGTGCGCACTTGAACTTGCCTTGTTCGATTTGTTGGGTAAAAACACAAAGCAATACGTATTCGACATGATGGGCGAATTACAGACGGAAATGCTGTATTACACTGCGGTCATTTCCGGTGAAACACCCACAGTCATAGAATCATTCGCCCGAAAAGCCGCCGCCGACAAAGTGCGCCAGGTTAAGCTGAAGGTTGGAAATGACGCTAAGATCAACCATCAAAACCTAGTTTTAATTCAGGAAATACTCGGCGAAAGCGTTGAAATCAGGGTAAGTGCCAATGCAGCATGGACGCTTGATGAAGCCGTGGAACACATCAAGGGCTTGGCCGAAGCCGGCGTGTTTCACATAGAACAGCCTCTTTCTCCCGGTGGACGCGAGCAATGGCTTGCTTTGAAAAAACGCATTGCTGCCGAAGTCAAAATTTGCGTTGATGAAAGCGTTTGCACTTACGAAGACGCCGTTTGGCTTGCTACCCGACAGGCAGTTCACGGTTTCAACTTAAAAATAAGCAAACATGGCGGTCTGCTTCCCGCTTTTGACGTTTATGAACAAGCCAAAGAAAACGGCTTGTTTTGCCAGTTGGGCTGCCAGGAAGGCGAAACATCCATCCTTTCCGCCGCAGGCCGAACTTTTGCCTTCCTCACCGGCGACATGCGCTCCTGCGAAGGTTCCTACGGCACCCTGCTGCTGGAAGAAGACCTCACCGCCCAACCGCTTCAAATCGGTTTCCAGGGCATCGGATCACTTTCAGAAATTCAACGCGCTTACGGTTTGGGCGTCGCAGTGGATCTTTCGTTTGTTGATCCTTATTTGGTAAAAATTTTGTAGTCCGAAGTCCAAAAACTCTACTTCGAACTTCAAACTTTGAACTAATTCAATGTCCGCACACGCAGTTGGCTTCATGGCAGGTATGTCCGTCCATACTTCCGCTTGTTTCACCGCCGGGTTGTTCGAACCAGAATTTGCTGCGTTTGGCTGGGTGGTTGCCGAGTTCATCGAGGGTCATGGCATCAAATAGACGGCCGTTGGCCATGGTGTACCGCACGGTTTCAGAGTTTCGGATGTTGTCGAGCGGGTTTTTGTCGAGCACCACCAGGTCGGCGAGTTTGCCTTCTTTGATGGATCCCAATTGATCGCCCATACCGATGTATTGGGCGCCGTTGATGGTGGCGCAACGGAGGGCCTGCAGGTTGCTCATGCCGCCTTGATGAAGCATCCAAAGTTCCCAATGTGCGCCGATGCCTTGCATCTGTCCGTGTGCTCCGAGGTTGATGTTGACGCCTACGTCCTGTAATTTTTTGCACGACTGGCTAACCAGGATATGGCCGTTTTGGTATTCCTCATCGGGCACTTTGGTGACGTGGCGCGAACGCTCGTCGACAATGTGACGCGGTGTAAAATTCAACAGACGTTCCTGTTTCCAAACATCGGTATTTTGGTACCAGTAGTATTCTCCGTTAACCCCTCCGTAGTTGACGATGAGCGTGGGCGTGTTGTGGGATTTGGTTTTGCTCCACAGCGTGGTCACGTCTTTGTACAGCGGTGCAACAGGTATGTTGTGCTCGATGCCGGTGTGCCCGTCTACCACCTGGGTAAGGTTGTGGTAAAAAAACGAGCCGCCTTCTGGCATCACAAGCATGTTGAGTTCGCGCGCGGCAGCGATCACCTGCTGGCGTTGGTCGCGGCGGGGCTGGTTGTAACTTTTTACACTGAAAGCGCCCCAGGCTTTGGTACGGCGCAGGTGGCTTCGAGCATCGTCGAGGTTGTTGATGACGGCTTTGAAATCGCCTTCGGCACCATAGATGATCGTACCGGTGCTGAACAGCCTTGGACCACGCATTTTACCCGATTTGATAAGTTCCGCATTGGAAAACGACATTTCAGAGTTTGCTGAAGGGTCGTGGCTAGTGGTTACCCCGTATGCCAGGTTGGCGTAATATTCCCATTGCTTTTGCGGGTTAAGCCCATAACGAAAATTGCCCGAGTGTGCATGTACATCTACGATACCGGGCATGATGGTTTTGCCCGAACAATCGATGGTACTTACCGGACCGGAAGGTTTGGACCTGCGCTGGTGGTCTTTTTTGGTACCCACAAAAGTGATCTTGTTGCCGGTTACTTCCACCACACCATTTTCAATCACCAGGTCGTTTTCCATGGTGATGATGCGTGCATTGTTGAGCAACACAACACCCACGGGCACATCGGCCGGGAGGGAAAGCCCGATGATGATGCCTGTACTGTCGAGCACGGGCAAGGAATCGGGAGCGCCTTCAAGGAAAGCGAAACGCTTGTTGAGTTCTGAACTGAAATATTCCTCACCAAGCGTCCAGTGAACAAGTTTGCTGTCGGCGCTCCAGTGGAGGTTGATGCCAGCATCGCGCGAGAGCTGGGTAAGCGGAAACGCTTTGGAATCGGCACTGAGATCGATGGTACGTCCTACGGGTGGCATGGCGCAAACATAAACTTTGTGCAGTTCGCTGAAAGCAAGCCATTTGCCGTCGGGACTGGGTGCCCATTGGTTCACGTATTTGGACTTGAAATGCACCTGCTCTTCCTGTCCACTTAAGTTGTAAGATTTGAGTGATTTGTCCAAAGCCCCGAACAGGTAACCGCCCGTTTGCACCACGATGCGTTTTCCATTGGCGTTGAATCGAGGGTTTTCACCACTTTCCGAAACGAACTCCGGTGTTTTGGCATTGAGATTGAGTACATAAACACCAGGTTTTTTGCCGTAGGCAAAACCCAATTCGTCGTCGCCGCCTTGTTTTCGGTATACGATGCTTTTGCCGTCGGGGGAAAATGAAGGTGTCCGAAAAATGCCTTTTTCGGTACTGATACGACGTAAACTGTTGGTACGGAAGTTGAGCAGCCAAAGGGCGCCGAGGTTTTCGTCGTTCCAGCTTACAAAAACGATGGATTGCCCGTCGGGCGACCAGGAGGGTTCAAACTCGTTGTGGTTGTCTTTTGGGTATGTTTCTCCTTCTGCACGCACCGAAGCAGTTAACAATGTCGGTTTGCCATCGGGCATTTTTTTGCTGTAAAGGCTGCCGTTGGCGCTGAAAACCAGCGTTTCACCATTGGGTGAAGTCACTGCATGCCGTATTGCCCGCACCGTAAACTGTTCTTCAAAAGCCGTTTGGCGGCTGTTCAGGGTTTCGGCGACGGGAGTGTTCACCGTAGCGTTGAACGGAATGTCCGCAACCTTGGTCATCTTTGGCTCCGAAGCATTGAGATCGAGGTCGATGCGTTTGATTTTACCTTTTGCCCAAATGAAGATGGCGCGGTTGTCGGGCGTCCAGGCAAATCCGGGATAACATCCGAAGATCGTCCACGCCTCCTGCTGGTCCTTATCAAGACCGTCGTAGATGGGAAATTCCAGCCCACTTTCAAGGTTGTGCACGCAAAGCACGGTTTTTTGGTAATTGCGACGGACAAAAGCGAGCCATTTGCCATCGCTGCTGATTTGCGGACGGCAGGCGCCACCCGATCCGCCAGTGATGTCTTCAATTTCTCCTTTTTGCGTGTCGTAACGGCGAACCGCAAAAATCTGTTGGTTGGGATTTTTGTTGTACTGGAAAAAACCTCCCGGATACATGTCTTCGCTGAAATAAATGTAGCGACCATCGGAACTTACGCTGGGCTCGTTCACATCCTGCTGGTCGTTTTTGCGCTTGGTAATCTGCACGCCTTCGCCGCCTGAAAGGTGGTACATCCACAATTCGCCAGCACCAAGCGAACGTCCGCTGGTGAAGTGTTTGCGGGCAACGATGTATTGGCCATCGGGCATCCATGCGCCGTTGTTGAGCAGTCGAAAACTCTCTTTGGTTACCTGTTTGGCGGCGGTACCGTCGGCGTTCATCACCCAGATGTTGTCGCCTCCGCCAGCATCGCTGGTAAACAGTATTTTTCTACCGTCGGGCGAAAAACGCGGCTGAACTTCCCAGGGCAAACCGCTGCGCAGACACCGGGCCGTGCCTCCGGAAGCCGGTATGCTGTAGATGTCGCCCAACATGTCAAATACGATGGTGTTACCGTCGGGGCTCAGGTCGAGGTTCAGCCAGGTACCTTCGTCGACATCAAAGCTTACGTTCGAATAAAGAATACCGGTTGGCTTACCGACGTCCCATTTGGGCTTTTCCTGTGCGGAAAGGGTGGAAAACAAGCTTATTGTAACCAGACTGAAAAGGAAAAGTCGCTTCGATAACATGGAGGATGTACTTTTTTTAGAACAAATAATTAGCCTTCGGCAAAAAAGAAGCGCAAACATAGCGTTTGCATCTGAATTTGAAACAGGCGCCGGGTTGCGATGAAGTCTAAATTCCGTACATTTGTCGAAGTCCAACAAAGCATCATGACGAACACGAA